>MDSW01069751.1_pt1 | contig 10176 bp, 11 predicted proteins | sample 811171 | NCBI WGS metagenome assembly MDSW01 (sample SAMN05326641, study PRJNA326480) | marine metagenome | isolation source: seawater | place: Atlantic Ocean: North West | collected 2012 | reverse complement strand
TGGAAGCGCAGTAATGCGTGTAGCTGACCAGTACTAATAGCTCAATTGGCTTGATTTATGCACTGAAAAAAATTTTTATAAGTAATTAGAAAAATAATTGATATTTTATTTTATAAACCCTAACAAATACTAGTGTTAGGGTTTTTTTTTAATCAAAAAATTGTTATTTTGAAATTATCTTTAAAATATCATTCCCATCAATCCTAACTGGATTATTTCCAAGTCTCAATAAATTGATACCTTGGATTATTTTATCGGAACTTTCCATGATGTTTATATTAAGTTTTATTAGATTATCTTCAAGTTTGGCCTGCTTTTTAATTATTGATATTTTAGAATTAAAATTCTTTATATTTTTTACATCAAATAAATCAAAAATTAAATCAAATCTCTTTTTAAGATCGAAAGAGGTTTCTGATTTATCTAAATTATCAAAATTAAACTTAAAAAATTTTTCAAAAAATAGTCCTACAGCGTGACCGTGACTAATATTATATATTGAAGTAAAAGGATAAGAAGCAGCGTGTGGGGCTGTTGTTTTAGATATACAGATCGCTTTTCCCGCCAAATTAGAAGCTATACTCATTTCTGTAGCATTTTTTAAATTTGGATCGTTTAGAAATGAAATATAACTATTTATAGAAATTTTTAAAGATTTAGAAGCATACGCCACGCTTTGTTCATTAGATTTTTTTGAAACTAGAGATTCTATTGCTTGTGCTATAGCATCAAAACCAGCAGAGGCTTTGATTTTATTAGGAGCTGATATTAAAAAATCTGGTATTAAAAAAAAATTATCAGGAATTAATAACTCACTTTCAAAAGAATGTTTAATTCCATCAACATAAATAACTGCATTAGAAGTTACCTCGGCCCCTGATCCAGCAGTTGTGGGTATAACTGCAAGTTTTGTATATCTATTTTTAAATGGATAAGAATAATTGATAATTAAGTCTTTAAGATTATCTTTAATATCAACAACATTTGCAATTTTTGCGTAATCAATTATAGCACCTCCTCCAATTGCTAAAATTAAATCAGGTTTAAAATTTTTAATTTCAATTATAATTTTAGTTAGCTCTTCAATAACTGGTAATTCTGAAATTTTATAAAATAATCTAACTTCTTTATTGTTTAATAATTTTTTGAAAAAAATTTCAGCTCCAGAAGTAATAAAAGATTTTTTGCCACACAAGACAAATATTTTTTTAAAGTCTTTATCATCAATAAAATGTTTTATATCATCAGTAGAATTTATCATTTATTCCATAAATAAATTTTTGATCTTAATTAAATTTTCAGGTCTAGGTAAGTTTTTGATCTTACTGTTAGAAATTTTAACTTCTAAAAAGCTTAAGTCTTTTTCATTCAAAAAATTTTTAATATTTATTTTTAAATTTTTATTATTTTGAATACAGTAAAACTTTTTAAAACCTAGGCTATTAGACAATTTTTTAAAGTCAATTTTATCTGTATAAGTATTTTGTCCTCCAACAGAGTCATGGGAATTATTATTTAGTAAAATATATTTAAATTTTTTATTTGCAAATGTTCCGGCTGTTTTAATTGAGCCAAGATGCATTAAAAATGATCCATCTCCATCAATACAAATAGTTTTTTTATTTGTAGAGATAGAAAAACCAAGAGCAACGGAAGAAGCATGACCCATCCCTCCTACCATATAAAAATCTTTACTATTATTTAAATCATATTTGTTTCTTAAATACATTAATTCTCTAGAATTATATCCTGTGCTAGAAATTATCCTGGTATTGTTACTAACAGTTTCTAAAAATGATTTTAAAAAAAATTCTTTATTTAATCTGTAGAAATCTTTTTTTTTACTTATTTTTTTACTTTTTTCTAAAGTTCCTTGTTCTAGTAGGCAAGCGACTATATTTTTATTTTTTTTTGCACTTTTAATTTGTTTATTAAATTTAACTAAGTCATTATTTTTTCTAATAATTGTATATTTGATATTTAAAAGTTTTAATATATCAAGAGTAATCTTGCCTTTTACATTATGTTGTGGCTCATCTTTAATCTTTGGCGATCCTCTCCAGCCAATTATGAGTATTAAGGGTATGGAGTAAACTTTTTTATCAGCAATAGAAATTAAGGGATTAAGAGCATTACTTAAACCAGAATTCTGTAAATAAATGCATGGGATTTTTTTAGTAGAGAGATAATGACCAATACCAATAGATACAGCAGAACCTTCGTTTGAAGCAATTATATGTTCTTTTTTACTTTTTGATTGTAGATAAATAGATAATTCTTTTAAAACACTGTCCGGAACACCAGTAAAAAAATTATTACCGTTTTTTTTTAATAAATTTATTAAAGATTTTATTTTAATCATTTTCGATTAATTCAATTATTTTTTTAACAGTCATATGAGGAAATTTTTGTAGATCATATGACTCAATTATTTCTGAAATTTTTTTTGAGTCAGACATTCTTTTCAATTTAGATTTACTAAATTTTAATTGAGTATTAATTTTTTGTATTCTATTTTTTATAATAGTAGATGAAATCTTTTTTGTATACTTTGGTTCAATTAATTTTCCCCCCCATTCTTTTAACACTTTTATCACTTGAGTTCTTGTTTTTTTTTGAACTCCTGATTTCCAGTCATCACCATGTACAACATAATCAGGTTTAAGAAGTTTCAAATTTTTTCTATAATCTAGAGTTTTTTGTGGAACTACTTTTTTTACAAATTTTATATTTTTTAATACTATCTCTCTCTGTTTGTAATTGAGAAAAGGTAATTTTTTATATGAAGATATCGCTGAATCTGTGAGTAAACCAATAATTACGTCTCCTAATTTATTAGCTGTTTTAAGAATATTTATATGACCTTCATGTAAAATATCAGCAGATAATCCAACATAAACAATTTTTTTTTTATTTTTCATTTTGTTTTTTTAAATTTTAATAAAAATAATTATTCTTATCAAAATAAATAAAAAAAGGCTTTAAAGGTATCAATTGTTTTATTTGTTCAGATTTTTAAATAATTTAAAACCTGATCTGTTTACAAACAAATAGATTGTTTCAAATAATGTAGCAAATAAAATAGTAGATATTAGAGAGTAACTAAAAAATGGAATAGCTAATACATAACACAATTTTAAGCCAGCTAAAGAATATTCATAAAATCCCAATGACCAAACTCCAAAATTAGTTATAATGAAAAATAAACAAGCACCAATTAGAGACCCACTTATTCTTGATAAAATATTTTTGGTAAAATATTTAGAGATTAAACCAATCAAAATAACACTACCCCATGTAAAAATGATACTTTGATGAAAACCAATAATTAAATCTGTTACAATAAAGGCTGCTATTAGAGCAGGTATATATTTTTTTCCAAATAATGCGGGAATATAAAAACTTAAAGCTAATAAACTCGTAAAATTAGGTGGATGTGGTATAAATCTGCTAGCCCCTAATACTAATAATATTCCAATTGATATTTTTAAATAATGCATAATTTAACTAATATCTATAATATATAACAATCAAAGTAGTCATAAGCAAGTAAATATCCCACCCTTTAAAACTTGAAATTTACCAAATTTTTTAATAGGTTTGTTCAATTGTTGAACAATATAAATAATTATGAATAATAATCCTGACCATTTTGAAGTATTAAGAAAAATTAATAATGCCGGTAAAGCAACTCAAAGAGAGCTAGCAAATGATCTTGGTTTTAGTTTGGGAAAATTAAATTATTGCATTAAAGCTCTAAAAGATAAGGGTTTTATAAAAATATCAAACTTTAAAAAAAATCCAAATAAGCTTAAGTATGCATATATTTTAACTCCAAGAGGAATATCTCAAAAAACTAAAATGACTTTATCTTTCATGAAAAGAAAAATTAAAGAGTATGATGAGTTAAAAAAAGAGCTTAAAAATATTGAAAGAACTAAATAAAATTTAATAAATTTTAAATATGAGTTTATTTAATAATTTAGAAAAATTTTCGTCTAACACTTGTGTAATTGATGATGAACTTAAAGAATATAATTATAAAGAATTGTTAATAGATGTAAAAAAATTATCGATATTTTTAAAAAAAAGACCTGTTGTATTTTTAATTTGTAGAAACAATTATGAATTTATAATTAGTTATGTTAGCTTAATAAGATCGAAAGCAGTTTTTTTTTTAATAAATAATGAAATTTTAGAAAAAAAATTAATAAGTTTGATTAATATATATAAGCCACAATTTTTAATCACGCCAACTAATAAGATAATTAATGATCAAAGATTTCAAAAAATTTACCAAATAAAAGAAAAGTATAATTTACTCAAAGTAAAAATTAAAAAAAAAACTAAAATACATAAAGATTTAGCGTTGTTAATCTCTACATCTGGGAGCACAGGAACGCCTAAGTTCGTAAAATTATCTTATTCAAATCTATATGATAATGCAAAAAAAATTGCAAAATGTCTAAAAATTAGAGCTTCAGATAGACCAATTACCACTATGGAGCCAAGTTATTCTTATTCTATGTCAATATTAAATAGTCATTTAATATCAGGTGCATCAATAATAGTAACTGAAAAATCATTATTTGAAAAAAGTTTTTGGGAATTATTTAAAAAAAAAAAAGCTACAACTTTTGGGGGTGTACCTTTTATTTATAGTATTTTAAAAAAAATTAAATTTGAAAAATTTGCACTTCCAAGTTTAAAATATATTACTCAAGCAGGTGGTAATTTAAGTAATACTTTAATTAGCAATTTTATTAAAATATGCAAAAATAAAAAAATTAAATTATTTATAATGTATGGTCAAACTGAAGCTTCACCTAGAATGTCTTTTTTAGATTGGAAGTTTACAACCAAAAAGATAGGAAGTATTGGCAAACCTTTAATAGGTGGAAAATTTTTTTTATATGATGAAAATAATAAAATAATTTATGAAAATAATAAAGAGGGCGAATTAGTCTATCAAGGAAAAAATATTATGCTTGGATACGCAAAAAATTTAAAAGATTTGGAAACTAAAGATAAGAATAGATCAAGATTATTCACTGGAGATATAGCAAAAAAGGATAAGGATGGTTTTTATTATATAACAGGAAGAAAAAGTCGTTATATTAAAATTTTTGGAACCAGGGTCAGTTTAGATGATATAGAAAATGAAATTAACTATCTAGGCTTTAAATGTTTTTGTACTGGTGAAGATGATCAATTAAAAATCTATATTTATCGTAATTATGACGCTCAAAAAATAATTAAATATATGAAAGAAAATTTCAAAATAAATAAAATAAGTTTTTCATTATTTAAAATTACAAAAATACCAAGAAATAGTAATGGCAAAATTCTATATTCACACTTAGAAAATTATATCAAATGAAAAAACTTGAGAATATTATAAATAAAGCTCCTTACTCATTAAAAAAAATTAAAAAGAATGAATTATTTAAAAAATATTTAAATTTTTTAAATAAACATCATTATGAAAATTGTGAAGAATATAAAAAATTAATAGATAGCTTTAATTCTAATAAAACTAAAAATTTTCCAATGTTACCAGTAAAAATTTTTAAATTATTTGATTTAATGAGTGTTAAAAAAAATAAAATTGTAAAAAAACTAGTTTCATCAGGTACTACAGGACAAAAAACTTCTAAGATATTTTTAGATAAAGAAAATTCAAATAATCAAATGAAAGTTTTAACAAAAATAATAGAGTTTATTTTAGGAAAAAAGCGACTACCAATGCTTATAGTAGATAAAAAATCTACAATAACTGATAAATCTATTTTTAATGCAAGAGCGACAGCAATTTTTGGATTTTCTTTATTTGGAAAAAATTATTGCTATATGATAAATGAAAATAATGAAATTGACTATAAATCTCTTAACAATTTTATAGAAAAATTTGGAAAAGAAAAATTTCTAATTTTTGGTTTTACCAGTTTTATTTATGAATATTTAATTAAAAAAATGAAAACGAAAAGTTTAGATTTAAGCAATGCAGTTTTATTTCATGGTGGAGGTTGGAAGAAACTGGAAAATCAAAAAATTACAAATATTTCTTTTAAAAGTAAACTTAATTCAAATTTAAATATAAAAAACATTCATAATTATTATGGAATGGTAGAGCAAACAGGTTCAATTTTTACTGAATGTAAAAGTGGTTATTTCCACACTACAATTTTTTCAGATATTTTTATTAGAGATAAAAATTTTGAAATACAAAAATTTAATAAAAAGGGCCTTATTCAACTGATCTCTTTAATACCAACAAGCTACCCAGGGCATAATATTTTAACAGAAGATATTGGTGAAATTATTGGAGAAGATAATTGTGAGTGTGGAATAGGTGGAAAATATTTTTTAGTACATGGTAGAGCAAAAGAAGCTGAAGTAAGAGGTTGTAGTGATGTTAGATAGTAAAAAAATATTAATTAAAATTACTCAAAATAAAAATTTTAAATTAAGAGTTCATAGTCCTTTTTACAAAAAAGGTATGAATTTTTTAATAGATTTTTCTAATGAATTAAAAAAAAATAAAATGATTTATAAATTCCCAGAGCTATTTTATTTGATGTTTTGGTGTAATAAAAAAAATATTGAGAATTTAAAAAAAAAACATTTTAATGACAAAATAAGATTAGGAAGAGGTTTAATTTTTCATATTTGTCCATCAAATGTACCTACTAATTTTATTTATTCTTTCTTTTTTGGACTATTAAGTGGAAATTCAAATATAGTTAAAATTCCAAATAAAAATTTTCCTGAAAAAAGAGTGATTATAAATATTATCAAAAATTTATTAAAAAAAAGTAAATATGAAGAAATAAAAAATTCTAATTCATTTATTGAGTATGATAAAAACAATGAATATACAAAAGATATTTCATCAATTTGCGATGGTAGAATTATATGGGGTGGCAATAACACAATCAATGATGTTAGAAAGTTCTGGATCCCAGAAAGATCGGTAGAGCTTACTTTTGCTGATAGGTATTCACTTTCAATCATAAATATAAATGAAATCTTAAAAAAAAATAATAATGAATTAAAATCGATTATAAAAAAATTTTTTTATGATAGTTATTCAATGAATCAAGCCGCATGTAATTCACCTCATTTTATTTTTTGGGTTGGAAAAAAAAATATTAAGATGCAAAATAAATTTTGGTTTGAATTAAATAATTTTACAAAAAAAAAATATTATTTAGATGAAAAAGGTGCTGTTGATAAATATTCAAATTTAATTTCTAATGTATTTAATCAAAAAAAATTTGAAAATTTAAAATTATTCAAAAATAACTTATATATTGTTAGACCAAATAAAAATTTAGATAAGATAGAAAATATTAGAGGTCTTTATGGTACTTTTTTTGAAAAAAATATAAAAAATATTTCTTATCTAGAAAAATATATTACAAAAAAATGTCAAACAATTACATATTTTGGTTTAAAAAAATCAGAAATTCAAAATTTTTTAAATAATAGTAATTTGTTAGGAATAGATAGAATAGTTCCAATTGGTAAGGGTTTACAGATAGATACAGTATGGGATGGATATGATACAATTAATTCTTTATCCAGGATAATTACTTTAGAATAATATTTTAATAAAAATGAAATTAGATAAAAAACAAATATTAGAGTACCAACAAAATAAACCTCCTTATTTAATGATAGACTATGCTGAAGAGGTTATTCCAGGAATATCAGCAAAAGGTTATAAAAATTTATATGAAGATGAATGGTTTTTTAAAGTACATTGGCCAAGTGACCCAAATATGCCTGGAATGCTTCAAATAGAATCTTTAGTTCAAATGAGCGCATTAGCAATACTTTCCTTGCCAAATAACAAGGGTAAAATAATGTACTTGACTTCAGCTACAAATTTAAAATTTATAAAAAAAATTGTACCAGGAGATAAGCTTTATATTGAAACTAAAATTAAAAGTTATAAACGTGGTATAGCTTCATGTGAAGGAATAGGATTAGTTAAAAAAAAAATAGTATGTAAGGCTGAATTTAACTTAATCTTGCCAGAAGAAATTAAAAAGTATACTTTACCAAAGAAATAATATTATTATGCCAATTGCATCTTCATTACTAAAAAAACCTAGATTAGTAAAAAAATTAAAAGATTTTTATACTTATGTTCAAAAGAATGATGGAAAAGTTGGAACAAAAACTAGAGGAATAGATCTAAATTTTAATAACGCTTGTAATTTAAGATGTAAATATTGTTTTACTAATTCACCAAAAGGAGATCACGTTAAGGAGTATCTTGATTATAAAGCTATTGCAAACTTAGCAGATCAAGCAGATGAGCTTGGCTATTTTGAATTTGATCTTCAAGGTGGAGAATTATTATTACAACCTGATAAACTTTTTAAAGTACTTGAAGCAATAAGACCCGAAAGATTTTATATGTATTTAACAACTAATGGTTATCATTTAGATGAAGCTATGGCAAAAAGGTTAGCAGAAGCAAATGTAAGCAGAGTCTCAGTCAGTATAGATAGTATGGACGAAAAAATTCACGACGAAATCAGAGGAAAAAAAGATTCATGGAGAAGAGCAATGGAAGGTCTGAAGCATGTTAAAAAACATGGCATGGATCCTTATTTGAATATAACTGTTGGTCATTATAATGCACATACAGAGCATTTGAAGCAATTATTAGATTATTCAAAAGATCAGAAATATAAAACGTTACTTAATGTAGCTGTACCGGCAGGTATGTGGCAGAAAGCCGAGGATATTATATGTGATGATAAAGATAGAGAGTATCTGAGAAAAATTAGAAAAGAATATAAAAATTTAGTAAGAAATGTTTGGAACCCATTTGATAGAAACCATGAAAAAATTTTAGGGTGTACTACCGTAAATAGACTTTATATCACCCCAATAGGAGATGTGCTTGTTTGTCCATATGTACATATTAAAATAGGAAATATATTTAAGCAAAGTTTAGAAGAAATTGTAAAATTTGGATTTAGTATCAAGCATTTTTCTAATCATAGTGATCTATGTTTAGCGGGAGAAGATAAGTCATTTATTAGTAAATTTATGACTAAAAGTGGACAATCAATTTTTAAACCTGCGCTAGCTAAGGATATTTTTCCAAAAGAAGATTTTATTGAAAATGCTTCTAAAGAATAAAACAGCAGTCATCACTGGAAGTAATAGGGGAATTGGCAAAGAAATATTAAAAATATTTTCAGAGAATGGAGCCAATATATTTGCATGTACAAGAAATGTTGATGATGAGTTCAAATTATTTGTAGATCAATTATCAAAAAAAAATAATAATGAAATTGTACCAATAAAACTAGATCTTTCAGATGAGAATCAAATTAAAGAAACAGCAAATAATATAATAAAGCTAGGCAAACCAGTTGATATTTTAATAAATAATGCTGGAATAATTCACACAGGTTTATTCCAGATGACGTCCAGAAAAAAACTTGAAGAGATATTTTTAATTAATTTTTTTTCACAAACAATCTTTACTCAATACATGCTTAAATTAATGATTAAAAAAAAAGAGGGTAGTATTGTATATATTTCATCAAGTGCTGCAACGGATGGAAATCAAGGACGAAGCGCATATGCGGCATCAAAATCTGCTATAAACTCTCAAGCAAAAGTATTATCTAACGAACTAGGTGTTAATAATATTAGGGTAAATGTAATAGCACCAGGATTAACAGATACTGATATGATGTCAAAAAATACTACAGAGAAAGCAATAGAAGAAACCCTTTCTAAAGTTTCAATGAGAAGACTAGCAAAACCAGAAGAAATTGCAAAAGTTGCACTTTTTTTATCTTCAGATATGTCCAGCTATCTTACAGGTCAAGTTATTAGGGTTGATGGAGGAATGTAGTGAAAGCAAAAAAAATAGAAGAGATTAAGAATTTTAGTTTTCAAGTAAGAAAAAATATAATTGAAATGGCTTTTGAAGCAGGATCTAGCAGTGCTCATATTGGTGGAGCTTTATCAATTGTTGAAATTATTTCATCTTTATTTTCTTACAAAATGAAAATTGATAAAAATAATCCTAACTGGGAAGATAGAGATAGGTTTATTTTAAGTAAGGGACATGCATGTTTAGCTTATTATGCAGCACTATGTGAAATTGGTTATATTTCTAAAGAAGAATTAAAAACTTTC
>MDSW01113588.1_pt1 | contig 10178 bp, 6 predicted proteins | sample 811171 | NCBI WGS metagenome assembly MDSW01 (sample SAMN05326641, study PRJNA326480) | marine metagenome | isolation source: seawater | place: Atlantic Ocean: North West | collected 2012 | reverse complement strand
GGGGGGGGGGGGGGGCGCGGCACGCACCCGCGACGGCGGATTTCGCGATGTCATCCGCGGGGGAGGACGACGCGTCTTTGTTGTCGTGCGCCGCGCGCGCGCGCGCGACGACGACGCCGCGGGCGGGCTTCGCCGCGCGGACGGGGGCGCGCGCCGCGACGGGCGCGACGGCGGAGCGAGCGCCGAGAGACTCCATTGGTCCTTGCGATGAGGGGTTCTGACGGCGCGCGGTCCGGGGGAGGACGCCTCTATCCACTAACAACCAGCGTGGCGGGTAGGGTATTCTTTCCTCCTCTGTCGTTCCCATCAAACCCGCCGGTGGATCCGCCGGGCGCCGTCGCGTCGACGCTCGACGACGGGTTATTAACTCCCGGTTCGCTCGCGCCGATGAAACCGAGCGACCCGTCGTCGTCATCCGATCGCGTCGCCCGGTCGCCCTCGCTTTGGATCCGATTGGTCCGGGCTCGAACCCATCGATCGCCGCGTCGTCGGATGAGTCGGCGGCAACGACCGTCCGGTTTCTGCTGCTCAGCTTCTCAGCTGACTACCAGTACGAGTCCGGGACAACTGTTTATTCGCCGCTCGGCGCATCTCGCGCCGCGCGCCGTCGGCGACCCGCCGGACGTCCTCGCCGGCCGCGGGATCGCCGTCGCCGCCTCGGTCGCGGCGCGTCGCGCGCGCGCGCGCGTCTCGGGCTCGCGCGCGTCTCTCGCGGCCCGACCTCGGCGCCGCGGCCCTCCGGGTGGGTCCCCCGCGCCGCGCGACACCGCGTCGTGCCCTAAAATCGCGCGCGGTGCCTCCTCGCCGCGATCCCGTCGCCATGCCTCCTCGCTCGGCGGAGAAGCGCCCGGCGGAGGGGGCGCCCGACCCGCCCCCCCGCCGCGCGAAACGCCGGCGATGGGACGCGGGCGACGACCCCGAGGCGCCCCCCGCGCCCCCGCCGCCGCCCCCGCCCGCGCCGGCGATCCCCGCCGCCGCGCCGCTCCCGAGCGCGGACGCCCTCGCCAAGGCCAAGGCGGTGCTGAAGAAGCAAAAGGAGGCGCTCGCCGCAAAACTCGCGAGCGTCGCCCCGAAGCTCGAAGCCGCCGACGCCGCCGCCGACGCCGCGGCGAACGCCGCCGACGCCGCCGCGAACGCCGCCGAGGCCGCCGCGAACGCCGAGGCGGCGCGGAAGGACCCCCCGCCCGCTCCGGCGCTGACGGAGGCGCAGACGGCGGCGCTCGCGAAGGCGAGGGAGGTGGCGGCGGCGGCGAAGGCGAAGATCGCCGCCGCGCGGGAGAAGGCGGGCGCGGGCGCGGGTCGCGCCGCCGCCTTCCCGCCGCCGCCGCCGTCCAAGACCGCTAAGGTACAGCCTCGCGCGCTTCGACTCAACGCGAACGGCGACGAGATCGACGAGGACGGCAACGTGGTGAAGACGGAGCCGCGCAACGAGACGTCGACGTTCAAGGTGAACGCGCGGTCGAACAAGCTCGACGCGTTCGCCGCCGCGGAGCGCGCCGCGCTCGCGGAGGCGGCGAACGAGGACGAGGCGTGGGCGGACCCGCGCGTCGGCGCGGGGGGGAGGCGCAGGGAGAAGAGGACGGGCTTCAGGGTACGTGCAGACGCCCCCCCCGACGAACGAACCGAACCGAACCGAACCGAGCGATGTTCTTCCGCGCATCCATCAAAGCCCCGCGGCGTCGACGCGCCCTCTCGGGGGCGTCGCGGATGCGCCGCGGGGACTACGCGATGCCACAACGCCTAAACGCCGGTGCGCGCTCGGCGCGGGTCGGGACTCGATCAACCGCCCGGCCGCGCCGCGCGACGTCGGCACATTCGGAGGCGCCTTTCCTCTTTTTTTATCGGGTCGCGCGAGTCGGTCCACGGGCGAACAAAAAGCGCGCGAGACGAGACGTCGCGCGCTCGCACCGCCGAGGGGCGGGCGGCTTTTCCCGATATTTTCTCGCTCTCGCCGACCTCGACGCAAGTTACACTCTGTCCCGAGAAGAACTCGTTTCTCGTTGCAATTTTTATGCTTGCGACATCGACCTTCGTGACCGAAGGCGTTCGAAGGCGCGCGGGGCGTTTTCGATCTCGAGAGAGTTCGCGACGAACGCCGCCCGCCGCCGTCCGACGGACACTTCATTTTTACGAACACCTCCCGCCGGCGGATGAAGTTCGGTAACGGGTAATTTGCAACTGATTCCCCTGACGACACGCACTGCATGCCAACGACGCCGGCCGGGTCGCGCGCGATCTCGTTTCACACGTTCATTCTCGCGTGTGCACCTTTGCCCTGACGATCATCTGTGCCCTTCCCCCCACCCCCCCAACCTCCAGTTCGTTCGCGAGGGGATGTACCAGGAGCAGGCGGAGCTGACGCGCCTGAACGCGAAGTTCGGCGAGACGGAGGCTCGGAAGATGGTGAAACGCGAGGCCTCCGCCGCTCGCGCGTCCGCGCGCGCGGATAAGCTGGAGCGCGAGGCGGACCCGAGCGCGATCCCCCTGGGCGCGCGCCTGGGCATCGACGCGTCGCCCGCCGCCGCGTTCGACGCGACGGCGGCGGCGCGACGCGCGGCGGCGGCGGCCGCGCCCGAGACGCCCGACGTCGAGTGGTGGGATCGACGCGTGCTCGCGCCGGGCGCGACCTACGCGGACGTGTACGCCGAGGGCGACGCCGCCCTCGCCGCCGACGTGTCCACTCGCATCGCCGAGGACGTCATCACGGTGTACGTCGAGCACCCCGTGCCGATGGAGCCCCCGTCGGAGGCGCCTCCGCCGCCGCCGCAGCCGCTCAAGCTGACGAAACAAGAGCAGCGGAAGCTCCGCACGCAGCGGCGCACGGCGCGCGAGCAGGAGAAGCAGGAGATGATCCGCCAGGGCCTGATCGACCCGCCGAAGCCGAAGGTGAAGATCAGCAACCTGATGCGCGTGCTGACGGACGAGGCGACCGCGGACCCGACGGCGGTGGAGAGGGAGGTGAGGGCGCAGATGGAGGAGCGACAAAACGCGCACGACGACAGGAACGAGGCGAGAAAGCTGACGCCCGCGGAGCGCAAGGAAAAGAAGATGCGGAAACTCCTGGACGATCCCGCGGGAACCGCCGCGGGGGAGACGCAGGTCTGCGTGTACAGGGTGGAGTCCATGGCGAACCCGAAGAACAAGTTCAGGGTGGACATCAACGCGCAGGAGAACCATCTCACGGGTGCGCGGATACCCGACGCGGGGCGCGATTCGTTTTCTTTTTTACCCCTGGGAGTCTCTCCGCCCGCGAGGGGAATTGTTTTTTCGCGAGCGCTTCCCGGAGCGCCCGCGACGACGCCCGCGAGAGCTCTAGCTCTCCCCCCCGCGGCTCGTTTCCTCGTTCGTTTTCTCGGCGGCCGCTGAAGAGATGGCGTGAATGATGTACTGAAAGCCTCAGAGCTTTCGGGCGACGATCGAGCGAACTCGCTCTTGACCGAGGCCTCCGAGACGCGCGTTCCGTTTCGCGCGGAAAAAAGAAAAAGACCCCGCCGCCCCCCAATCCCCGGTTCGTTCGCTCGCGCCTCTTTTTTAAAAAAACCCCTCCTCCCTCTCACATCACCAGGCGCGTGTTTGATCTCGGATTCGTTCGCGGTGGTCGTCGTCGAGGGCGGCGCGAAGGGCGTCCGGCGGTACGAGAAGCTCATGCTCAGGCGCATCGACTGGAACGCGCCGGCGGACGACGAAGACCCCGAGGAGGAGGAGGATGAGGACTTCTCCGAAGACGCCGGCGGGGGCGCGCGACGAGGGCGCAACGCGTGCCGCTGCGTGTGGAAAGGCGCCGTCCCGGCGCCCGCGTTCAGGGGGAAGTTCAGGGTCGAGACGGTGCGGAGCGAGGCGGCGGCGCGGAAGGTCCTCGCCGACGTCGGACTCGCGCACTACTTCGACGCCGCCGCCGCCGCGGGCGCCGCCGACCCGACCGAGGACCGCGCGACGTAACATTTTATATAAATCGGCGGTTACGAAAAAAAGCGGAGAGGCGGTCGTTCGCGCCGCGGGTGGCGCGCGACTCGCGGACGCTTCTTCCACGTTTCATAGACTCCCGCGATGATCGAAAACAACGCGCCTTGACACACATCACGCGTTCCCGAATAATAACTAACGCCCGCGGTACACGTCGCGCTCCCTTCGTCGTCTCCGGCTCGGGTCTCCTCCCGACTCGCGGGGCGTCCCCTCCTCTCCGTCACATGTACGACCGGTAGCTCGGGTCCCACATCCTGCTCTTGGCGTACTCGACGAGCTTCTGGTGCGTCATCTTCTTCCCCCCCGGCGGCGCCCCCCCCGCGGCGTTCCCCATCTCGTGACACTTCGCCGCGACCCTCGCGGCGACGTGCGCGGCCACCTCCCTCGCCCTCGCGGCGCGCGGGTACAGCGCCCCCTCCTCGAGATCCTCCTCGGTGACGAGGTCCGCCACCGCCTCGGCGGCGGCGTGGAACATCGGCGACCTCACCCGCGTCGCCTCCGCCAGCGCCAACCCCAGCCCCATGCCCGGGAAGACGTACGCGGACGTGCTCGGCCGGACCGCGACTCTTTTGCCCGTGTGTCGATCCACGAAGGGTTCGTTCGGGCACCCCGCGGCGAACGCGCACGCGCCCTCCGTGGCTTCGTACGCGTGGCGCGCGTCGCACTCGGCGATGCCCTCCGGGCGGCTCAGGGCGAAAATCAGCGGCGCGGGCGCGTGCGGCCCGTGCATCGCCCTCAGCACCTCGTCCGTGAAGAGCCTCGGCGGGGGCGAAAACGCGCCCGAATCGAGCGCGCCTCGGTCCGCGACGCCCGCGACGCCGCCCGCGGGGTCCTCGGCGTACCCTTCGTACGCGCCGCCGTCGGTGGTGGCCAGCGCGCCGACCCGCAGCGAGTGTTTGTGCCGTCGCACGCCGATGAGCGCGGTGGGCTTGACCGCCTCGACCGCCTCCAGGACCGTCAGGCACTCGCCCTGGTCGCCCGGGTGCGCGAAGGGGAGCTTGTGGAGCGCCAGATCGGGCTCCGACTCCGCCCTGTGTCTCGTCACGAGGCCCTTGGAGTCGACCATCCACACCAGCCGACGCGTCTCGGCGACGGTTCGCCCCGTCTCCGCCGCCGCGTACTCGGCGATCATCTCGCCGATGCCCGTCCCGGTCTCCCCCGCGCCCGCGATCAGGTACGTGTGCTCGCTGACGCCCTTCCCCGTCTTCGGCCGCGCGGCGATGATGCCCGCGAGCGCCGTCGCCGCGACGCCGTGGATGTCGTCGTTGAACACCGCCGCGCGAGACGCGTACCGCTCGAGAAGACGCTTCCCGTTGGCGTTTGAAAAATCCTCAAACTGAATCACGCACCGCTCCCCGAACCGCCTCTTGACGGCGTCCACGAACTCGTCCAGGAGCTCGTCGTACGCCTCGCCCACGGTCCGCTCGTGCTTGTTCCCTATGTACAGAGGGTCGTTCAGGAGCTCCCGGTTGTTCGTTCCGACGTCCAAACACACCGCGAGGACGTCGGAGGGGTCCAGGCCTCCCGCGGCGGTGTAGAGGTTGGTCTTCGCCGCCGCCACGCCCATGCCCTGCACGCCCAGGTCGCCGAGGCCCATGACCCGCTCGCCGTCGGTCACGACCACAAGCTTGACCCTCTTCTCCGGCCAGTTCTTCAGGATCCTGTGGATCTCGCCTCGGTCCTTGCACGTGATGTACAGGCCCCGGGGGCGGTTGAACATGACGCTGAACTTCTTGCACACCTGCCCGACGGTGGGCGCGTACATGACGGGGAGGAGCTCCTCGTAGTGTTCGCACAGGACGCGGTGGAAGAGGCGCTCGTTGCGCTCCAGGAGGCCGAGGAGGTGGAAGTGCTGCTCCACGGGGGAGGTCAGGGCGCGGACGTTTCGCATGACGCGGCGGACCTGCGTGTGCTGCGCGAACTTCGCGGGCGGGAGCAGGCCCTTCATGTGCATCTTATCGCGCTCCTCGTCCGTGAACGCCATGCCCTTGTTGTACCGCGGGTTGCGCAGAAGCTCCACGCCGCTGATCACCGAGCGAACCCAAGGGGTGATCGGCGAGGGATCATCGTGGAAGTCCGAGTGCGCCGAGGAAGGGTCCCGAGTAAGCGGCGTCCCGGGGCGGTGCCAGGAGGGCGTGTGCGGGGAGGAACCGCCGCCGCCCGAGGAGGAGGAAGACGCGGTGCCGCGGAACCCCCGCGCCTGCTGGGCGGAGGATCCGGGAGGGTCGACCGCCGCGCGCTCGAGCCCTCGAGGAACGACGACGCCGAGGAACGCGTCCGCGCCGCGCGCGGACGCGAACGCGCGCGCAGCGCGCAGGACGCCGCGAACGGCGTCGGGCGACAGCGCGCGGGACGACGAGAGCCGAGACATCGCCGGACGCGGGTCGCGCCCCCTCGGAGCGAAAAAGCAGAGAGCGTCGCGCCTCCTCGCGCGCTCGAAAGTAAAAGTGCGCCGCGTGGCGGAAACGATCGGTCGACGCGCGTCCGCCGCGGATCATCGTCGGGGCGGCCTCACCGTGGGCCCGAGCGTAACCTAAAACGACGCGAGGGCCGACGACGAGATATTTGCGGATTCGCCGATCCGCGCTGACGCGGACGGTACGCAAAAGTTCCAGACTGAGCACCGTAGGATTTTCGACCCCGCGCCGCGCCCGCCGACGCCCGAACGCGAGCACCGGTCGTTGTGAACGAACGGAACGGAACGACCCGCCGTGGGAAAGGGAGGAGGGCGTTTGACGCATGATGCGAACAACGCGCCCGCCCGCGCGCGCATTGCGCGCCGGCGCGCGCGGACGCGAGGGGGCGCGCGACTCGAACCGCCCGCCGAACGCGAGCGAGCGCGAGGGCGCACGCGGAGCAGACGCGCGCGCGGGGACGCCGAGGGCGCGGAGGGGGGGGCGGCGCGCGTCGCGGCCCCGCGGGGAGGAAGGGTTCCTCGCTTGCCCTCGCGCGGAGGATCGGAGGGGAGGCGAATCCTCCTACCCTCCGCCCGTCGCCCCGAGCGAGGCGCTCGCGAGACGCGCCTCGAGCGCCGACCCCCGAGGCGCTCGCCGCGGGTCCCGCGCGGGAGGCGCGACCGAGGGAACCCGCCGTCGAGACGCGCCGCGCGCGCGGGGAACCCGGCGCCCGTCTCCCTCTCCCTCTCGTCCGGCCGCCCGTTCGTCGCGCGCTCGGGTGGGAAAAAAAAAAGAAAAGGTGCCAGCGCGGCAATCGAGACGTATCCGACTGGACGAACCGGCGCGCGCCCACCTCGCGCCGCCGACCCCCACGCGTAGATGGCGGACCAGGCGGACGCGGGGGTCGCGAACCCCGGCGAGGCCTCCCAGAAGGGCGGCTCCGCGGCGATGGCGGAGGTGCGCGCGCCCGCGACGCGCGACCCGCGCCGCCCGCCCCCCGCGGCGCGGGCGGAAACCCTCGTTTTCTTTTCCGCGTCACGCGCGCGCGAAAACGAACACGGGCGAGACCAAAAGCGCCTCCCGACGGCTTCGTTTTTCCCCAAAGTGCTCTCCTTCTCCGCCCCCCCCGGCTCGCGCGTCCGCTCGGATGAAGCGCTTCATCCGCCCCTCTCGATTCGCGCCCTCGTCTCACCCTTCTCCTCCCGCCTCTCCTCCCCCTCACCGACCGACCCCTCAGATTTACCTTCCGAACTATCGCATGGGCAAGACGCTCGGGATCGGGAGTTTCGGCAAGGTGAAGGTGGCGGAGCACATCCTGACGGGGCACAAGGTGGCGGTGAAGATTTTAAATCGCAAGAAGATCAAGGCGATCGACATGGAGGAGAAGGTCCGGCGCGAGATCAAGATCTTGCGCCTCTTCATGCACCCGCACATCATCCGCCTGTACGAGGTGCTCGAGACCCCGCACGACATCTACGTAGTCATGGAGTACGTCAAGGCGGGCGAGCTCTTCGACTACATCGTCGAGAAGGGCCGCCTCGGGGAGAACGAGGCGCGCCATTTTTTCCAACAGATCGTCTCGGGCGTGGAGTACTGCCACCGGAACATGGTCGTGCACCGCGACCTGAAGCCCGAGAATCTGCTCCTGGACGCCAAGAGCAACGTCAAGATCGCGGATTTCGGCCTCTCGAACGTCATGCGCGACGGCCACTTTCTGAAGACGTCGTGCGGCTCCCCCAACTACGCCGCGCCCGAGGTGATCTCCGGGAAGCTCTACAGCGGCCCCGAGGTGGACGTGTGGTCGTGCGGCGTCATCCTCTACGCGTTACTCTGCGGCTCCCTCCCTTTCGACGACGAGAGCATCCCGAACCTGTTCAAGAAGATCAAGGGCGGGATATACAACCTCCCGAGCCATCTGAGCCCCGGGGCGAGGGACTTGATCGCGCGCATGCTCCTGGTGGATCCGCTGAAGCGGGTGACCATCAGCGAGATTCGCGCGCACCCGTGGTTCGTCGTGCACCTCCCGCGGTACCTGGTCGTCCCGCCGCCGGACACCCTCGCGCAGGCGACGAACGTGGACGCGGAGACGCTGGACATGGTCGTGAACCTCGGGTTCGAGCGCGAGCACGTCGTCGACGCGTTGCGGCACCAGCTGCGGAACAAAGCCACGGTGGCGTACTTTTTGCTCCTCGATAACCGCCGCAACGTCTTCGGCGGGTACCTGGGCGCCGAGTTCGAGGCGGGGGAGTTGACGTCCTCGAGCGCGTCGAGCGCCCAGGGCGGCGGCGGCGTCAACGACCCGAACATGGGCGGGAAGGGCGCGGCGGTGGGGCCCCGGCGGCCCTCGCAGGTGCAGGCGCACCTCATGCAGCAGCGGCTCGTGGCGGAGCAGCGGTGGATGATTGGGAGCACGACGCGGATGGCGCCGGCGGAGGTGATGGCGGAGATTTTCCGCGCGCTCAGAGCGATGGACGTGAGCTGGAAGAAGCTCGGGCCGTATAACCTGAAGTGCCTGTACAAGATGGCGGGGCGGATCGCCGCGCACGCGGGGGTGGAGGTGAAGATGGACGAGGGCGGCGGCGGGGGCGGAGCCGAGGGGAGCGGTCTCGGCGAAAACGGCGAGAACGAGAACGAGAAGGACTCGATGATGGAGGAGGACGAGAGCCGCGGCGCGACGCCGCGGCCCGGGGGGATGGAGACGGCGATGATGGAGGCGGGGTCGAGCCGGAGGAACTCGCTGGACGGCGCGGGGGCGCACGCGAAGGACGCGCAGGTCAAGTTCGAGATCCAGGTGTACAAGATGAAGGACGACAGGTACATGATCGACTTCCAGAGGATGGACGGGGGGGTGATGACGTGCATGGACGCCGCCGCCGCGCTCATGAAAAACCTCAGGCTGACCTGAAGCCGCCCTCTCGAGTCGCGCCGACGAAAGATCATCCCGTAGTAAAAGGGGGGAGGGGAGAAACGAGACACTCTTCGAGAGGAGCGAGCGAGCGACGCGCGCGCGGCGTGTACGAGCGCGCGTCGAAGAAAAGAGACGCCCCGAACGAACGATGACCTGAGACTCGACTCGATTTCGATTTCGGCTCTCATCGCGCGCGTCGCGCTATTTCTCGAACCCCTCGTCACTTGCCGATGCAAAACTTGGTGAAGATGACGTCCAGCACGTCCTCCCCCACCTCCTCCCCCGTCACCGCGCCGAGCGCGTTCGCCGCCTCCCTCAGCTCGATGGTCCAGAAGTCCACCGGCAAGCCCCCCAGCACGGCGTCCTCCCTCGCGCGCACCAGCGCCGCCTCCGCGACCCTCAGCGCGTCCGCCTGCCGCCGATTCGCCGCCCACGCCGCGCCTTCCGCGTCCATCCCCCCCGCGCCGAACGCCGCCGCCAACGCCGACTCGATCGCGTCCAAACCCGCGCCCGTCTTGGCGCTCGCGACAACCACCGCCGCGAACGAACGACGGACGACGTCGGGAATCGTCGCCAGCGACGCGCGGATCGTCAGATGCGAATCTGAATTCGCCGACGACGTCGTCTCGGACGCCGCCCCCGGATCGATCTCGATCGCGTCCGAGCTACGGTCGTCGTCGCGCTCGAAAAAATCCCCCGGCGCCATCTCGTCCGTCTTGTTCATGACGAGGATCGAGCTCGCCTCCGTCGCGACCCGCGCATTATTGTCCCCGTCGAGCAAATCGCCCCCGACGCCGAGTCTCGCGCCGCCGAGTCTCGCGCCGCCTTCGTCCAACAAACCCCCTCGGACGCGATACAGCCGCCTCCTCGCGTTCTCGAACTCGTCCGCCCCCTCCCCCTCGAAGCCCCCC
>MDSW01112302.1_pt1 | contig 10178 bp, 9 predicted proteins | sample 811171 | NCBI WGS metagenome assembly MDSW01 (sample SAMN05326641, study PRJNA326480) | marine metagenome | isolation source: seawater | place: Atlantic Ocean: North West | collected 2012 | reverse complement strand
CCGAATCCAGGGTTAACAGACATTAAAAGGATCATATCTAAACTTTCAAGACAATCTTCAATTAGATTAATGGGTGAAGCTGGATTTAGCACTAAACCAGATTTGCAACCACCGGATTTAATTATCTGCAAAGATCGATCTATATGTTGTGATGCCTCAGGATGAAAAGTTATATAAGTTGCTCCAGCCTCTACGAAGTCGTCAATTAGTCTATCTACAGGCTGAACCATAAGATGGACGTCAATTGGAGCCTTAATTCCATATTCCCTTAGAGCAGAGCAAACCATAGGACCTATAGTTAAGTTTGGAACATAATGATTATCCATAACATCAAAATGAACCCAGTCTGCACCTGCACTCAGAACAGACTCTACTTCTTCTCCTAATTTTGCAAAATCAGCAGAAAGAATTGATGGAGCTATTATGTTGTCTTTTTTTGCCATTAACTTTTCCTAAAGGCGGTGCAGTTTACTCTTCATGAGTATAACCGTCTATTTTTTGTAAATCATCTATAGTATTGATATTGATATGACTTCCTTCAAAAACCTCTCCAGATATCTCTCCATCTAAAACTGCTGGTTTTAATACTTTTTTCCATAAATCATAGCTTTTCTCTTCTACTTCTTTGAATAAAACAGGATTAAGTAATGCTATACCGGAAAAACTGTAAGAATCTTCTTCGACCTTTTGACATACAACATCATTAACTAAAGAGACATCTCCTTCAGGGTTAAGGTCTGAATTATTAACTAATACTAAATGTCCTAAAAAAGGTTTACTTAGATGCAGATTATTTAAATCATATTCTGTCCAAACATCACTGCTACAAACTATAAAATCTTGGTCATTAAAAAAATCAATCACTTTTCCAATACCTCCTCCTGTTCCCAATAAGTCTTCTTCATAGGATAGCTCTATGTTCATACCTAATCTCTTCCAATTAAGATACTGTTCGTGAAACCTTTCTTTCATATAAGAAATATTTATTACAACGTCTCTTACGCCTACTTCCTTCAAAGCTTCTAGCTTATATTGGATAAGAGGCTTTCCAGCTATATTAATTAAGGGTTTAGGGATCTCATCGGTTAATGGCTTTAGCCTTTTTCCTCTTCCTGCTGCCAATAAGAAAGCCTTCATGTTAACTCTAAATCTTTTTTATTAAGCATGAATAAAGCCTTTTCTAAGAAATTAGAGAATTCTGCCAATTCTTTATATCTCTTAGAGGCACCAATAAGATAATCTAACGTCTTAGGTAAGTCGATTAATCTAAATGATTTTTTATCTCTTAAGTGAAGTCTAACTAAAGTACCTAAAATTCTTAATTGCCTCTGCATACCTGCCATATCTAACCACAAAGACCAGTCCTTAGAGCTATTTATATCTAAAAGCTGAGATTCTAATGCCTTATCAGTATATAAAAGTAGTAATTCTTTCTCCTTATGTACGTCTCTATTCTGGTACAAGTCCTTAATCAAAGAAGCAACATCTAAGAAAATAGGTCCGATAACTGCATCTTGGAAGTCAAGTACTCCTGTTTCATTACATGGTAGTTGCATTAGATTTCTTGTTTCAAAATCAAAATGACATATCACCTGGGGTTGAGCAAAAAACCCATCTAAAATAAATTGATAAGCACTATTAATACAGTCCTTTTCAAAAGGTCTAAGATTTATAGATAGGTACTTATCTAAAAACCAATACTCAAATAAATTCATCTGCTCTGAAGCTTTATTTCTATCTAGTTTTTTTAGATTTTTTATACTTGTTCTTTGAATCTTTATAAGTTCGTCGAAAGCTGAATTATAAAGCTCAAATTCATTTTCTTCTGACAATAAGTCTTGATAAAGATTGTCCCCAAAATCTTCTATCAACATATATCCGTTTCTCTGATCAAAAGAAAAAACTTCCGGGACATTCACTCCTTGGCTTAATAATTCTAATGACATGGAATTAAAGATTAGGCTCGAATTTATTTCATTAGAAGAATCTACAAGAATATAATTAGTCCCTTCTGATTTTAACCTGAAATATTTTCTAGTGCTCGCTTCTTCCCTCAAGGGTTCAATTGAAAATTTATCGCTTTCGCCAAGCAAAATAATTTCTGTTTTAGCCCACTCTAAGAGAGAATTTAATCTATTTTTTTCCTGACCCATACATACAGTGTATTAGTTTATTTTCCTTAATAGAACTATCATATAGTTAAATAAAGTTTGAACCTTAACGAGGTATTTGGTTCTAAGTTTTTTTATGGCAATTAATTTATATTCAATCAGATTTTTTCTTTTAAACATTTTAATACTTATATTTGCTAATCATTTAATAGCTGAGCAAGAAATAAGAATAAAATCTATAGATGCCCAAAAGATCTCAACCCTCGAAGATGAGTCTTTGCTCATGGAGGGATCGGTCAAGATTATTACTAATCAATTTGATTTAGAAACTTCAAAAGCAATATATAACAAAAAGACTGGAAAGCTAATACTTGAAGGTAATGTAAAACTATTAGCTGAAAAAATTAAGTCAGATTCTTCAAGCCTATTTCTTGACTTGAATAATAACATCATGACATTAGAGAATTCTAAGTTTAATTATCTCAACCAATCTTTTGGTAATGCTGAATCTATTCTTCTAAGAACTGCAGGAGAAACAATAATAACCTCTTCCTCATGGAATAACTGTTCAGAAGATAGTCCCATTTGGGACCTAAAAATTAAAGAGGTTAAATTACTGGAAGAAAAAGAAAATGTAGTCATAAAAGGCTTAACTCTCAAAATAAAAGATATCCCTATTTTTTATATTCCTTATGTGAGAAGTGCTGTAGGAGATTCCAGGGTTAGTGGTTTTTTAACTCCTAGCCTTAAACAAGGAAAGGATGGCTTAGATGTATCTATCCCTTACTATTTTAATTTAGCTCAGAACTTTGATTTAGAGGTCTCACCCAGATATATATCAAAGAGAGGATTCGGAATTTCTTCTGAGTTCAGATATTTAACTCAAATTTCTTCGGGTCAAATTAACGGCGTTTTATTTAATGAAGATAAGGAATATTCTAGAGAAACAGGAGATATTAATAACAAAAGGTGGGAAGCTTCTTGGGAACATAGGGCATATTTTTCTAACAACTTATCTATGAATTTTAAATATCAAGATACTAGTGATGCTTACTTTTATAGAGATATTGGCTCTGATCAATATGGAAGCTCTAAGAAGAATTATTTAAAAAAAGTTTTAAAATTAAAATGGGAAAATAGTAATAATAAAATAAATCTGGAACTCAAGGATTATGTAAAACTCAACATATTTAGTCCTGAAGAATATAAAACTTTACCTAGAATCGATACATATTCTTTTTATGACAACAATTGGTTCTCCACCTCCCTTAGAACCAATTTTTCTAAATTTAAGCATCAAACATCAGAAGAGGAAATAAGAAGAATTTTTTTAAACCCTAGTTTAGGGTTTAAAAGAAGCTGGAATAGTTCATCTTTGAAATTTTCTTCATCAAATAGCCTTGTAAGGTATAAATTTAGTGGTACTGAATTTTCAAATTCATCCCCTTCTGCAGAAGTTAATTACAAAATTTTCCTGTCTAAATCAAATGGAACAAATAGCTCTTATATCATTCCAAATTTGAAATATATCTATCAAGATGGAGATTTAAACCCTCTAACTCCTTTTATTGATAGCAGAAGAAGGACCTTAAGTTATAAAAGCCTTTTTAGTAAGGATATTTCTTCTGGGTATGACAGGCAAATATATAACAATAGGTTAGTTGTAGGTCTAACAAAACTGGATATTAATTTAAATAAGGGCATAAAGAATATATTTTCAGTAGGAAAATCATTACAGATAAGGGATGAGAATGAAGAAAATGGTATATCTAATTTAGTTGCAGAGTATAAAAGCATAATGGATAACTTTATTTTCACCTCCTTATTAGAAACTGATAGGGACTTATCAAGTATAGATAGAGCAATATTTTCAATGGGTTATTCTAAAGAAGATCAAAATAGAATTGAATTAAAAGGTATATATGATAGGAAAGAAGAAAATTCATTGAGGTCTTCTTGGGTTAATTCTTCACCCGTCAAGCAGTTAGAGCTTAATATAAACTGGCCTTTAATTTCATCGATTAACTTTTTTGGACGTTTTAATAGAGATTTTGATTCAAAGAAATCATTAGACCTTTCGTATGGTCTTGAATACTCTAATTGTTGCTTGAAATTTGGTTTGATGAATAGAAAATGGATAGAGGAAGATTACTTTTCTTGGATAGAAAACTTTGATTCTCCTTCTCAAGCATTACAATCTGGTTATTTCCCGGGAAGAGAGAGGGATAGCCTTATGATATTTTTTGAATTCAAGAACTTAGGTAGGCTAGGCAGGGATATAAATCAAATCCTAAGCTCACCTTCTATTGATTAATTGCATCTAAGTACAACAAAGAAGACAATATAAAATATTATGAAAAAATTTATACTGAAAGATCTAATTATTAAGAATTTTCTTGTAGCTACTCTCCTTTTGAGCTCCCCTATCTATGCACAAATCCAACTCTTAGATAGAGTCATAGCCGTTGTCGATTCAGGGGTAATTATGGAATCACAACTAAATGATAGAGTGCAAAGTATAGTATTCAGACTTAGGCAGAACGGTACGGAGCTCCCTCCAAAAAAAGAATTAGAAAATCAGGTTTTAGAAAGATTAATAGTAGAAGAAATACAATTACAAATGGCTGAAAGAGCCGGCATTAAAATAAGTGATGAAGAGTTAAATTCAACAATAAGTCAAATAGCGAATCAAAACCAAATGGACTTAGAAGATTTTAAAGAAAGCTTAGATTCAAATGGCGAATCATATAGGGGTTTTAGAGAATCTATAGAAAGAGAAATGATTATATCCAGAGTCCAAAGAGCTAAAGTAGGAAGAAATATACAAATTTCTGAGCAAGAAATAGAAAATTTTCTTAATTCTGAAGAAGGAAAAAATAAATTAGCTGAGCAATATGATGTTCAACAGATTCTCATTAGTCTTAGAGGAGATGCTTCTAATTCTTTAAAAGAAGAAGCTGAAGAAAAGATCAAAGAGGTTATGTCTAAATTAAATGATGGTGAAAGCTTTGAAAAAATTGCCGCAACCTACTCTGCAGGTCAAAATGCTCTAGAAGGAGGTAGTTTGGGGTGGAGAAAAGAATCAGAGCTTCCTTCTCTCTTTGCAGAGACAGTTGTGAAACTTAAATCAGGTGAAGTTTCTGATCCGATAAGAAGTGGAGCCGGCTTTCATATCCTTAAATTAAGAGAAAAAAGAGGAAATACTGTTAAATATGAAGATCAGACTCTTGTTAGACATATTTTGGTCCAGCCCTCTGAGATAAGATCTGAAACCCAAACTGAGCTTTTAATAAATGAGATATTTACAAAAATTGAAGAGGGAGAAGACTTTAAAATCTTAGCCAGACAATATTCTGAAGACCCAGGATCAAAGATGAGTGGGGGTGACTTAGGGTGGACACCATCAGGAACCTTTACTCCTGAATTTGAGTCAGTGATGAATAACTCTGAGCTAAATGAGGTATCTAAACCATTTAAATCTCAATTTGGATGGCATATTCTTGAAGTTCTAGATAGAAGAAATGAGGATGTTTCTGAAGAACAAAGAAAGAATGGGGCTTTCAGAATAATTTTTGATAGAAAATTTGAACAAGAACTGCAAAGGACGCTTATTGAATTAAGAGCTGAAGCATTTGTAGATATTAAGATTGATCCATGAAAAAAATAGCTATCTCTCCAGGTGATCTAGCTGGAGTGGGTCCTGATATTTGTATCAAAGCATTTAAAGATCTAAGTAAAACTTCCACACCTGTTTTTTTTGGAGACCCTAATCTATTTGAACATAGAGCCAAGTCTCTAAATATAGATATAGACATACGAGAATATGAAGGTGAAGATGATCTAATCCAGGATAAGTTCTACGTTAAGTCTTATGAATTTAACTCGAAGATCACGCCTGGCTATCCAACTCCTATTTATGCAGATTACCTAATTGAGATTCTTAAAGAAGCTACTAAGTTAAACTTAAGTAGAGAGTTTTCTGCTTTAGTTACTGGGCCCATCAATAAAGAGCTAATAAATAAAGGAGGAATAGAGTTTAAAGGCCATACAGAATTTCTTGCTAAAGAATCAAATACAGAAAAAGTGGTTATGATGCTTGCCAATGAACATTTAAAGGTAGCTTTAGCAACAACTCATGAACCACTTAGAAATGTTCCATCTTTAATAACAGAAGATCATATTTCAGATTGTATTAATATCATTAATAATGATCTTCAGGATAAATGGAAGATTAATAACCCTAATATTAAAGTTTTAGGTCTAAACCCCCATGCAGGTGATGGTGGGTATATAGGAAGAGAGGATAAAGAAATAATTTTACCGGTAGTTGAGAATTTAAGATCTAAAGGAATACTAGTTAGTGGTCCTGTTTCTGCAGATACAGCTTATATCAACTTTAATCAAGAACCTGATGTAATTCTTGCCATGTTCCACGATCAAGGTTTACCTGTAATTAAATCAACTGGGTTTGGTAAGTCTATAAATATCACCTTAGGGTTGCCTTTCATAAGAACATCCGTAGACCACGGTACCGCATATGATGTATCTGGGACTCAAGAAGCAAATGAATCTAGTTTTGTATTAGCTTATGACAAAGCCTCAGAACTTATAAATAAATCTTGTGATTAAGCCTAAAAAAAACTTTGGACAAAATTTCTTAACTGATCAAATTATACTTGGAAGGATTATTAATGAACTTGGTTTAATTCAAAATGAGGAAGTGTTAGAAATTGGATGTGGAAAAGGTGCTCTTACGAAGAGAATTTTAGATAAAGGAGTTAATCTCAAAGGTATTGAGATTGATAAAGATCTCATTAATGGGCTTAAATTAATTCAGCTGAAGAATAAAAACTTTGAGATTTTGAATAATGACATCCTAAAAATAAATTTAAGTGATATTTCCAATTCAAGACTAAGAGTAGTAGGAAATTTACCTTATAACATTTCTTCTAAAATAATACTTTGGTTGGTAAAGAATAAAGACATGGTTAAGGATGCTCATTTCATGCTGCAGAAAGAGTTTGCTGATCGACTTACCTCAAATCCAAACAAAAAGTCTTACGGTAGACTTTCAATATTCGCACAGCTCTTCTTTAGAGTGGAAGAATTATTTGACGTTCCTAGTGAAAGCTTCTTTCCCAAACCAAAGGTAGATAGCATATTCCTAAGGTTAAGGCCCCAAGAAAATAATGAACTAGAATATTTAGATATTGAATGTCTTCAAAGTGTGACTCTTAAAGCTTTTACAAAGAGAAGAAAAAAAATATCAAGCTGTCTTAAAGGACTTTTGAGTAAAGAAAATTTAGAAAAATTAAATATAGATCCTAACTTAAGACCGGAAAACCTATCTATATCTGATTACATTTCTATAACTAAATTTATACAAGATTAATTATGTCTAATTATGCCGTGGGGGACATACAAGGATGCTATAGAGAATTTAGAGATTTACTCGGCAAAATAAACTTCAATCCAAAAAAAGACAAATTATGGCTAGTTGGAGACTTAATAAATAGAGGTCCAAATTCTCTTGAAACTCTTGACTATATATTCAACATCAAGGAAAGCTGTAATATTGTTTTAGGAAACCATGACTTACATTTAATTTCAGTGAGTGAGAATCTTAGAGAAATTCAAGAATTAGATACACTTGATGAAATTCTTAAGAGTAAGAATCTTTATAAATATATAGATTGGTTAAAATCTTTACCTTTCATATATCAAGAGATAGTGAAAACAACAAAAGGGGAAATTAATTTTTTTATGTCTCATGCAGGCATACCTCCTCATTGGAGCTTGAATAAAGCTTCTCTAATTTCAGAAGAGCTATCATTAAACCTCCAGGAAAATACTGAATTTTATTTAAGTAATATTTATGGGAACTTTCCTTCTAGTGATAATGAATCTATTTCAGAAAAAGATAAATTGAAGGTCAATACGAATTATCTGACCCGTATGAGATTTTGTAATGATAAAGCCGAATTAAACTTAAAAGAAAAAGGCGGCCTAAACACTAGAATAAAAGGTTTTAAACCTTGGTTTTATTATAAAAGAGAATTTGATGAAGAAAACACGCGAATAATCTTTGGTCACTGGGCAGCCTTAAGAGGCGAAACAGGTAAGCAAAAATTTATAGCTACAGATACCGGTTGTGTTTGGGGATATGAGCTAACAGCCATAGAATTAGAAACTGGAAAAAGATTTAAGATAAGAAAAAAATAAAATGAGTGAAGTCTTTTTAGTTGGAGGTGCAGTAAGAGACAAATTGCTGGGCATAACTGTGGGAGAAAAAGACTGGGTAGTTGTAGGATCTACTAATGAAGAATTATTAAATCAAGGTTACATGCAAGTTGGTAAAGACTTTCCTGTTTTCCTGCATCCAAAAACTAAGGAGCAATATGCCCTTGCAAGAAAAGAAAAGAAAATTGGCTCGGGGCATAAAGGCTTTGAAGTTGAATCTGGAAAGGAAATTACACTAAAGGAGGACTTAGAAAGAAGAGATTTAACTATTAATGCAATAGCTCAATCTGAAGAAGGTGAATTCATAGATCCTTTTGGGGGAATGGAAGATATAAAAAATAAAATAATTAGAAAAGTATCCCATTCATTTCTAGAAGATCCTTTGAGAGTCTTTAGAGTAGCGAGATTCGCAGCTAAGTTAAACCACCTAAAGTTTTCCATAGACAAAGAAACATTAGAAACTATGAAAGAAATTAGCATATCGGGCGAGCTTGAAACCTTACCAAAAGAAAGACTTTGGAAAGAAACTGAAAAAGCTATTCATGAACAATCTCCCCACATTTACTTTTTGACTCTTTTAGAAGTAGGGGCCTTGAACAAAAAAAAATATAAACCAGAAGATTTCATATCTTTAGCAGAAATAAGCAATGATACTTCGAGTACTAAAGCTAGATGGGCTTCTCTCTTAATAAATGATGACTTAGACGTGAGTAAACTAGAGGAAGAGTTAGGAGTACCAAAAAAGGTAAGAGAATTTACCTGTGTATGCCAAGATATTTTTAACTTTTATAAAGGTGAATTTAGTGAAGATAGTTTAATGAACCTAATTTTAAAAACAGATGGATTGAGAAGAGATGATAGATTTAGACAAGCTCTAATCCTAGTTAATAAGCTAAAAAAATCTAAAAAGAAGAGTAAAGATTTAAAATTGGTTAATGAGGAGTTATTGGATCTATTAATTCCTGTATCCCCTACTTCTAAAGATCAGTCAGGAGAAGAGATAGCAAAAGAAGTGCAATTAAAAAGGCTAGCGATTATCAAAAAATATTTACTAGATCATGAATAAAGATAAAACAGCGTTAATTACTGGTTCAGGAAAAAGAATTGGAGCTTCAATATCAAGAGCTTTCCATTCTAGAGGCTACAATATTATTGCTCATTTCAATAGTTCGTCTAAAGAGATTAAATCCTTAGAAGAAGAACTAAACAAAAATAGAAAAGGGTCATGTATTACATTTCAAGCAAATTTCTTTGAAAAGGATTCTTTAGAAAGTTTTATAGAAGATACTTTGAAACAAACCAACAGACTAGATGTTCTAGTAAATAATGCTTCGACCTTCTTTCCTAAGAAGCTGTCTGAATCTAGTGCAGAAGATCTGAATAATTTATATCAAACTAATACTTTTGTTCCTTTTTTCCTAATCAAGGCCTTCGAAAATTTACTAAAGAAATCTAATGGTTCTGTTGTAAACCTCTCAGATTCAATGGTAAAAGGGGGCATCAAGGAATATAGCCTATATACTGCGGCAAAATCCTCACTAGAGTCATTAACTAAATCACTTGCCAAAGAACTTGGTCCAGAAATAAGAGTGAATGCTGTTGCGCCTGGAATAATACTTTGGCCAGAAGATGAAGATTTGAGTGAGGAAAATAAAGATAAGTTAATAGAAAAAACTGCCTTAAGGAGAATAGGTTCCCCAGAGGATATAGCCAATGCGGTCCTAACCGTTCACGAGTTAAGTTATATGACTGGACAAATACTTAATGTAGATGGAGGCAGAGAACACTAATAAAAAGTTTTGTTCATAAAATCAATTTACTTTTTGT
>MDSW01131049.1_pt1 | contig 10179 bp, 6 predicted proteins | sample 811171 | NCBI WGS metagenome assembly MDSW01 (sample SAMN05326641, study PRJNA326480) | marine metagenome | isolation source: seawater | place: Atlantic Ocean: North West | collected 2012 | reverse complement strand
TAATCCGACATCAAAACACCTCTTCGCCCCTACGGGGCGAGTAGTCGACATATGTAATGGCCTTGAAACCATCTACAGAATCATAGTTCAGTAGTCTCAAGTAAGAACACAGCTTCTCTAGTCAAGCAGTATCTGTTTCGCACGCCACTCTTCTTTTTCTCAACCAGTCCAAACTTTTGCAGGGTTCTAAGGTGGTGGCTAACCAGTTGTTGAGACCTTTCTAGCCTATGTGCCAATTCTGCTTGAGTTGGGAATTTGTTCATTTGCCCATCATCATCCAATAGGCGTAGAATCTTACCTTGCAAACTGTTTGGATCAGGGGACAGAGGAGGCAATGGTAAATCCTCTTCCAGAATACCAGGATGCAGGTTTGATGTGAATGGATAGAACCTAACCAAACGACCATCTGCTCTTCTCCAAATTCTGTCTTCATCTTCCAGAATTTTCAGGTGGTGAGTAATCTGTCCATTGGACATTTCTAAAGCAGCCATTAATGCACGGAAATGGCAACCAGGGTTAGCGGTTAGGTAGCCCATTAAACGCCCTCTTTGGTAACGGCCATCACTCGTTTCGCTAGTACGTCCAACCAATCCTAGCAACCACAGTCCAGCGCTGGTTGCAGGGATTCTCCAAGATTCATTTGTTGCAATCATTGCAACAAGGATTGAGAGAATTCCGCTGCTTGCAACAATGACGCCTACTGTCACAACGACTGGACTGACCTCATCACTACCGCTCTCAATAGGGTTTATCTCAACAACTTCAGAATCATCTTCAACAGTTTCAGAGATAACTTGCTGCGAATACACTTCTTCAACGGTAAACGAAATAGCGGCGAAATCAGAACATTCTGGAGCAGCATCAGTTTCGTAAACAAGATACTGTCCCGTTGCACCGCGTTCGGGCGACCATGAAACAAGCCCTTGAGCACCTGCAAGAGTTAGAATTCCTTCATCAGGAGAATTGAGGAGCCAGCACGTGCCCAAATCATTAGATGTTGTACTCCATGTTCCAGAGATTATTCGAGAGACTACTTCCTGAGTATCTTCAGCAATTTCTTCTTCATTTGCCTCTTCGGAAATTATCGGCCAGTTGAAGGTGACCGATGAACGAACTTGTGGGTAACTGGTTGTTTCAAAGAAAAGAGTGTATTCTCCATCATCCATCCCTTCCATTTCAAATTCAATAGGGTTCAACTCAAGTTCTGATGCTCTCAAAGACACCTGCTCAAGATTATTACACTGAGAAAGTTGCATATCGATTTCTTCTACAGCGTTGAACAAGGTTGTCTCTAGGCCACAAATTGTGAACCATGAAATCTCAAAGTCATCTCCCAAGACGGTTGGAACGATTGTTAGCTTATCCTCGCCACTAACTTCTGCATCGATATTCAAAGAATCATCTTCACAGTATGTGTCACGCTCTCTGGCTAATGTGATAGCCTCAGTTGCAAACAAATCATGTTCAGGAATTTCCATTACTACCAGCAAATCTCCAGGAGGAAGGTGGCAGCCAAACATGTCCATGAATGTCCACTCGGCCTGCGAGAAGGATCTGGAAGAATCTGGCTGTAACTGGTACTCTACTTCAATTTCAGAGCATTCTTTCAATGAACGAGAATCCATTACAACATTGCCCGAAGGATCCACGACCCAAATTTCACCACGGCAAGAATTGGTGAAATCAAGTGCGACATCATCCAAGCCGTTGTTGAAAATTGAAATGTCCGGACTGAATGATTCCATTTCTCCGAATTCGCTATCTTCTTCGAGAACTAATTCCAGGGAAACGGATTCTAAATTGCCAGAATTAATTCCTTGGTCAGAATCAGGTACGGCATCTAGTGTTAGAGTTTGAGAAAGCTCACTATCGCCAATCGAAATGGCGAACTCATTTAATCCAGAATCGAGCAAGACTGGGATTTGAGCAATCGTAACAATTTGATTAGCTAGTAAATTACTCGGCCCACATTCATTGAATAATTCGGAATTGATTATCAATCTACATTCTCCTAAATCTAGCGCGATATCTTCACTCAAAGAATTTTGGAGCCTAATCGAAATGATACTTGGTTCAGCTTCAGAGTGTACACCTTCTCTAGCGGTGGAGATAACACTCATCTCTAGCCCTTCAGGTATATCGACAGTTGATTGAACATGAACATTAACTGAGGATGAAATTTCCTCACCAGCGATAAAATACTCGACAATATAATCACCAGATGGCACAATTTCACCATCTGAATTAGTTAGATCCCAACTTAACGAATCGAAGTTAGTTGTAGAGAAAGCGTCAATATCCATCCCTCTACTTTGGCCAAGGCAGGCCTCAGTTCCATCATAGACTAGAGTTGTTTGACTCCAAACCCTGAGAACCTCGTTGCAAGAAGGGTCGACTAAAATGCTGGTTGAATCTCCATCATTGGAAAGTATAGCAGAGATTTCAACAACGTCGCTAGTGCCATACCACCCCTTGTCGGGAGCATTGTCAATTGATACATCTAGGCTGAGATTTTCATTATCAGCAAATGCGCTAGGAGCCATTATTGCCAGCAGCCCGGCAAGAATAACAGCTAGCATCCGCTCTCTGCCCATGGTAAACCATGGGCGTCATCCCTTAGAAGTGATGCGGTTCATGCCATTGGTGAGCGAAGATGGCAGAATGCATTCTTGAGACCGAAAAAATGCTGGTTTTACAGGCGCAGTTGGGCGATTGGGACAATCTTAACCATCTCTTAGTTTGCAAGAAAACCAAGAAAGCGGTAATAGTCGATCCCTTCTTCGCAGATTTTTGGTCAAATATCTGTACAGAAAACGGTTGGGATTTAGAACAAGTGTGGCTAACTCACTCACATTGGGATCATGCAAAGGGCGTTGACGGCCTCCAAGAAAAACAGGTTTGGGTTCATGAGTACGAGGCGTTACGCGGTTGGGATGGGCCTTCAAACAATGAATGGGACAATCGGCCAAATTCGTTTATCACTCAAAAAATCGGGGAATTGGAGTTAGAAGCACATTGCACCCCTGGGCACACACCCGGCCACATGACTTTCATTGGTGAAGGGGTTGTAATTAGCGGAGATTGTATGTTCTTGGGCCGTTGTGGTAGGACCGATCTATTTGGCGGAGACATCGATGCACAACGAAGTTCATTATTCCATTTGCGAGAGCGGTTAAACGATTTACCAAAGGAGTGGTTGGTGCTTCCCGGTCATCAGTATCAGTTATCGGATGGAACAAATCCTACGTATATTACAGTAGAACAACTGCTCACCGATAATGAAGCACTTGCAGCACTTGATGATGATGAAGCATGGAGCAATCTTGATTTCCTAGCATTCGACGATAGCCTTGCCGAAAAAGCGCGCAGGGAGAAGTCGAGAGCTCAACAGGAATAATCAGATGTCATCTAGGCTGAACATTGTAGGAACTGCTTCTTGTTGTGCTTGTTCTTGTTGCATTTGATGCTGTTGCCATTGAGGGACTTCTGCTGGCGGCTGCCAACCTAGCTCCATTGCCTTGGCTGTATCTCCTTGAGCGACATAATAGTCAATCCACTCAAGCCTTCTTTCTTCTTCTTCTTGGAACATTGCGGAGACTTTCATATCTTCAGCACGGCTGTATGCTGCCCTTCTTCTTCCAGCTTGCTTTGCGATCATTGCAACGGATATAACTGCTAGAAGGAATACGAGTAAACCAATCAATACGAGAATTTCACTATCCAAGGCTAATCCATCATCTTCACTACCTGCAACATAATCTGCATCGTACTTGTTAGGGATTCCATCATCATCGTGGTCATCGAAAGACGCACACTGGACCTGCCCTCTCACTCCGGAGTTGATGTTTGAATCGTAAGGACATGGGTCCGTCTGGTCCGACACTCCATCTTTGTCTGTGTCGGTACATCCAAAGTAATCAATGTATGATTCACCATATTTCACATTACACTCATCAGGCTGCCAAGAACCTAATTTTTGATTGTCTCCATATCCATCGCCATCACTATCTGCCCACTGCGAAACACGAATCGGGAATGCGTCAGGAAGTCTTCCTGTGCTGTTATCGCCCCATCCATCACCATCAGTGTCAGACCACTGGCTAGGATCTAGAGGGAATGCGTCCCCCCATTGGTCTCGAATTGTGATTATAGCGCCTATGTCTTGCTCATCTGCAATTGTTGTGTTAACCCAGCCGTAGTTGTCTCCCCAGCCATCAAGGTCAGTATCTTCCCATTGCAATGGGTCTTCAGGGAAATCATCGTCTACATCGGCCCATGAATCATTGTCTGCGTCAGGGCATCCTTGCCGGGAATTGTTGGTACTTGTGCCATATTCATCAGGACACTCGTCACCGTTAGGAACAGCTTGGTTGTCTCCCCATCCGTCGCCATCTTTGTCGGTTTGCTGATAGAAATCCTCAGGGAATGCATCGAACGGATCTACAACCCCGTCATTGTCGGAATCAGGACACCCTCTTGCTGCAGGAATTGTTGATTGCCCATATAATTCTGGACATTGGTCTCCATTGTTTCCATCAGAGTTGTCGCCGAAACCATCGCCGTCAAAATCACTCCACTGTGTCGGATCGTTTGGGAAGAAATCTCCATTTGGAGGAATTGGCCTATCGCCATAGCCGTCGCCATCTGTATCAGCCCACTGACTGGAATCGTCTGGGAAAGCGTCAGGGTCGTTTCCTAACGGGTTATCGCCATAATTGTCACCATCTCTATCTTCCCACTGGGTACCATCGGTCGGGAATGGGTCTCCTGCGTTCGACCACCCGTCTCCGTCAGCATCTGGGCATCCTACTCTGTCCATAGATGAAGTTCCGTATTCACCAGGGCATTCGTCAGGATTGTTACCAGAGGTATTGTCTCCAAATCCATCTCCGTCGCTGTCGCGCCATTGTGTAGGGTCGTCAGGGAATGCATCAGCATCTCCTGTAGGGTGAGCGGGCCAATCTGGTGTAGCATCAGACCATCCATCGCCGTCAGTATCTCTGCACCCTATTCTGTCCTCTGTAGAATTGCCCCATGTATTTGGACAACCATCAGATAGAGGAGTATTTGGCTCATCGCCAATCCAGTCACCATCACTGTCTGCCCATTGGTATCTGAATAGAGGGAATTTGTCAACTTGTGTAGCAGCAGAATCATAGTCTCCTGGCCAACTTTCGTCTTCGTCTGGAGTAGAAGGATCGTCTACTGGTCTAATGGATGTCCAAGACGCATTGTCGTAATTGTCTCCCCATCCATCGCCGTCGGTATCATTCCATTGTGATGGATTCATTGGGAATGCATCGCCCCTTTGATTCATGTGCAATTCAGTAAATGGTTGCACATCATAGTAGTAATTGTCTCCCCATCCGTCTGAATCAGAATCAGCCCATTGTTCGTAGTCCGTTGGGAAAACATCCCCTTCATTTGAGTAACCATCGCCATCGCCGTCAGGACAACCGAATCTATCTTGGGAACTTGTTCCGTAAGTGTTTGGACATGCATCTCCTTGGGACGCTGGTAATGGATTGTCTCCATATCCATCGTTGTCAGTATCATTCCACTGTGTGCCATCATCAGGGAAGGCATCAGTTCTACCATCGCCTTGGTCGGATGTATTCCATCCATCGTTGTCAGGGTCTAAGTCTGCGAACCAAATGTAGAACCCTTCGTCGTTTCTACCGAATGCCTGAGCAACTCTTGAACCATCAGGAGACCATGATAACCCATTATTTTGCCCACAATTGTTGCCACTACCAGAACTGCAGTTGCCTGGCCTAGGTTGCACAATATTGTCTACACTATTTCCTGTTGAGACTTCGTAAATCCTTGCTGTAGCACCATCGCCTTGATACCAACTCATTCCAAAGACAACTTGTCGCCCATCTGGAGAGAAATCTGTAGACAAACAGGATGTTGAGATTGATTTACTCCACTTCTGTGTCCAAGAGCCTGCGGCGTACAGTCGAATTGTGGCTCCTCCGCCATCCCATCCTTCGCATATTGCCATATGCTTTCCATCGTGTGACCAATCAACCGAATTGACAGCACCATTGGGAGATGATTCAGATCTTACCGTAGACCAAGATGAAGTTTCGACAACGTAGAAATCATTGTTACTTCCAATCAATATGTGACTGCCCGTCGGAGAGAATTCAACAGAAAAGAATCTATCTTCTCCGCCGGGATTCAAGTTTTGGATTACGGAGCCATCGCTCATATTTATCATTCGAACAACGCCGCTTGTTCCACCATTTCCGGAGCGACCAATAGCTATTGCTGCCATTTCTCCATCGGGCGAGATGTCGATGTCATACGGGTAATCTCCTCCCCCTACATCGGCACTGATTGTGCCATGGACACTAGACAAGTTGTTAGAGTAATACACATGGGCGGTATCATCATTTTTTGTAACTCCAATGAATCTTCCATCTCCCGACCAAGATACGCTGGATAACTCGCCTCCAACGTTTACAGATTGGAAATTGGTGCCCGCTGTAGCATTCCATAATCGTAAGTATCCATTTTCATCACTACTTGCGATTGCAGTTCCATCAGGAGAGTGGTCAACATCGGTAAAATCATAATTTTGAGTAATGGCAACATCCTTTGCAAAATTCGGGTTTGATGAAGTCCATCCATCATTGAAATCAGAAGTTCCGTCACCATCTCTGTCAGGGCAACCGGTCCTATCTACAGTTGAATTTCCTGCAGCATAAATGCAATCATCAACCGAATCGTCGACTCCATCACCGTCGATATCTGCTGCAGAAGCAAGCGTAACCCAACTCATTGATATCATCAAAAATATCAGAGTTAATGCACGGCGACTGGCGCTTGCCATAGTCCTCCGGTATCTTCCTTACAAAAGGATTTACGGTCAAGATGTTCACAATCTTTTCAGGCAATCAAGGGGAATCGTTGAATGTCATGCCGTAATAGGAAGAGTCGTGGCCGGCGACATCCCTCGCGTAAATATAGCGGTCAAGGACCGCATACTGCTCCACCTTTTGGGAGAAGATGAGCAGGCAGATCGTTACGTAGTAACTTCCGCACTGACACGCCCTGGAATAGCAGAAGCATGCGCACAACACCCTCCAAATGTTAGCAGAGCAATGCGGACATTGTTGAGGAAGCGTTTGGTTAGTGAACATTCTCGCTCTATACGTGGCGATGATAGGCGGCAAAAAACTTGGCAACTCACCGACGAAGGAAGAGAGGAAGCCAAGAAACGCTTAGGAGAATTATCAGAACTTAGAGTTCTAATTCGTGACGAAACAGATACCTTGCTAGAAATTGAAGCTAGCCAAGCAGCAACTCGTTTGCAAGCAGATTTGTCAGTATTACAAATTCTTCTTCACGCGCAACACGAAGGCGTTCTTACCTTTGGAGACATCCGTTTTGGATTGGTCACAAAGAAAGATGAAGATTCAGATTTACCTCCTCCTGGCAGGCTAAAACTGTTGGCCGGGGCCCACGCAACATATCACACATCTCCTCCCAAAACGCGCCCTGTTCACGGCAGAATCGATGCGATTCAAGAGATTAATTCCTGGTTTGATAAAGGGTCTCCGTGTATGGTAATTCATGGAATCGCAGGAATAGGTAAGTCAACTTTGGTGGCTAATTGGCTAGGAGAACATATGATTGAGGTCCCACACTTGTCGGTATGTTGGTATCCTTGTCAGCCCTGGGACAAAGCCGTAGGATTAGCAGTATCTTTGTTACACAGATTTGGTGTTGATGATAAACACGACCCGTACCAATTGATGGAAACACTTCCTTTGACTCCAGGTGCAGAATTCGATGTTGATGCTTGGCGTCGCAGACTTCTGGCGTACCTTACCGACGCACAAGCCATACGTGAGAGATTCGTTGGCGAGTCAGGAGGGCCGCCTCCGTATTGGCTAATTGTACTGGATGATGTTCACCATGTTTCACAAGAAGCTAAGGATTTGTTAGGAGCGTTATTGGATATCTCAAAGAAGGCACCATTGCGCTTAGTTTTCATCTCAAGAACTACATTGAATGTGTATGATAGAAGGGATGTGCACACTAGAGAATTAGTTGAAGAGTTGCCCCTTCAGGGACTTTCGATTGATGAGATCAGCGATTGGGTAGAAAATATGGACGGCACTCCTCCAAAACCTGAAGATGTGCTAAGATTAACTGGAGGGCATCCGCTGGCCTTGGAACTTCTAGAAATATATGGTCAAGCCACCCATGGGGATTGGCTGAAGTTCCTCGATGAAGAGATAATTGATCACATGCCGGAAGAGGAGCATGAATTGTTAGCAACACTTGCTGTAGCAGAATCTCCAGTGCCATGGAGCAAACTCTCTGCTGCAGTTAATTGGGAAGGCAATCCTCCTGAAAGATTGCTGACATACGGTCTTCTTTTGGAATTAGAAGAAGGCATGTGGTTGCATGAAGCACTTAGAGAGAGATTCCTACGAGAGGTGGGAACCGCCTCAAAGAATCGCAAAGACAGTCTGAAGTAATCAGAAGTCATTAGCAGACATTTGCTGGTTAAGCCAATTTGTTAGTGCTGGCTTTGGAACCATACCGGCCTGGTTTGCAACCATCTTACCGTTATGGAAAAGGAATAATGCTGGAATTCCACGAACTCCTAGGCGTGCAGCGTTCATAGAATCTGTATCGGTATTTACCTTAGCAATAGTTACTGGCATTTCTGCAGCGACTTGTTCCAAAATCGGCCCCAGTGCTTTACATGGGCCGCACCATGGCGCCCAGAAGTCCACAAGAACCCATTCATTTCCACTTATCGCATTATCAAAATCAGCATCGCCGACGGATATGACTTCACCCATAACCTCACCTAAGATGCGGATTGTGGACCCTCCTATGAGGGTTTGTACACCCCAATACTCATGACTTGCCTCCTTCTCGCAGTGTTTGAGAGGGTAACGATGATTATCGCGCCATCTGTACTAACAGCCGACCTTGCAGACTTAGGAAACGCTTGCAGCAAGGCTGTTGATGCCGGATTAGACTGGCTTCATCTCGATGTTATGGACGGTAATTTTGTACCAAATCTTACCTTTGGGCCACCTGTTATTGCGAAGTTGCGTAAAGCGCTAGGAGATGGCCCTACCTTCGATGCGCACTTGATGATTGAGAATGCCGAAGAATCATTCCAGCAATACATCGATGCTGGCTGTAATCATATCTCAGTCCATGCAGAAGCAGTAAAGCATCTACACAGGTGTGTCACTGCAATAAGAGCTGCAGGGGCTTCTGCTGGCGTTACTCTAAACCCAGGCACTCCTGTTGATGCCGCTTTAGAGGTACTTTCTGAAATCGATTTAGTGCTCATAATGAGTGTAAATCCCGGATTCGGTGGCCAATCATTCATTCCTACAGTCGAGACAAAAATTCGAAGATTGAAAGAGGCGATTGACGCTCAAGTTGCAGCCGGTGGCAGACCAGTGCAAATACAAGTTGATGGTGGAGTAAAAGCCCACAATATCGCAATGCTGCGCGACTGGGGAGTTTCCAATTGTGTCGTGGGTTCGGGCTTATTCAATGACAAGGCTAGTGTAGCAGACAACCTTGCAGTGATCCATCAAGCACTAGAGTGATCTCGATGCGAATCTTGCTGGTTACCCGGCTTTTCCCATTACCAGGGAATGTTGCACGTGGTACCTTTGTCAGCGACCATGCTGAATTACTTGCATCTCTAGGTCATGAAGTAAAGATTCTCAATGTTTTACCAAGAATGCTGAGGATGAATGAAGCGAGAAGGTCGACAATGGAAGGCGTTGCTAAAGCGCCGAAATCATATACTCACGGCGACTTTGAAGTAACGGTAAAACGGCATTGGGAATTTCCAGATTTCCCAGCTGTAACAGCCTCAAGCACATCTAGAATCAAAAGTAATTGGAAGCCTGAAATTGTCATCTGTCACACTATTTGGCCTGCAGCAAATGCGGCGAAATCAATCGCTAAAAAGCACGGAGTCCCATGGATAGCCGTCGTTCACGGACACGATTTTGATGTAGCATTAAACGACCACCGTGGTAAGCGAATAGAATCGCTTGCTCGCTCTGCGAACCGTTTAGTTGTTGTTTCAGACTCTCTGTCAAGATTTGACTCAATCACCATTCCATGCCATGTTAATGTTGATGATGAATGGTTGAAGCCCATGAAGAAGTTCAACGG
>MDSW01118846.1_pt1 | contig 10179 bp, 16 predicted proteins | sample 811171 | NCBI WGS metagenome assembly MDSW01 (sample SAMN05326641, study PRJNA326480) | marine metagenome | isolation source: seawater | place: Atlantic Ocean: North West | collected 2012 | reverse complement strand
TGATAATATGATGAAGAACAATGAGATAAGTTATAGTAAAGTTGGAAAGAGTGTAAGATTTGATAAGAATGAAGTAGATAACCTTTTAAAAAGTAAAGTATTATGAGTTTTAAATTGTTTGATATAGAATTTGATAAGGATGAACCTATTGAAGTAGGAACTAAAAAAATGGATAAAGTTTGTGAAATAGTAGGTACAAAGTTTATTAAAGAATGGATTGAGTATTGGATTGAAAAAGGAAAAATGGAAAGAGGTGATATAGAAGGTTACTATAAATGTTTAAAGGTTTTAGAGGAATGTGATTTTAGAAATTTAAGAGAAGATTAAGTTATGGAAATTAATATAGAAAGAATAAAAAGTAGGTTTGATAGTAAGATTTTAAAGGAAGATATTGTTAAAGTTTATAATGATTTTAAAAAAATAAATGATGTGTTACCTTTTAAAATTGGGTTGGAAGAAACTATATGTAAGTATTTTAAATGTAAACTTAATATTAGTAATATTCAGAAGGAAATAAGTAGTAGAATGATGGAAATAAAAGGGTATGAAAATGAACTGAGATTATTAAATAGAAATGAGTTTGATGAATTAAGAGGAAGGGGAAAGTTGGAAATGTTTTTATACAATTTTGATAATGATGTGTTAGATAGTTTACAATTAATGGGATGTGTATTAAGTGAAGAAGTAAGTGAGATTAAACTAAATAGGTTTAGAAAAGAGAGAGATGAAAATAATAGAAACTATAATGATTTGAATTTAGATGGAAATGTTAGTATAGGTAGTAATTCAGAAAGTTGGAGGTAATGAGTGAGAGTAATAAATGGTTTAGAGATAAGTGGAATAGGTTTGATAAGTTGAAACAAATTGAAGATAGTTGGTTTGATGTGTTTAATGAAAATGTAGAAAATGAATTATTGAGAAGACATTTAGAAATAGATAAAAAAGTAAATTATGGAAGAAGTAAAAAGAGTAAATAAAGATTTAGAAAATAATTGGTGGAATTATGAAATCTATTTAAAAGAAAGAATTGAAAAAAATGGAAATACAAAAACTAAAAAGGAAAAAGAGTAAGTATTATAATAATGAAACTTTAGAAAAGTTTGAAAGGTTAATGAATAGAGATAAGAGTAATGATATAATTCAAAGTAACTTTTTTAAACAAAATAAAAGTTTATATGATAGTATTATGTTTGATTTTTTGAATCAAAAGATTAAAACTTTGTTTAGTGATTATTTAGATAAGATGGATAAGGAAAGTGGAAGGTATTTTTTAGAAGGAAATAATAAGATAATAGAAGTAAGAAAAATGTTTTAGTAGTATATATTTTTTCATTAGATATATTTTTTGAAAGTTGTAAGAGAAAGAGAGGATAAATTAAATGTTTATCCTCTTTTTTGTACTTAAATAATTGAATAGTAAATCTACTATTAATGGTTTTGTATAGGTATTATTTTTTATCTTTAACTTCTTTGTTATCTAATATTTGAAAATTAGTTTGAAAGTCTATGAGTTTATCTATTTTGGTATTATTCTTTAGTTCAAAGTTTGTAATATATTCTTTGATTGATTCATTGATTACTTCATTTAGTTTTTTATTAGTGAAATAAGAAATGAGTTTAATTTTTGATAAAAGGTTTGGTTGAATTAATGTTGTAAACCTTTTTAGTTCTATTTTTTGATTCATTTTTAAAAGTATTAGTTAAACAATTTTGTAAATGTAAATAAGGGGTTAATGGTAACAACTAAGAGTATAAAGAATTTAGGAATTTATTGTAGAGTTAGTAGTAAGAAACAAATGGATGGTACTTCTTTGAATAACCAAAAGGAAAGAGGTATTAAATGGTGTAATAGTAATGGATATAACTTTGAAATTTATAGTGATGTAATTAGTGGAAGTAAAGTAAATAGAGATGGATTGAATGAGTTATATGAAAGAATTTATAGTGGTGATTTAGATGGAATTTTACTTTATGAATGGGATAGATTAAGTAGAGAGAATAGAGAGTTGATGATTCAGTTTGAAAAGTTAGTAGAAGATACTGATTGTTTAGTAGTAGTTGATGATAGAGTTAGAGATATAAGGGAAAATTTAAGTGATAGAATTGAATATGAGTTTAAGAATACTTTAAGTACTATTGAAAGAATTAGATTAAAGAAAAGAGTAGGTGAAGGTATTGTTAGAAAGATGGAAAAGGGTGATGTTTTATTTGGTGGAGTTAAGAAGTTTGGATATATGAATGTGGGTAAGAAGATGAATGAAATAACTATTGTAGATGAGAGTAAAAGACCTTTAGTAGAAAGTTTATTTAGGATATTTAATTTACAAAGTACTACTAATTTTAAGATTTGTATGGATAAATGGAATAGTACTCATAATTTATTGTGGAAGACATTTATGATTAAGAAAACTTTACAATGGGAAGGTTATAAAGGTGAAGTATATCAAAAATGGGGTAATAGAAAGTATTTGATTAAAATACCACAGATTATAGATGAAGATTTATGGAATGAAACACAATTAAAGATTAAGAAGTTTGAAAGAAAAAGAAAAGGTAGAGATAAGGAACTTCATTTATTAAAAGGATTAGTTGAGTGTAGTGATTGTGGTGGAAGATTATATAAAAAGGGTAAGAAACAAAATGAGTATTATCAACAATGGTATCAATGTAAATGGTATTTGAGACCACAATATGAAAAAGATATTATAAGGTGGGAAAATGGAATGAAGTGTGATAAAAGTTTTAAGGGTAATTATATAAATAAAGATTTTTTAGATGTGTTTGTTTGGGATATGTTGATGAAGTTTCTATTAAGTAGTAAAGATTTAAGAAAAGAGTATGAAAAGAAATTAAAGAGGGGAATTAAGAATAAACAAAGTACAAAGTATAAGTTAGATTATTATAAAAAGAATATAAGGGAGTTAGAGGATAGAAAGTTTGAATTATACAATGATTTTCAGAGTAAAAAGATTAAGAAGAAAGATTATGAGTTATATAATAGGAAGTATGATGAAGATATTTTAAGTGAAGAAAAGAGAATGAATGAGGTTGAAATTCAGTATGATAGAATGGAAGATATTAAGAAGATTGATTTTGATACAATTAGTAAAATGATGATGGAAGATTTGAAGATGAAAAGTGAAAGTTACTCCTTAAAAGATAAAGAAAAATTAATTAGAAAGTATATTGAGAATATATCTATTAAAAGATTAGATGATTCAAAATATAATATTAAATTTGGATTGAATTTGGAGTTGGATGGTGGAATGGAAGATAGTATAATGGTAGATAATACCTATATAAAAAATAGAAAACTATACTTTAAACATTCTTATATAGGTGGTTTAAAAGGGATTTTAAAAGTTGGTTTCTCTTTAAATAAAACTAAATATAATCATTACAAATTTTTATGGAGTTATAAAATTAGATATTATGAGGTTGATTTTGAGTATAAGATGATATAGTAGTAATAATGATTAATAATGTATGTTTTTATGTGTTTTTAATGTGATTTAATAAATGATAAAGAGTATTTAATATGAGTATGTGAAGTGAAAAAGGTAATGTATTAAAATGTAAGTATTTAAGTATTTGAAATTGAAGTGAAGGGTATAATTTTTTTATACCTTTTTTTTTGTTTAATATTGTTATGTAGTGATTTTTTTTATATGGGTAATATAATATTATTATTATAATTTGTTAAAGTATTGAAAATGAGTAAGTAATATATGGTGTTTTTTTGATTTATATAATTAATATTTTTTTTTTAATAAAATTTAATTTAAAGAATTTTTGATTTGAGAATAAGAAGTAAAAGGTTGGGAGTTGAATATTATAATGGAAATTATGATGAGTTATTTGTGAATGGAGTTTATGATGATGGAAGTTGGAATAAAAGAGGAAAATTTGGAAGGGGAGTTAAATTATATTGGAATAAATGTAGTGGGAAATGGGTTAGAAAGAAGATGGAATGTTATAAAAGTGAAAAAATATGGTTTTATGAATTTGAGAATTTTAATGAAAGAAGTATAGTTAAAGATTTTGTAAATAAGAGTAATAAGAATGAGTATAATAGTTTTAAGTATATAGATAGAGTTGGGTATTTTATTAGTGTTTTATATAAAAGAACATTGTTAGATAGAAGATTAAAAGAAGATGATGTATTGAAGGTTAATAGAAGGAGTTTATATATAAGTAAAAGTGATATAATAGTTTATTTAGGTAGTGATTGGAATTATTTAATTGGTAGGTTGATTGAGTTGGATATAATTGAAGGTAAAAAGGTTGGTAAGAATGAATATGATTTTAATAAGAATATAGTTAGTTGGAAATTGAATATTCAGAAGTTAGGTAGAATTGAGAATAGAAAGTTTATTGAAAATAGAGTATTAGAAAAGGGTATTTTAAAAATGTTTGTTTTAGATGGTTTAAGATTAGATGAAATAGATAATGTGAGTAAGATTAAATTAGAAATTAGTGATAAGAGGTTAGATGAAATATGTGAGATAAAATTTAAAAGGAAATTAGATGAATGTGAAAGAGAATTGAAATGGGGTAGAATGTTTTTTAATGAAGAACAATTAAATGATAGAAGAAGATTTATAGAGAATAATGATAAAATTGGTTATTCTAAAATTATAAGAAGAAGATATAGAGTTTATAAAGATTTATTTGATGAAATGAATAATGGTTTTATTGATTATAGTTTATTTAAGAAAGATGATTTTGGTTATAGATTTTATAATGTGGTTAATGGAATGGATAAAGAATTTAGAACTGAATTAAAATATGAAGGTGATGAATTAGTTGAGATTGATATGAGTGGAATGTATGTGAAATGTTTGGTTTATATGTTTGAAAGAATAAAGTTTTTAAATAGTAAGATTTATAAAAAGAATATTAAAGATGGTAGTAAAAGATTGAAAAAAGAGGGTTGGTTAGAATTAAGTGATAAGGAAAAAAAGATTAATAAAAGTAAAAATGGGTTTGAATGGTTAGATGATGAATTGATGTATTATGAATTTGGTTATAGTGGGTTTAATAATAGTAGTAATAAAGATTTATGGGAAAATAGAAAATGGAATTGGAGTAAAAAGTATGATGTTGATATTAAGAAATATAGTTTAGGTAATTCAGTTGGTAGTAGTTTGGTTAAAAAGGTTAAAAGTGATAAAAGTGAAGATGAGTTTATTGATTTTTTAAGTGAATATAATAGTGTAATAAGAGAATTTGATGGTGAAAGATATTATGATGAGTATTTAGAAAATTTTGGTATAAATGGAAATGTATTTGATTTTATTAAAAGTGATAATTTGATTGATAATGTTGTAAAAGAGTTTAATGAAGTTTTATATAATGATGTTTTTAATGATAAGTTGAATAGTTGGTTTGTTGAAAGAGAAAGTGAAGTTGAAAAATTTGGGTTACAAATAATTAGTAGTAGAGATAGAGAGTTTTTAAAGTATAAAAGTTATGATGATTATTTAAATGATGGTAAACCTAAATTAGTAAGATGGAAGGAAAATGTGTGGGGTACAAAATTTAGAGAAGAAATAGAAAATGATTTTTTCAAATTTGGTTTTAAAAAGGGTGAAGTACTTAAATATAAAGTATTAGATAAGAAATTTAAGATTAAATATGATTTTGATGAAGATTTTAGAAATGAGATTAATGAGAAATTATATAGAAAATATTTTATTGAATGGGAAAGTGAATTGAATGAGTATTTAATTAAAGAATATGGTGTTGTAAATAAAATAAAATTGAAAAGTGATGTTGAAATTGATTTAAGTGTTGAAGATAGAATTGGTTTTGATGGTTTTATTGAAAAATATAAGAATAGTGTTTTAAGTAATTATAAAGTTGATTTCTATAATTATGTAAAGTTTATGGTTGATTATGGAAAGAAGGAAAAAGATGTTGAAAATATTTATGATAGGAACTTTTATAAGGTTTTAATAATGAGAATTTTATTTACTCAAAATTATATTATTGAAGGTTTGAAAATGAATGAAGTTGATGATATAGTAAATGAAATATTTGGTAAAGAAGGTAAATACTTTATAGAAAAAATTAAGGATATGTTTTTTAAATATGATGAGTTTGGTAAAAGAAAAAGTTATAATAATAATGAGTATTTAGAAAGATATAAGAATGTAAGTAAAATATTAAGTGTAATTGAAGTTGATGTAATGAATTATTTAATTAAGAGAGTATTTAATGGAATTTGTAATAGAGAATTTTATGTAAATATTTTTGATGGTTTTTTAATTAAGAAAAAAAATTATGAGGTTTTAAAATGTGAGTTAAATATGATATTGAGAAATGAAGTTGGGTATATGTTTTATATGAAGTGATTTGGAAGTTATGTGGAGTAGTGAAATAGGGTGTGTATATTTAGGTAGTAATTGGGGGATGTATGAATTGGGGAAGGTCTATTTAAGATTGAAAATTTAAATCTAAGGGTTCAGAATGAAGATATGAAGGAAGATTTGGGGAACCAAAGAATAATATAAAGAATATGAATTATTGTGATAGTGTTAATGAAGGTAATAAAGAATTGAAAATGGAATGGAAATATGAGGGATGTTATGAGAATAGGTTAAGAAGAAGTAAATGGGAAAAGGAATGGGTGAATGAGATGATTGAAAAGGATAGATGGAAATATATTATGTAGATATTGTGTTATAATCTTTTATAAAGTTGGTTTGGTATAATTGTATCAAACCTTTTTTTTTCTATTTTAGTTAGTGATTTATAAATTAATAATAGTAGAATTATGAGTAAAAAGAAGGAAAGTTATTTTAGTACAATAAAACAAAGTGAATGGGGTGGAATTGATGATAAGATGAAAGAGATAGTGTTTCACAAATATTTTTTAGGTGATGTAAAAGATAGATATGGAAATAGATGGAATGATGATAATAAGAATACTAAAAGGTTATATGATTTTGTTAGTAAGAGAAAGTTTGATGAATATGGAAATGTAACTGATAAAATTTGTGGTTATTGTGGAAGTTTATACCCTATTGAAAGATTTGGTAAAGAAAAAAGTAGTAGAGATGGATATAGTAGTAGAATAAAAGAACATAGAAGTAAAAGAAATAGAAGATGAGTATTGAATTAATTAATGTAATTGAAACTTATCAAATTGGTGATAATGATGTTTATGATTTCATTGTTAAAATAGATAATGGAAAATATAAAGTGAGATACATTGATTATTGGGTTAATGGTAAAAGTAAAGGGTGTAATATTGAAAATGTATATGATGAAGATGGAAATGAAGTTGAGTATAAAAATTGGGTAAATGAATTAGATGAAATGTTTTTTAATAATATAATGTAGTATGATTAGTAAGTGGAAAGATAGTTTTGAATATATACCTAAAAAGATATTAGATAAATTACCTAAAAAGGATAGGAATGATTTATATAAGTTTAGAAGGGTTAGAAGGAAAGTTTTTGAATGGGAAAATGATGTTGAAGAATTGAATAATGAGATTAAGAATAAAAAGAAAAGAATTAAAGAGTATAAGAAAATTGTAACTCATTTATATGAGAAGATTAATGTATTAAGAAGTGATTTTGTACCTATTGTTAATGTTGTAAGTTATAGTAAAAGTGGTAGTTTATATTGGAATTTAAATGTGAAGATGAAAAAACAAATTAGGAGTATTTATTTAGGAAGTGATAAAAAATTGAGAGAGATATTTAAGAGTAAAATTGGAATGAGGAAAAATATTAATAAGGATAAATTGAAAGAGATAATTGAATTTGAGATTGTTGATGAAGTGGTAGATATGGTTATTGAGAATAAAAATAAATTCAGTGAATGGAATATAGATAAAGAAAAACTATGGAAGATTATAGGTTGAAAAATTTTTAGAGATACTTCTACTATGATTAAAATATAAATTATAGGTAGAAATAGAAAAAAAGTATTTTAGGGGTGTATTAATAATGATACAATAAATAAAGTTTAATTTAAATATTTTAAAAATGGTAAAAACAAATTCAAATCTTCTTAGTTTAATTGAAAAAAACAATCTTATTAATGTAATAGATAATGAGTATAGTTTTAAAAAGAAAACAAATAAAGAGAAGTTATTATTTAGTATTGAAAAAGAGATTAATTTATTAAATGATAGAGATAATTTAAAGTTGAGATCTAAAACCTATTTTAGTGATAAACATTCTAAAAATATGGTTAAAGTTGAGAATAGATTTTGGAGAAATAGTGAAAATGAAAATGTTTCATTTAATCTAAAATATAAAGGTAAAATTGTTCCTATTAAGGGAATGGAAAATAAATCCTTTAGTTGTAAAAATAATGTTGAAACTTTGATTAATAGTTTAAGTATGTTGAAAGGTTGGATTAATGATTTAGATGATAGTAATGGTTTATTTGATGATGAAAATTTTGGAGTTAAATAAGTAATTAGAAATATAGTATAACTTTTAATTAGAAGTAGGGTTGATATTAATTTATTGACCCTATTTTTTTTGTGGTTTATACAAATGATGTGTTTGTAGATGATTAGTAATTAATGTGGTAAATGTAAAAGGGGTTATTATGTTTATACAATTGTTAGAGTAGTTGTATAAATAAAAATATAAGTTATGTTAAAATATGAGAAAATGTTATTTGAGATATTGATTAATTATATACCAAAAATTAGTAATTCATTGGATGAAATAAGTGAAGAATTAAAGGAATTAAATTATTCAAATAGAGTTGATATTAAAATAAAACAAAGAGAAGAATGAAAAAGTTAATTGGTTATGTTAGGGTTAGTAGTGAGGTAAGTAAGAATAAAGGTAATAGTATAATTAACCAAATAAATAAGGTTAATGAATTTTGTAAGTATAATGAATTTGAACTTATTGATGTTTTAAAAGATGAAGGTAAAAGTGGAATGGAGTATAGTAAAAGAGATGGTTATTTAGAATTAATTGATAGGTGTAAAAGTGAAGATATTGATGGTGTTGTAGTTTATTCTTTAAGTAGAATAGGTAGAAGAATGAAAGATGTGGTTGATATAATGGAGTTGTTTAGTAATAATAATATTCAGTTTTATAGTGTGAAGGAAAATATTAATAACAATGATATGATGGGTAAGTTATTGATGAATATATTAATGAGTTTTAATGAGTTTGAGGTTGAAAATATTAGGGAAAGAATTAAAGATGTAAAAAGGAATAATAAAGAAAATGGATTGGTGTATGGTAAATTAATGTATGGTAAAAATAAAGATGGAAAGAAGTTGATTAATAATGATGATGAAATGAAAGTGGTTAGTTATATAAAAAGTTTAAGAAGTAAAGGTTGGAGTTATTTTAGAATAAGTGAAAGGTTAAATGAAAAAGGTATTGTAAGTAAAAGTGGTAAGAAATGGTATGGAATGAGTGTGAGTAATGTTTTAAGTTATTATTAGTATATGACAAATTAATATACAGTATGTGGAATAATGTTGGGTTGGTGTTAATGTATGTGGAAAGTTAAAATAGTATCTGTTATATAGGTCTGTATAATAGAATATAAGTTGAAATTTTATTGGTTAATAGTAAGTGGTAATATAGAAGTTATATAGTATATGACCCTATAGTATAATGTATGGTATATATAGTATGTAAATAATACCACAGTAGTTGGTGTCAATATATGGGATATATATTAGAAAAAGGATGTTGGGTAATGTGAAGTGAGAAAAAGATTTTTTTGATAGATAAAGTATATAAGGATATATAAGATTAGGAATGTGTAAATGTTTCTAATTTTTTTTTGGAAAGAATGAACTTTTGAAGGGAGTTATAATATGTATAATGGAATAATAGTAATTAATAATAAATGAAATTTAGTATGGAAAAAAAATGGTTAAATAAAAATGAGTTAAAGGAATATGTTGGTTTTTCTATTGGGAAAATTGATAATATGATGAAGAACAATGAGATAAGTTATAGTAAAGTTGGAAAGAGTGTAAGATTTGATAAGAATGAAGTAGATAATCTTTTAAAAAGTAAAGTATTATGAGTTTTAAATTATTTGATGTTGAATTTGATAGTGATGAACCTATTGAAGTAGGTAGTAAAAAAATGGATAAGGTTTGTCAAATAGTAGGTACAAAGTTTATTAAAGAATGGATTGAGTATTGGATTGAAAAAGGAAAAATGGAAAGAG
>MDSW01078446.1_pt1 | contig 10181 bp, 22 predicted proteins | sample 811171 | NCBI WGS metagenome assembly MDSW01 (sample SAMN05326641, study PRJNA326480) | marine metagenome | isolation source: seawater | place: Atlantic Ocean: North West | collected 2012 | reverse complement strand
TGAATATAAGTATCCTGACTTCGATAAACTAACACAGACACAACTCGGTTACTTCTGGAGACCTGAAGAGGTATCTCTACAGAAAGACCGTGCCGATTACAAGACACTAAATGAGCAACAAAAACATATCTACACCAGTAATCTCAAGTATCAGATCCTTCTGGACTCTGTGCAAGGGCGTGGTCCAGGCATGGCATTCTCACCTTACTGTAGTCTTCCAGAGTTGGAAGGATGCATGGGAGTATGGGAATTCATGGAGCAGATTCACTCCCGCTCCTATACTCATATCATCAAGAACGTATACTCAGACCCATCAGAAGTCTTTGATTCGGTATTAGATAACGAGAAGATCCTAGACCGTGCTACTGCAGTATGCAAAGCATACAATGACTTCATTGAAGTAGCATCTGAGTGGGCAAACAGTAGTATGTGGACGGAGAGTTGGAAAGATTCTCCTACAGCCGCATGGTCAATGAGAGATGTCAAGCGTAAACTTTATCTGGCAATTGCTAATGTCAATATCCTTGAAGGAATTCGGTTTTATGTTTCTTTTGCTTGCAGCTTTGCTTTTGGTGAACTTAAACTCATGGAAGGTTCTGCAAAAATTATCTCCCTTATTGCCAGGGATGAGTCACAGCATCTCGCACTGACCCAGAAGATCCTCTACAAGTGGAAGAAGGGTGACGACCCTGAGATGGTTGAGATCATAAAGGAAGAAGAAGAAACTGTACGTCAGATGTTTCTGGATGCAGTTGCCCAAGAGAAAGAGTGGGCAAAATATTTGTTTGAGAATGGTAGCATGATCGGTCTTAACGAGCGTCTGCTTTCTCAATACGTTGAATGGATTGCTAATCGTCGTATGAAAGCAATCGGACTAGCACCCGCCTTCGATATCCCTGCTAAAAACAATCCTCTGCCTTGGACAGAGCACTGGCTAAATAGCAAGGGTCAACAAAATGCCCCTCAGGAAACTGAGATTGAATCCTATGTCGTCGGAGGAATCAAGCAGGATGTTAGTGCGGAAACTTTTAGCGGGTTTAAGCTATAAAATTACAACATGGACACGGATACCCAAGGTGTATCCAGATACACATCACGATGCCGAGAAGAAATTGGAAGAGACAAGCAAGGTCCCTCTACTCAAACGAGACACAACCGATTGGTATTCCGAAAACCCCGATACATGGTATCAGGGACCACTTATCCTTCTTGAAGAAACTCAAGAAGGACTTAAAGAATACCAGGCCCATTAGTAACACCCCTTACTATCGTCGCAAAAAGAAACGAGATAAGTAGGTTGCATAAATAGTAATGTCATGTTATCATGACCATACGTTCATCCAAAGGACTCTATATCCTTTCGGACGCAAGTAAGTCGCGGAACGGAGCGTTCATCTCATGTTAGATCTATTACTCTATTCATCACTCACCTGTGCTCAAGCCGATTCAATTATGATTCGGATGAGAACAAATGAGAATCTACCTCCCGAAGCGAAGGTGGAATTGATTGAGGTCATGAAGGAATCAACCCCTCATTGCTACCCATGGGACGCACACGATTGAAGGAACGGGGATTAAAAACCCTAACTTCGGAGACGAACTCATGAACACACTTAACCTCATTCGCAAGCAAATCCACAAGGCATCTGCCTTGCACGACGCACAGATCACTCACACCTCATATCGTGGTGTAGAGTATGACACCCGTTGTGTGGAAAGCGTAGAGTCCCATGGGACTTTCTGCTACCGTGGGCAGACCTACAGCAAGTGACATAAGTAGGAGGGGGTAACCCCTCTTTTTTATTATACTTTTATATGAAACTATTAACGTTAGATGATTACAAGAAAGCAGGAGATACTTTCTGGGAAAAGTATTGGTATGTTGCTAAAGAATTAGGCGGGGATGCTAAGACAGAAGACATCCTCAAAGTAATGGAGTCTCTGGGTGCTGTTGCACTTAAGTTGAGACTGGAGGAAGATAAGGTTGCACCGTTTGGATTTAAGAAGGAGACAGAAGAAGATGAAGATTGATACTCAGGGTATGTCATTGCCTGGTAAAGGACCAGCGATCCTACAACGTGAGTATCCTCCTCTTGTCGTACCCAAGCGGACAATCTTCACACCACAAGAGCGTATCGAGTTGAAGGAAATCATTCACGAGGCACTCGATGAGCGAGAAGGAAGATGAAACCACAGAGTGCGAAAGCGAAGGGTAGAAACTTCCAGAAGTGGGTGAGAGATATGCTCATTGAGCATAGAGATGTCCACCCTGAAGACATTGAGTCTCGCAGCATGGGTGCTGGTGGAGAAGATCTTATCATGGCACGAGATGCTAGGAAGAAGTTTCCTTTTAGTATCGAGTGTAAGAATGTGGAGAAACTGAATGTGTATGATGCTTATGATCAAGCATGTGCTAACTCAGGGAATCACGAACCTATTCTCTTTATGAAAAAGAATAGGAAGCAACCACTGGTGGTAGTAGATGCCGAATGGTTTATCAAACACTTCGGGGTTGACACCTAACCCATCTAGCATATATAATTAGCAAGTTAAGGCACGGAGATCCATCATGGAAAATCAATTTCTTGAGGAGATTGATGAGATTAATTATACAATCGAATTTCTAGTGGACCAATTACATGAAGCCTTAGCAGCGGGAGATCTCTTAAGAGGTGAAGTCCTTGCAGAGAAGATCAAACAACATTCCGAAGCATCTAAATGATTCATTCTTTATTCTCAATTCCGATTGCACACTATGAAATACAGAATTGGATACAGAATAAAGAAAGGATCATGAATGCTCTGCCTATCTTCGGGCAGGAGCATTTGGAATCTAACGGCGAGCAGTATACTGACTTCTTCCATCAGGATGAAGAGTTGCTGCCTGCTTATGCTGACACGGTAATCGATATCATCGAACCATATCTTGCTGAGTTTACTGAGCGTAGACGTATCGAGTTTACTGACATGTGGTCTCAAACCTCATACAAAGGTCAGAAGCACGGTCTACATAATCATGGACACAGTGGATGGTCAGCAGTAATTTATGTGGACTTCGATCCACAATTCCATCAAGCCACGCAATTCATTTCACCTTTCAATAACCCTTGGAGCGGTAGGTTACAGACCTTCATTCCACCTGTTAAGGAAGGCGACATGGTTATTTTTCCAGCAACCATTGCACATGAGGCACTACCCAATGAGTCAGACAAATCACGCACCATTGTCTCGTTTAATATACGAGGTAAAGTTGACAAGGTTAAGAAGACTATCTGGGAGGGTGACCCAATCGTTCGTGTAACTGTTTAGGTCCAGTAGCTCAGTGGAATAGAGCAACTGCCTTCTAAGCAGTCGGTCGATGGTTCGAATCCATCCTGGATCGTTGCACCTTCTGGTGCATGTTGGAAAACCAAATAGGAGTCAGTCATGACTGTTAGAGATCGCTTTGCAGATTCAATGCAAATTCTGAAGGACACTGCCAATGGCAACATTGCCCTTGACGCAGTAAATCCTCCCCTCTTCTCAGCACTCTGTCGTTTTTATAGTGACAAGAGCGCACGTCACGTCCACTTTTGGGGACTAGATGTTGAAGAGGACTATACGATTCTCATTGATAACATGATTGCCGATGGCGTCCTGGAAATGACATAAACTTTACCCTGGTCGGGATAATATGCTTAAAGAAGAAATCACAATTTATAAAGGTCGCGATTGTACCCCACTCAATGATGAGTGTAATGACTTTATCTGGGGTAATTTTATTGATGAATCCGTTGTCTCGGGGCTTGAAGATTTCTGGCATAAACAAAGCGTCTTGAATTTCCATGAGGGACAAGTCTATAGACAAGGGGATGTCGCAGTTGATAAGAGTTATAAAGACTCTACCGATCTACATGTCCCCTTTCAACTGTCTTGTCCTGAAGTGCAGGATTACATGCAGGCACTTCAAGGCGTGCTCAATCAATATCTTGTGAGGTTTCCTTTCGCAGAGACCTCACGTTTTCAAGTAGTGGAGCCACTATCCATGCAACACTACTCTAAAGGTGGTGGATTCAAGCAGTGGCATACCGAAAGGTCTAATGCTCTGCCTGGAAACGTCTACCGTCATTTAGTCTTCATGACATATCTAAATGATGTCCCTGATGGTGGTACTGAATGGTATCATCAACAGAAGTATGTGCCAGCGCAGCGTGGATACACTGTGATCTGGCCAGCAGACTGGACATTTCATCATCGTGGTAGAGTCTCTACGACAACTGAGAAGATGATTATAACAGGTTGGTTTAATTTTATCTAAGGAGTTACATGCAAACGCAAGACGAAAAGTGGAATCGGGGATTAGATATTTTTATTGAGAGTGTCTACCAACCAGACCCAGGTCTAAGGGCATGTGCTCATTCCGAGAAATGTTACCATGAACTGTTGTGGATCCGTGAGGATGTGCTATCATATCTGAAGACACTCAGACGACCATGAATGATCTAGATCCAAAGTCTGTCGCAACGACTAAGACTACTGTAATCCACGAGCGGTTTCCCTATCGCTATGTGCAAAGGGGTCACATTCAATTGAATGGTAAACCTGATTTCCGTTTGCAAAAAGCAAACGAGTATACTAAAAAGTATTCTGACATCTATCTGTTTGATAATGGTGATCAGATGCTTCTTGCTATTGAAGACTTTGAGTATGCCAAATGGTTAGATCCAGATGGTGTGCCTTGCTATACACGAGACAGTGTTTCAGCGTCTTCTTAACGTCTGGAAGTATTCCCTAGGGTCATTCTCTGATGACAAGACAGGACCCTATGACAATTACATTGCAGGTATTCGTACCTGCATTTTCGTTTCTTATCTTGTCACCAATTGTTTTATCGTCAGCGGAGTTATCCGTCACTGGAATTATGAAAGCAGAATTGACAGCAGCAACCGAAGCACTCAAGAAAGCACTGCACAGTGCGATCGATGATCCCAATTTCAATCGCTCTCACCTGAGTGAGTTGTGGCGTCACTACAATGGTCTACAGACCATCACCGAGCAGTGTGCTGATGACGTGCCACAGATCGAATTCCCTAGCAGTCCGATCTATCTCAACGATAACTATGACTTCCAAAACATTGAGAGCAGTGACACGATCTCCTTCAGTGGGGACACCTTTGCAGCACAACCTGTAGACCTCGGTGGAGTCATCGGTGGTCAGGATGTCATCACATTCTCTTAAGGATCTGCCCAAGGGGGCTTGACAAGTTAACAAAAGTTATATATAGTTACAAGAAGTAACATACCTTAACAATTAACACATGACTGTTACCATCGAAGACGGCGGACGCACAAACATGTATGCCACCGAACCCCAAATGTACATCGACCCCAAAGTGGAGGAAGCAATGCAATCTGAAGTATACGAGACTCACAATGAGTCTGCAGAGAAACTCAATGGACGCCTAGCAATGCTTGGCATCGTCTCTGCCTTCTTGTCCTATGCCTTTACTGGCAAACTTTTCTTCGGAGTGTGGTAAGATGACACCTGAAGCAGAAAGATTCAATGGATGGGCAGCAATGATCGGAATCATTGCAGCAATGGGCACCTATGCCGTAACAGGACAGATCATTCCTGGTATTTGGTAATGAGTTTAGAGGTATTCCAGACGATTGTCTTCTGTTTTACTCCTCTGGTCATCTTGCTACTACTAGCAGACACTGATGAGGATGATGACGAAGGCGGTGGAGGAATGATGATTCCTTCTTATGCTCCAACCTCTTGACAACCACGCTAAATACGCTATGATACTTGGGTGCTGACGAAGCACCCTTTTCTATTGGATAGACTAGACATGAGACCACTTGTACTGACAGCATTACTGCTGCCACTGCTGGCGGGTTGTGCCACTGCTCCCCAGAAATCTAAGGCAGCAGGACTAAGACCTACTAAGATCTTAGAGAAAGAAATCATATGGCAATGCGAAGATTGCTCACCAGAAGAAACAAAAGTAGTAGCGTATTTACAAACACCATCAGTAAATATCACAGACAAAAATGCTATTGCTACAATTCTTGGCAACATTAGACAGGAGTCTAATTTCACTGCCAATATATGCGAGGGAGGTGCTAGAGTTTCTTACCACGATTGTCATCGGGGTGGCTATGGCATCATTCAGTGGACCAGCGTAAATCGCTACGTCAACCTCGGTAAATTTGCTACTAAGTTTGAATGCAGTGCTTCTGAATTCGATTGCCAACTCCGTTACATGGTTAACGAGAATATATTCCAGCGTCAACTTCCATACTTCCAAGCGAATGGACAAAGCATTGCATACTATATGCAACCCGCCTACCGTTGGTTGGGATGGGGCATCAAAGGCAACCGTGAAGTGTATGCTTGGGACTATCTAAATAAACTCAGGTTGGATGCATGAGTCATGTATTGCTTAGAGTTTTACTGGGAAGGTAACTGGGTTAAGTTAAAAAACTACTCCAACCTATCCCTACACAAGGCTCAATTCCTCCTGCACCTGTGTAAAGCAGGGCAGGAAGTATTCCAAACTAAAAAAGAATTCAGGATGATTGCTCAATGATTGAAGACTGGCGCTATGACGACGGCAAGATGACAGAGAGACAGATTTGTCTCACTGCATTCATTCATAAGCAAATGCCCATAAATAGAGAAGTGTATGAGTTCTGTCACTACTATGTGTCGAATGGGTTGCTCAGTATCCCTGCAACTCAGGAAGGATTAGAAGAAGCATTGGTTTCGCATGGTGGAGACCTTTATGCTTTTGTTGGTGAGAATCTCTTCAAAGAATTTTCTAAATACCAAAGCTTGAATGAAGGATCAGGATCAAAAGAAACAATTGTCAACAAAGAAAGCAGTAAAGAAACTAATTAAAGGAGCAAAGGAACATCCCACTTGGTATACACCAGAGGAAGTTTTGTATGCTAAGATGATTAAAAAGACACTCAAGAAAAAGTAACATGCGTATTGTGATTGTAGGTGGTGGCACATCTGGTTGGATGACTGCCGCTGCTTTTTGTAAAACTTTTCCTGACTGGGACATCACCATGGTTAATGGTGGTGATGCCATCGGTGTGGGAGAGAGCACTACGCCACACATCAATCAGTATCTCAAATACATGGGTATCACTGATGATGTTTTCCTCCCTGCTGCACGAGCAACATTCAAATCCTCTTCAAGGTTTGATGGTTTCGTGAAGGAGGGTGAAGTATTTCACTATCCCAATGGACAATCAGTCCTACAGAAGATAAAATTCCAAGAGTGGATGCTCGCTAAAGCATTTCATCCTGAGAAACTACCTCCATTCTCTGAGGTATTCATGCCATTCGTAGCAGTGGCAGAGACAGGGCGACTTCCATTAAATAAAGATATCCTAGACCCCTATGACCTCGCTAAAGACAGATCGTTCCACATCAACGGAGCAGCATTCTCCAAGTATCTCAGAGAAACCTTTTGTAAAAATCTTAAAGTGGTTGATAGCAAGGTTAAGTCTGTTGCTACTACAGGAAGAAACATCGAGCATGTCGTGGTCACAGGTGGACCATACAAACTCGGGGGACAAAAGATTTTTGGTGATCTCTTTATCGACTGTAGTGGGCAGCAGGCAATATGTGGAGGGGCGCTTAGCAAGTGGAAACCTTTTGGATCAATTGTAACTGACAGCGCACTTGTAGTTAAGACTGACTACACCAACCGTGAGACCGAGATGGTCCCTTATACTAATGCCAAAGCAATGACTGCTGGTTGGCAGTGGACTATCCCTACCTATGACTTCCTCAGTAGGGGATATGTATTCTCCTCACAGTTTCAGGGCGAAGAGGATGCCCGTAAAGAATTTGGATACGATGATGCTCGCCTGATCAAGTTTGAGAATGGTAGGCATGAGAGGGCATGGACAGGTAACTGTGTGTCCATTGGACTCTCGTTTGGATTCATCGAGCCGCTAGAATCTACAAGTCTCTTCAACACACACCATGGTATCCTTGCTCTCATGGACCTCCTACAGGAGGCACCTCTGCCTGGACAATTCCAGCGTGATCGCTTCAACCATAACCTCTGTGAGCATATGGATGGGTGGCGTGAGTTTGTAGAGGCACACTACTATTACAGTCGCCGTCGTGACACTCCCTTCTGGAGTTATGTCACCGATGGTGTAGAGTATGATGTCTCAGGTACACATGAAGTCATTCAGTATATTATGAATGGCAACGAGCCCATTACACATGGTGGCACACCTGTCCTCCACATCCTCGCTGGATCAGGTTATACTACAGTCAACAAGCGACTCACTGAATACTTCCAGTATCCAGAGCTTGTCACTCGTCGCAAAGTCGATGAGTGGGCATATAGGCACCAATGTGTGCTACAATATGCCGAGACATGTCCTCCTATGTCGGTTTTCCTAGAATCGAATTTCGATTACACTTGACAAAGTGTTGAAAACCATATATAGTATGACGGTCGTTACACAACGACACAATTGACGCCTTACCAAGACTAAACAGCGTCATTAAATAACAGTCTTTAATACCTGCTGCTGAGGGTGCAACAGGAATAATATAACAGTGTTTCCCTGCACTCATACCTACCCTTATTCAAAATGGCTACAACACTTTCAAGACAACAATCACAATCCTCGTGGAATAACTTCTGCGATTGGGTTACTTCTACCAGCAATCGTCTTTATGTCGGTTGGTTTGGTGTGCTGATGATCCCAACTCTGTTGGCGGCAACCATCTGCTTCGTCGTCGCTTTTGTGGCGGCACCTCCTGTCGATATCGATGGGATTCGTGAGCCCGTAGCAGGCTCTTTAATGTATGGTAACAACATCATTTCTGGTGCTGTTGTGCCCTCCTCCAACGCAATTGGTCTTCACTTTTACCCAATCTGGGAAGCAGCAACTCTAGATGAGTGGTTGTATAATGGCGGACCCTTCCAACTTGTAATCTTCCACTTCCTGATCGGCATCTTTGCCTACATGGGACGTGAGTGGGAATTGTCTTACCGTTTAGGTATGCGCCCATGGATCTGTGTTGCATACTCTGCACCTGTTGCAGCAGCAACCGCAGTCTTCCTGGTCTATCCTTTCGGTCAAGGTTCTTTCTCTGATGCGATGCCTTTGGGTATCAGTGGTACATTCAACTACATGCTTGTCTTCCAAGCAGAGCACAACATCCTTATGCACCCCTTCCACATGTTGGGAGTAGCAGGTGTCTTCGGTGGATCACTCTTCTCAGCAATGCATGGTAGTCTTGTTACTTCTTCACTCGTCCGTGAGACGACTGAAACTGAGTCACAAAACTATGGTTATAAGTTTGGTCAAGAAGAAGAGACCTACAACATCGTCGCAGCCCATGGTTACTTCGGTCGTTTGATCTTCCAATACGCATCCTTCAACAACAGCAGAAGTCTTCACTTCTTCCTTGCTGCATGGCCTGTGGTTGGTATCTGGTTTACTGCTCTTGGTGTTAGCACCATGGCATTCAACCTGAATGGTTTCAACTTCAACCAGTCCATCCTGGATAGCAGTGGCAAAGTCCTCCCTACATGGGCAGACGTGCTTAACCGCGCTGGTCTTGGTATGGAAGTGATGCATGAGCGTAACGCTCACAACTTCCCACTTGACCTGGCAGCAGCAGAGTCCACTCCTGTGGCACTTACTGCACCTGCTATCGGTTGATCACTCAACCTGTGGTATGATAAAGGGGTCTACGGACCCCTTTTCTTTTGCTCTTCATTATTGTAAAGTTTTATGTCTACTGATCTAATTGAATTGCTTACTTACTATGTGATCGGTGGTGCTTTAATCATCGGTCCTCCTGCGATCTTCCTTATCATTGCTATGATGGGTGCTATCCAAAATACCAAGGGTCGTATGGTCGGTTACAAAGACCACAAAACTTATGGTGACATTTCATTCTACGAGAATGCACCAACTGATCAAAAGAAATTCTATTTGGAACTTAACAACTAAGGTAAATAAAAATGACGACTGCTACACTACAACAACAACGGAGGGGTTGGTTTGATATCCTTGACGACTGGCTTAAACGAGATCGCTTTGTCTTTATTGGTTGGTCTGGATTACTTCTTCTTCCCACTGCTTATCTTGCCATTGGCGGTTGGCTTACTGGCACAGCTTTTGTTACGAGTTGGTACACCCACGGTCTT
>MDSW01208197.1_pt1 | contig 10182 bp, 10 predicted proteins | sample 811171 | NCBI WGS metagenome assembly MDSW01 (sample SAMN05326641, study PRJNA326480) | marine metagenome | isolation source: seawater | place: Atlantic Ocean: North West | collected 2012 | reverse complement strand
TGCAATAAAAGCAAACGATATAGCAAAACATGCTGAATTTTTTAGTTTTGGAACAAATGATCTAACTCAAACTACTTTTGGTATTAGCAGAGATGATAGTGGAAAATTTTTAAATGATTATTTAGAAAATAAGATATTTTCTGTAGATCCTTTTGTATCTATAGATGAAGGTGTTTCAGACTTAGTAGAAATGGCAGTTGAGAAAGGACGAAAACAAAACAAAAATCTTAAGTTAGGTATCTGTGGAGAACATGGAGGAGATCCACATAGTATATCGTTTTGTTCCAAAGCTGGATTAAATTATATTTCTTGTTCACCTTTTAGGGTCCCAGTTGCAAGATTAGCTGCAGCGCAAGCAGAGCTTAAAAAATAAAAACATTTTAGATTGATGTACAATTTTTTTTTAAAAAACATCAAATATAACAATAATAATCTTTATATTATTTTAATATATATATTCTGGTTGATATCTCTTTTAATTTTCTTTTCGTTCAGTGAATTTATTAAAGCTGGAGCCTTAGAAAATGGTGTAAAATTAGGAAATGACAGTATTTTTTATTTAAGAGAAGCTCGAAATATAATTGATGGAAACACATCAATCTTTGAACATAAATCAAAATTTGGATATTTAATTTTCTTAATTCCATTTTTATATTTTGATCTTCCATTATTTACTGTTGTTTTGTTTCAGATTTTATTAACATCAATCTCGGCTTTTTGCCTTTTTAAAATTACTGAAAAATATTTCTGTAAATTATCAAGTTTAATTTGTTTAGCATTATTTTTATCATATTTTCCTCTACAGATAAGAAATTTTTATATATTAACTGAAATATTATTTATAGACATAGCTATTATTTTAAGTTTTTTAATTGTATATTTTAGAAAAAATTATTTACCAATAATTATTATTTTATTATTATTATTAATTTCAATAAGACCAAATGGTATACTTTTTTTATTTAGTATTCTTATTTCTTTATTTTTCTTTTTAATAAATACTAAAAAATATTTATATTTAATTTTTTACTTAACAATTTCCTTAATAAGTTTTTTTCCATTAATAAGTTTTATGAATTTTTATTTACTTGATTTAAATTTGATAAGTAGTTTAAATAAAGGTATTATTTGGGGATATTCTTTTGAAACTAACGAAATTTGTGAAAGGTCCTGCTTAAGTATTGAATTAGTAAATAACAATTTTCCTAACACAGTATTTGGTTTTCTTAAGTTTGTTTTGTTTAACTATGCTGAATATTCTAAGATTTTCTTTCAAAAAATATTTTGGATGATTATAAGATTAAGGCCTTATTATTCAGATTTACATAATTTTTATATAATTTTTTATAACGTAGTTTTATATTCATCTTTTATTTATGGCTTTAGGCATCAACCAAAAAATTTTTTCTCATCAAGATGTATAAATTGTTATATGTTGTTATCTATTATTCTTGTTGGTCTTACTTTTGCTGATTGGAGTGGAAGATTTTCGTTATATATTTTACCTTTCGTAATGATTTTTTCTTCGCACGGATTATTAATTTTTATAAAAAAAATTCTGAAGATGATAAATTAAAAAAGGGAAAATACTTCCTAAAGCATTTAAACTACTATTCTCATTAGCATAAATAACCTCAGAATTAATTTGAGATATTTTAATATTTTTTTTACAAATTCTGAAAATTAGATCTTGTTCAAAAAAATAATTTTTTTTTATATTTTTTAAATCTACAATATTCAAGAGACTAGATTTCATTCCAAACAAACCATTAGTGACATCTTTGAGATAATAGTTTTTGGTCGTTATTCTTGAAATATATGTCAATGTATTTGCCCCTATAATTCTTATTAAGGGCATTTTTCTTATAAAAGAATCTCTAAAATTTAATTTTCTATATCCTTTACAAAAATAAATGTTATTTTGTTTAAGTTTTTTAATAATTTTCATTAAATCTTTGGTTTTATGTTGGTTATCGGAATCAAATTTAATAATGATATCGTATCCTTGTTTGTGAGCCATTTTAAAACCTTTAATTGTTGCTCCTCCAACACCATGATTTTTTTTTAAAAAAATAAACTGAATTTTTTTTGAAATTTTTATATTTGATTTTAAATGGGCCACACTTTTTTGAGGACAATTGTCATCAACAAAAATAATTCGGTCTATGTCTTTCTTTATTAGCTTGTTGTAAACAGTAATAATTTTATTTTTAACTCTATAACAAGGTAATATCACACATATTTTTTTTTTCATTATTTTTAATTTTATCTGAAGTGATTTAAGATGTTATCAAATATTTTAATATTATGAATTTTATTATTAGATATATCTTTTTTATTAAAATTAAAATTACTATAAAATAACTTTCCCCTAGATGTATGTTTACTCGATGATTTCATAAAAATTATTTCTTTAAAAACAGAGTCAATAAGTAATTTATTTTCATCACTAATTTTTTTATTATTTTTAAGTCCGTAAGGTTTTTTAAAAAATTTTTTATAATGTTTTTTTTGTAATGATTTTGAGTTATATTTATTTTTCAAGGATACTAAAGAAAACTTATAAAATAATTTTTTTTTATCTTTATAATCCTGAATCTCAAAAATTGGATAATTATAAATTTTTAAATTTTTTAATTTTTTAATTGCTTTAAGTTTATCTTCATAAGTTTCAAATTTTATAATACCACCTGTAGTCATATTGGGTTCTACACTTAGATAATTGAGTCCTAGTTTATTCAAAAAATATTTGGGTTTTTTTGGTCTTAAATAGTATTCATTTTTAATTTTTTTTTGATTGAATCCATTAAAAATTATTGAAGAATCATATAATTTTGAAATTTTATTAGTTAATTTAATTATTTCATTTAAATACCAAAAATATATTTTTTCATATTTTTTCTCATTCCAATAATTATGCTGATAATGTGCAAATGAATTCAGTGCAATAATAGTAAAATCAGATTTATTCTTGTTTAATCTATTTTTCATAATCAACAACGACATCAGATCTAAGAAAAAATACAAATTAAAACTTTTCAATCCAAATGATAAAAAAATTTTTGAAAAACTAACTGTGTTTTTAAGTAAATAAAAAAAACAACTAGAAAAAAAAATTTTTGTTATAAATATTAAGCCGAAACACGAAGCTGTTAATTTTTTAATATGAGGATAATTTTGAGCATAATATCTTGGAAGTTTCAAGTATGCGTTAAAACTTTTAGGGAAAGCTTTTTCCTCAAAACTCCAAGGATCAGGAAAAAATAGGTCTATATTTTTTTTATTTTTTAGAATCCCATTGAAAGTGCCCCAAACAGAACTTCTTATTTTTTTTTTAGATAGTTTGTCCCATATTTGGTCAGTTGAATTGTTAAGTTTTTGTCCCAATCTGTAAACTTTATGACTTTTTGAGATTTTACCTGTATGAACTGAAACCCACTGAACCCATGGATCTAAATTAAATCCTTCACTTTTATCATTTGTAAATGTTATCAATTTCTTTTTTGTAGAAAAAAATTTAATTATTTGTGGGTAGTTATATTTTTTAGATCCATATAAAAAATAATCAAAATCACATTCATTTAATTCTATTAAAAGTAAATTTTTTACCATCTATTAAATTAAAACATATTAATTTGATTAAAAAATATATAAATTTTTATATCATTAATGAATTTATTATATAGTTGTTAATTATTAATTAAATATTTTAAATTTTATGAATGTAGGAATTATTGGTTCAGGAACTTCAGCTTTAATTGCTGCAAAAACATTTCTTGAATATAATTACAAAGTTTTTCTTATAGACTCTGAAAACTATAAGGATAATCTTGATTTTAAAAATAAAGTCCAAATTTTACCAAACTTAAAGCATTCTCCAAAATTTCAAAATAAACCGTTAATTAATTCAATTAAAAAATTTAAAAAAAAATATAAAATTAATACAAGAAATTTTTTTTTAGTTAGTAGTTTGTTATCTGGTGGCTTAAGTAATTATTGGGGAGGTGGACTAGAAATTCCTAGTAGAGAATATCTTAAAAAATATCCATTTGGAAACTCTATACTAAAAGAACAAAGTTATATTAATAGAGAAATTGGTATTAATAAGAAAAATTATAATTTTTATAACTTTTTTTTTAAACAAAAATTTATAAGAAATTTATTAAAAAAAAATAATAAATCATTATATTTTACTAAATTCTTGTTAGCTGTAAGACAATTTGATCAAAAAAAGCTGAACTTAAAGGATTATCATAATATTGATCTATTATATGGTTACAATAAAAGAATTTATAATGCAAAATTTGAAATACCAAAATTAATTCAACATAAGAACTTTACGTATATATCCAATACTTTTGTTCAAAATATAAAAAAAAATAAAAATAAATATTTAATAATTACAAAAAATAAAAAATTTAAAAACATAAGATTTAATAAAGTTATTATTTCAGCTGGTACTATTGGATCTACAATTCTAGTCGATAGAATTAGGAATCTCTCAGAGAAATATAGAGTTTTTCATACTCCTGCTCTTAAAATAATCTATTATAGTTTTTTACTTCCGTTTAAAATATCAAACAAAATAAGATTTAGCTTGGCATTACTTAAGTTAAATATTCATATACAAAAAGATAAGTTTTGTGGATCTTTTATGCAACTTAATAATATCTCAAATTCATTCTTTGGAGTAAGTAAATTAAATTTTTTTTTCACTTATTTAAAAAAATTCTTTTTTGTAGGTAATATTTTTTTACCACCAACTTTTTCAAACACTTTTATTGAAATTAAAAAAAAAAAGATATCTATTTATTCAAAAGAAATTTTTGATAAAGAAAATATAAAAAATAAATTAAGAAAAATAATTAATCCTTATTTTAAAAAATTTAATTTAAAAGAATTTTTTTCACAGAATTTAAAATTTCTTGATAATGGTTCAGATGCTCATTATACAAGCACATTAATAAATAAAAAAATAAATGGAAAAAATATAATAAATAAGTCTTGTGAATTAAAAAATTTTAAAAATATTTATGTAATTGATGGTTCCTCTATTAAAGAAGGCTTGTATTATCCAAATTATTTTTTAATGATGTATGTAAGATATATCGCAAAAAAAATTATCAAAAATGAAAAAAACAAGAATAAATATTAGTTCCTCTTTAAAAATTTATTTCAATGTTTTTTTAAGTTTTATATTTAAAAACAAAAATCAAGAAATTTTTTTAAATAATTTAAAAAATTTCTTATCTACAGAAAATATTTTGATTACCTCTCAAGGAAGAGTAGCTGCTTATAATATTTTTAAAGTAATTTTAGAGAAAAATAAAAAAGAAATACTGATATCCCCATATACCTTAACAGAGGTAATAAATGCAATTATATATGCTGGTGGAACTCCAATTTATATTGATATTGATATTAAAAGTGGCTTACCGTTAAAAAAAGATTTAGATAAAAAAATAAATAATAAAACAGCTGGTTTAGTAATAACTCATCTTTATTCTAATCAGGAAGATATTACTAAATTTATGCAAGATTATGCTAATAAATTAACAATCATCGAAGATGTAGCAATAAATTTTGGAGCAAAAATTGAAGATAAAAAATTTCTCGGAACTCTTTTTGACTATGGATTTTATAGTTTTGGGGTAATGAAAAATCTTTCAACATTTCATGGAGGAGCTATTTATTCAAAAAATAATAAAAAATTAGATGAAATTGAAAAAAATTTAAATGAAAATAAAGAATATCCATTTATTCATTCAATTAAATTAATCTTTCTCTGTATTTTAATAGATGTTATGTATAGTAAGTATATATATAATTATTTCACACATCATATATTAAAAATTTCAATAAAAAAAATAGATAAATTTATGTATCCAGGAGTTTATCCAAAAATTTTAAAAAAAATGCCACATCATTATAACTATAAATTTCAAAAAAATTTTGCTTTTGCCGGTATTGAAAATTTAAAAATTTTAGAAAAACAGATAAATAATAGAGTTAAAAATGTAAAATTATATGAAAAATATTTAAAACCAGGATTAAAAATTAATAAATTTATTTCTTATGATATTAATTCATTTCTAGAATATCCAATTTTATTAAAAAGAAATAATAATAAATTTATCAGTAAAAAATTATTATTTAAGGGTTATGATATAAGACACACCTGGTATGTAAATAGTACAAGATATTTAAATTTAGATTATAGAGAAGATGAATTTTATAATAGTGACTTGTTGCACGACAAAGTTTTAAGTTTACCAACTCATAATAAAATTAATGAATCTGATATTCAAAATATTTGCGATATAATTAATTTTTATGAAAATTAAAAAAATAACAATTGTAACAGCAGAGGATTATTATTTTGGATTTCCAACTATTGAGCGTTTATTAAAAAAAAATAGTAAAAATATACAGTCTGTAATAGTAGTAGAGGGTTTTTTTTCTATTAAAAGAATTTTTTATCTAATTCTAATGTTTAATCCCCTATTTTTATTAAAAAAATTTTTCAATTCAAAAAAAAATAAAAAAAATTTAAATAAAATTTTTAAGAAAAAAACTGTAAATTTTTTTTTTACTAAAAATATAAATTCTCATAAAACTATCAATTTTCTTAAAAAACAAAATTCAACATCTCTTGTTATTTTATCGTGTCCTCAAATATTAAAAAAAAAAATTCTTAGTATTAAAAAAGAAAATGTAAATTATCATTGTTCTAATTTGCCTAGAAATAGAGGTTTATTTCCAATTTTCTATGAATATATAAGTTCAAATGGAAAGAAATTATTTTGTAATTTACACTATATGAATGAAAAAATAGATGATGGAAGAATAATAAATTTTAAAATAATTAAAAAAGATAAATTTTATTTAAGCAAAATGTATGAAGAAGCCTTTATTCAGTTTGAAATAATTTTAAGAGATTTTTTAATTAACAAATTTAGGTATAAAAAAAATGATAGAAGCCTGAGAAGTTATAATTCGTATCCAAAAATAATTAATTTTGTTAACTACTATAAAATTCTTTTATTTTCATAAATCTTAATTTTTAAATAAAAATTTGTTTTCTCTTTTTAAATCTGAAAATTTACAAAAATTTCTTTTTTCATAAAGTAATCTACCTGAGTGTGGTCTTGATATAATTTTACTAGTATTAAGTTTTTCAATAATGTTGAAACCTTTAAATAAATAATGACTAATTACAAATGGATATAGGCCTATCCATGTTTTAATTTGACTTCGATAATTAAATAGAAGTTTTAGAAAAAGAATTCTATCTTTAAATTTTGCAAAAATTTTTTTCCTATTTTTTTTACTTATAGGATTGAAAACTTTATAAAATAAAATATTTGTATTAAATGCATTATAAAGTGAGAATTGATAACAATTTTTAATTTTATATTTAATTTTAATTTTTCTAGTAATTAAATTGCACGTGTCATGATCCTCGTGTCCACCTTCCCATGAGTGAGTAAAAATTTCATCAGGCTTAAAATTATTAGATATAAACTTTTCAAAAAATAGAATTATTTTTTTTGAATTTAAATATAATTTATTATGTTTAATTCCTAGCTTTCTACCAATAAAAATAATATTTTTTTTTTTTACTCCTAAAGATATTAAGCTTTTTAAACTTTCTTTGTCTCTTAAATATAACTTATTTTTATCAATTTTTTTTCCTGTTCCTGAAGTTAAATAAAAAATTATAGGTTCATTTAGATTTATATCTTTTTTTAATTGTGCAAAAATACCAAATTCATCATCTTGATGAGCAAAAATATAAAAAATTTTTTTTCTCATTTAAAAAGCATCAAATTCTAAAAAAGTAAAGAATACCTTTTTTTTATCTAAATATTCATTTGAATTTAAAAATTTATAATAAAAATTTAAAGGTGATGGTTTTAAAAAATTTGGTAAATTAAATAAAAAAAATGATTTTTTAAAATCACTAATTAATCCCAAGTAAATAATCGGCTTAAATAATTTATTTTTAATTGGGTTAAACTTGAAATCTTTATCAAAGAAAATTAATGGAGAATAAACGTTTAGAAAAGTAAAGTTCGTTTTACTATATACAGAATGAAACTTTTTATTAGAATATATAAATGTTTTATTAAATGGATTTTTGATACGCCAATCCAAATTTTTTTTGTTCCAATAAGTATAAAAATTATAGTTTGATTTATTTACTAAATTTAAATTAATTTTTCCAAAACCTACAAAAACATCTAAAGATGCCAATTTTTTCATTTTTATTGATCTTTGCCAATAGGGTGATGCAGCTTTATTTGCAACACCAATTATTCCATCAAAATTAAGTTCTTTTGCTATATTCTCAAACTTAACTAACATTTTGCTAAATATCCACTTACCTTGGTATTTTGGGTCAACACAAACATTAATCGAAATTAAAAATTTTACTTTTTTTCGATTAAAAATAAATTCATGTGGTATGCCTCCAACTTGTCCTATTAATTTATTATTATTATAACAATCAATTCCTACAAAGTTTCCTTGAGGATTGTCCAAGTATAACCATTTAAAATATTCATAATTTTTATTGAAATCTTTAAATGATTTTTTGTATAACAATATGTAATCATTGAGTTTACTTAAATCAGTCTTTTTAAATTCTATCATTTATCTAATAAATAAAGAGGCTGTTCCAATGCCAGTTGCCCCAAGTTTTGTTTTTATAATCCTTATATTTCAGAAATTAGCAATCTTAAAATTAATGCTAACTCAAAATAATTCCTAACAAATAAAGACTAAAAAGTTGATTATCAAGATCTAAGTTTTGGACACATGACTAGTGATTTGTTAATATTGATAAATGAACAAAAAGGGCTTTACATTAATAGAACTCTTAGTCGTAGTAGCAATAATCGGTATTCTTGCTGCTGTTGGAGTGGTTGCTTATAGTGGGTATACGAGTAGTGCAAAGAAATCTGTCACTAAAGCAAATCATAAATTAATTGTGAACACTATGGTTAATGAGATTCAAAAATGTGAAATTGACTCTTCTGGTGGACTTCTAGATAAAAAATTAAGTTGTTCAGATATATTTACAACCACAAACAATTATGGAAAAGTAACAAGCACAATGAGTTCTCACTTCAATTCAATTTTAAAAAACGCTTATAGTTCAAATATTCCAGCAACTCATGGTGGAAGGTATCAAGGAAACTGTGTAGCTAGTGGCTCTCAACCTTCAGGTTATAAAGGCTTAAATGAGCAAGGAGTTCATCATGTTGCTATGGGATGGGTAGGTAATATAGTAACTTTGTATGTTGATAGCTGTGTCGAGGACTCTGGAAGTGCTTTAAGTGCAACTTATAAAATACAGTTATAAATAACGTACAGATGACGTACAAAATATCATACGTAATAGATCTATATTTTGGACTCATGGTTCAGAATTTAGTAATCTTGGATTATGAAAAACAAAGGCTTCACCCTAATAGAACTCTTAGTCGTAGTAGCCATCATCGGTATCTTAGCTGCAGTAGGAGTAGTTGCTTATAGTGGGTATACTAAGGGTGCTAAAATTAATGCGGCAAAAGAAAATCATAAGACTGTTGTAAATTTCATTATGGCTAATTTTGCTAAATGTGAAATTGGTGAAGAATTAATTTTAAAACAAAATCCAACAACCAATACAAGTGACCTTTGTCCTTATGTTTTAGCTGGTAATGCAAACAAGATGGCAACTCAATTATCATATCATTTTAATAGTTTAAAATGGTGTAATCCAATGGGATGGAAACATAATTCTGGCACATGTATTGAATCAGTTGAAACAGGAGGAACTGTTGGAGAAGGAACAACTGGTGCAACAAAATTGATTACCACATCTGGTTCTCCGTCAGTATTAATTATTGATACAAAATATACATGCGATCCTTCAGCTTTAACCGAACTGTGCAATGGCAAAGGAAAATCACTAACCAATAGTGTTACATTAAATTAGAGTACGCGAAACAAAACAAAATTTATCCCGACCACAGCCCGACCAAATTGCTTAACTGTTTAATTAACGATTGATTTGCTTAGCGTTTCAAGAATCAGGAAGGGGCGTTCTGTTGCCAGGTGCCCCAAACCCCGTAACTTAATTAATAAATTAATTAAGCTGCAAGTGCGTAACTTTCGTTAGCATTTATAAATTAG
>MDSW01171818.1_pt1 | contig 10182 bp, 7 predicted proteins | sample 811171 | NCBI WGS metagenome assembly MDSW01 (sample SAMN05326641, study PRJNA326480) | marine metagenome | isolation source: seawater | place: Atlantic Ocean: North West | collected 2012 | reverse complement strand
CCCTGTGCAGTACCAGCTTCTAAGAGCACTGGTTACCTCCGAGCATAGTATCACCGTGGTGGGTGATGACGACCAATCCATCTATCGGTGGCGTGGCGCCGATATCGGCAATATTCTTCGGTTTGAGCAAGACTTTCCGGGCGCGGAAGTGATTCGCTTGGAGCGCAACTACCGTTCAACTCAGGTTATTCTAGAGGCTGCAAACGCATTGATTTCTCACAATGCCGCTCGAAAGGGAAAAACGCTTTATACGGATGAAGGCCGCGGGGACTTAATGACTCTGCGTATTTATCCCAATGAGCGTGACGAAGCGGAAGCCATTGCCGAGCACATCGACCGTGAGTCCGATGCTTTTGAAACGGTGGATGGCGAATTTGGCGTTCTGTATCGCACCAACGCACAAAGTCGGCCCATTGAGGATGCACTTCGTCGCAGAAGCATTGGTTATGAAATCTATGGCGGGGTTCGGTTTTACGACCGGAAGGAAGTTAAAGACGCATTGGCTTATGTGCGCTTATTGGTAAACCCTCGTTCTGATGTGGACTACCAACGGATCATCAACGTTCCTGCCCGTGGCATCGGCAAAACCTCTGTTGAAAAAATTAGAGGGCTTGCGGTGCAGCACGATCTGACCATGTTTGAGGCAACTCAGAAGGTTGTCAGCGGCGAGCTGGAGGGACCCTCACGAGCTCGTAATAAGCTCAAGGCATTCGTTGATGCATTTCAAGGTGTTGCGAGTACGCAGAACAGCCAATCGCCCGCTGAGGTCGTTCAAGATCTCTTAGAGGAAATGGGTTATTTGGCCGCGCTTCAAGCCGAGGGAACCGATGAAGCGCAAGACCGTATTGCGAACTTGGATGAATTGATTTCAGCCATTGCTGAATATTGTGAATTGGTTGAAGAGCCTTCCTTGGCTGGCTTTCTCGAGGAAGTGACCTTGGCCAGCGATATTGATGCCATGGATGAGGAGCCGCCTCAGGTATCTTTGATGACGCTGCATGCTGCTAAGGGACTCGAATTTCGCACTGTTTTTATGCCGGGAATGGAAGAGGGCATTTTCCCTCACAGTCGAAGCATGGACTCCAAACCGGAGCTCGAGGAGGAGCGTCGGCTTTGTTATGTGGGCATCACTCGGGCCAAAGCCCACCTTCATATGTCCAGTGCTCGCGTTCGCACCGTATTTGGTGACACCCGCTGGTCGGAGTTGAGCCGGTTTATTGCCGAGGTGCCGCCCGAGCTCATTGATATGGGAGTCAAAGCCAAACCGACCCCTAAAGCGCCCACCCGTGGTAATCTTTTGGATCATTTCCGAGACGATGAACCGGACTACGATGTTGATTTTACTGATGAATCCGAAGAGGCTGACGCTTTTTACCCGGGAGCGAGGGTATCTCACGCAACCTTCGGGGTAGGCCAAGTTGTATCGAGTGATGGGGCGGGTCAACGTCGAAAGCTTACGGTCCAATTCCCAGATGTGGGGCGTAAGGTCATTGTTGCACGTTTTGTTCAACCAATCTGATCTGAGCGCATTGGCATTCCACTGAAAGTGCAGATAAGAAGCTCTTTGATTCTGACGACGCAGAGCGTAATGGACTTCAATGGAAACCCGTTGCACACATTGTGGCGCCACCACGTTGGTGGAGCTTGAAGGAGAAGATACTCCTGCTCAGTCCATGCAATGTGTGGCCTGTGGGGAAACCTTCGTTCCGGTGCGCGGTGGCTTGCTGGAGAATCGATGGGTTCTCAACCGCAGCAATGGTGAACAGCTTCAATTTGATTCGCTCTTAACGCTGCAGGCGATGGTACGATCTGGGCAGGTCTCGCCCGACGATGAGATTTCGAGAACAGGCCAAGCTTGGACTAAACTCAAAGATATTGTTGAGCTGGCTCCTCTGTTTCAAGAACAAGAATCTGATCAAACCTTTGCCCCGAGAGATATTCCAGAAGTGGGCCGCGATGCTGCCTTCAAGGCTCCGTTGGGTTTTGCTCAGCCAACCGCCGCTCCCAAGGCCAAATCTGGTCATAATGTTTTGGTCTTTTTAGGGGCTTTGATTTTGGGTGCAGCAGCAGTCTTCGCTGTGCATCACTACCAACAAGAACACAATCTTCAGCTTCAGAAAGCCAAGATTTTTGTCGACGATGCCCGGCGTCAATTGATGCAGGATACCGAGCACCACATACAGTCTTCCATCGAAGCGTTTCGGCGTTCGGTTGAAGTAGCGCCGGATTACGCACCAGCCCATGCTTGGCTGGCCTTAAGCTTAATGGCCAGAGCAGATGCGCTCCTTTTTGACGCTTGGCTTGGGGAGCAGGAAATTCAGTGGGACCCAGGCAATGTTGGTATTGATGAAGAGCGGCAGAAGCGACTCCGCTCTGAGGCAACAAGCCGGCTAGAGGAATCGTTTTTGACAGCAACCCGCGCAGCGGGGCTTGCTGCTGACTCGGTGGAAGCCAATTTTGTGCTGGCCGATTATTATCAACGCCAAGAAAAAGTTCACGACTTTAGGCGACATGTGACCCGAATTAAAATTGTCGAGCCCAATCACTTAAGCCGTCATTACTTTGAAGCACTGTCTACGGCGCGACCTTTAGAAGCCAGACTGATATCTTGGGAGGAGCTTTTGATAAATGGCCCTTCTCAAAATAGGATGCGGTTGAAGATGGTGCGCTTTCTCTTAGAGAACAAAGATTACGCAAGAGCTCTTCAGGAGGTGGATGTTGTTCTGAGTAAGGCTCCAGCTCACCGCTTTGCCGCCCGACTGCGCGGACACGTTGTTAAACTAAAAGCACTTGAAGCTGAGCAGGCAGCGCAGGCTAAAGGACTTGAGAAAAACTCAGAAGCAGTGGATGAACCGGCTCCTACAGCAGAATCAGCGACCACGGCTCAAGTATCTGCGCCAGAAGAGAAAAAAAATCGACGAGCCCGCAAGCGATTGAGTCCTCTTCAAGCGCTGCTGCGCAAGGCGTCCAAGAGCTTGGATGCGGGTGAGCCAACAAAGGCCATGGCTTTTTACCGAGAAGCCTTGGTTATTAAGTCAGACAATATTGATGCTTTGGCGGGTTTGGGCTTTTGTTACCTTGAGCAAGGTAGTTTGCCCGCAGCCTATTCCGCTTTTGAACTGGTTCTGCGCCAGGCAAAAGATTTTTCGGAGGCCCACCGCGGACTGGGTAAACTCTGGCGTAAACGTGGCAATAAAGAGAAAGCGCTCAAGCACTTTAAGCATTATTTGAAAGTTTTGCCCATGGGATCCCATGCGGCCTCGGTTAGAACGGCGATTATGGAATTAGAGGCTCAGCCCTAAGGTTTGAGGTTTAGGATAAGAGGTATGACAAAGCAGGCAATCGATAACGAAGAAGTTTTGCGTATTGCAAAGCTTGCTCGGTTAGAACTTGAAGAAAACGAAGTAGAAGGACTGGCTCGGGACTTGGGTTCTATCCTTCAATACGTCCATAAGTTGGATGAGCTTGATACAGAAGGCGTTGAGGCGACGACCCACGCAGTAGAGCTCAAAACAGCACTTCGTGAAGACAAAAAAGAACCAAGCTTGGATGTAGAATTGGGCCTACGTCAGGCTCCAGAGCGATTGGGCGATGGTTTTGGCGTTCCAAAGATAATCGAGTAGCAGCATGGATATCATAAATCATACGATGCAAGGGCTTTCGGCTAAGCTTGAAAGCGGTGAAGTCTCCAGTGTGGAAGCAACGCAGTCTTCTCTTTCTCATATTGAGAAAAACATGGGCATGGGAGCTTGGCTTCACGTCGCAGGAGAGCAGGCTTTAGAACAGGCCAAAGCTTCCGATGCGCGGCGCCGCGATGGAAATGCTCGAGGTCCTTTGGATGGGATTCCATTGGGGCTTAAAGATATTTTTCTGACCCAAGATGTACCGACGACTTGCGGGTCCAAGATTCTTGAAGGCTTTTTGCCACCGTACAATGCTCACGTTGTTGAGGAGCTAAACCAAGCCGGTGCAGTGATGCTCGGGAAGTTGAACATGGACGAGTTTGCCATGGGCTCATCCAATGAGCACTCGGCCTATGGTCCCGTGTTGAACCCTTGGGGTAAAAACAAGGTACCCGGCGGCTCTTCGGGGGGCTCGGCCGCTGCCGTTGCCAGTTGCACAGCATTTGGAACCCTGGGAACAGATACGGGTGGTTCGATTCGGCAGCCTGCGGCTTTGACGGGTACGGTTGGTTTAAAACCGACTTATGGACGTGTCTCCCGATTTGGTGTGATCGCTTTCGCGAGTTCTTTAGATCAGGTTGGTCCCATGACCCGGACGGTGACCGACACCGCAATGCTTTTGGGAGAAATTGCTGGTTACGATCCAAGAGACTCCACCAGTAAGAACAAAGAAGTTCCAAACTATTTGTCTGATCTTGAAGGCGGTGTGAAGGGCTTAAAGATAGGTGTGCCCAAAGAGTACTTTATCGATGGTATCGATTCAGAGATCCGCGCTGCGGTTGATGCCGCTTTGGACTTTTACAAAAGCCAAGGCGCTGAGCTTGTGGAGGTTTCATTACCCCATACGGAACACGGCATCGCAACTTACTACCTCATTGCAACCGCTGAAGCTTCGAGCAATTTGGCTCGCTACGATGGGGTGCGATACGGAATGCGTAAAGACCCAGGGGGCGGCTTATTGGATATGTATACCGCTACCCGTGCTGCGGGTTTTGGGCCCGAGGTCAAACGTCGCATCATGCTGGGAACCTACGCACTATCTGCCGGTTATTACGATGCGTATTACTTAAAGGCACAGAAGGTTCGCACACTCTTGCGCCAAGACTTTGAAAAAGCGTTTGAGCAAGTGGATGTGATTGTGACGCCCACAACACCCCAAGCGGCTTTTACTTTAGGGGACAACATGGACGATCCCGTATCCATGTATCTCGCGGATGTCTTTACCGTCAGTGCCAACTTAGCAGGATTGCCAGGCATGAGTTTGCCTTGCGGTTTTACGACCGAAGGTATGCCCATGGGCATGCAGATATTGGGGAGACCGTGGGATGAAAGTACGGTTTTGAAGGTTGGACGCGCTTACGAGCGCGAACACGATTGGCATACCCGGAGGGCAGGACAATGAGTTACGAGGTTGTAATAGGTTTAGAGGTGCATGCGCAGTTAAGCACAGAAAGTAAACTTTTTTCGACCAGTGGAACTGCATTTGGTGCTTCCGCAAACGCTCAAACCGATGTCGTTTGCTTGGGCATGCCAGGTGTTTTGCCGGTGTTGAACAAGAAAGCAGTTCAGTTGGCGGTGAAGGCGGGCTTGGCCCTGGATTGTGAAGTTCATCAAAGCAGCCAGTTTTCGAGAAAGCATTATTTTTATCCCGATTTGGCCAAAGGTTATCAGATTACTCAATATGACCGTCCTTATGCCACATGGGGAAAACTGGATATCGAAGTTGGCGGCTCCAAGAAGACCATCGGTATTACTCGCATTCACATGGAAGAAGACGCGGGGAAAAGTGTACATGATGATTTGGTGGCCGGTGGGCGTTCTTATGTCGACTACAACCGCGCCGGTGTACCCCTGATTGAGATTGTGAGTGAGCCAGATATGCGCTCAGCCGATGAGGCCGTGGCATACCTTAAAAAACTTCACCAGATTCTACGTTACATTGAAGTTTGTGATGGCAACATGGAAGAGGGAAGCTTTCGCTGCGATGCCAATGTTTCCTTAAGGCCAGTTGGGCAAGAAGAATTTGGAACCCGAACCGAGCTAAAGAACATCAACTCATTCCGGTTTGTTCAGCAAGCCATTGAGTATGAAGTTTCACGTCAAGCCAGTGTACTCGATAGCGGTGGCAGCATTGTTCAGGAGACCAGGCTCTGGGATACGAAGACCAACACCACGCGGTCGATGCGCTCTAAAGAAGAAGCCCACGATTATCGCTATTTCCCCGAGCCAGATCTTCCTGATTTGGTTTTGGAAGATGGTTACATTGATTCGCTAAGAGAGGCTTTGCCAGAGCTACCGGCGGCCCGTTTTGCACGTTACGAATCGGAGTACGGATTGGGCAAAAAAGAGGCCACGGTTCTAACCGAGGACGTTCACGTCGCTAGGTTTTTTGAGAAGGCGCTGAATCGTCATTCGAATCCGAAGCTTATTGCGAACTGGACCATCAACGAAGTTCTGCGTGAGGCAAAGGGCGAAGAAGTGAACGAACTATCGTTTGGACCGGATGCTTTGGGAGAGTTGGTTGAGCTTATCGATAACCAAACGATCTCAGGAAAGATTGCAAAAGAGGTCTTTCAGGCGATGTTGGACACGGGTGTCGCGCCAGGGAAGTATGTTGAGGAAAAGGGCCTTAAGCAGGTCACCGATACTTCAGCCATTGAGGCCATTGTCGACGAGATTCTTGCCCGCAGTGAAGCCCAAGTTGCTCAATACAAAGAAGGCAACACCAAGGTGCTCGGATTTTTTGTCGGCCAAGTGATGAAAGAAAGTCGCGGCAAAGCCAACCCGAAGATTGTAAACGAATTGCTAAGAGAAAAACTCAAATAAGAGATTACTTGAGAGCGGTAACGTCCAGGCTGCCACAGCTTGGACAAGCCGGTTTGACAACGCTCACCCGGCCAATCCAATCACAGCGATTGCAGCGAATTTCTCTGAACTTGCCACTTTGATGGCTTTCGAGAAGTGGTGGGTGACGAATATAATGAAGCACCATCGCTCGATAACTTTTTAGATTCAATTCGTCAGTCATTTTGCGGTTGATCTGAATGCCTACACCTTCATCGGGTGGCATACTGGTCCAAACCACTTCACCAAAAACCTCGATGTCTGTGTTTTCCTGATTCACACCCTCGAAGCTCAACTTGACGGTACTTCCCCGTGGCGGCACTGAGTTGGTTTCCACGAAAAGCCCAATAGGACTCAAGTTTCTCGCCCGCGCGCCATCGATCCGCCGATGCCCGACAGACATTTTTACCGGGATACTGATCTCTTCACGCTTGGCGCGGCGTCGCTCCAATTGAATATTAGATTCAGGTTCGCCGCCCTTGATGCGATCTACGAGTTTTCCGAAGAAGCCTTTTTCTTTCATCGTCTATTTCCCATCAGGTGTTTCGCTTTCTTCGAAACTGTCGTCGATTTGGGTAGTGCTTATCAGCATCCTGTTTCCCCATTTCCTGAATTAACTTTTTTTGTTCTTTAGTCAATTCCACCGGAGTTTCTACAACAACTCTGACGTGCTGATCTCCTCGTCCACCATCTGGTAATTTGGGCGCACCTTGTCCTCGGAGAGTAAAAGTCCGCCCACTTTGGGTGCCCGCTGGGATCTTTAACTTAACCTTACCGTCAATGGTGGGTACGTCAACTTGTGTGCCCAATGCGGCCTCACAGAGCGTGACCGGCAGCTCCACAATGATCGTATCGCCGTTGCGTTGAAAGATTGGGTGGGGCCGAACCGAAATGACGACCCGTAAATCGCCCGGAGGTCCGCCGCTGCCACTTGGCTCCCCTTCACCGGGGTACCTTAAGACCGTACCGTTGTCGGCCCCAGGAGGGATTTTAACGGGCAGTTGACGCATGCGCTCCACCGAGCCGCTACCATCGCAAACTTCGCAAGGCGTGGTCACCACTTTTCCTATGCCCCGGCAGTAGTTGCAGGGCTGGCGCACAGAAAATAGGCCTTGTTGGACGCTGATACTGCCGACTCCCGCGCAGGCACCGCAATTGGTGGCGATGGCATCCGGTGGATAACCTTTGCCGTCACAGGCTGCGCATAGGTCGACGCGGGTGATATCGATGACTCTTTCGCCGCCGGATAGAGCGGTTTTAAAGGGAATGCGGATGGTCTGTTTTTTGTCTTTGCCCCGCTTTGGAATGACATTTTTGTTTTTGCGTTTAAAAAAGTCGCCAAAGATATCTCCAAAAACGTCGGAGACTTTACCGCTTCGAGGTGGCGCGCTTGGGCCCGGGCTTGGCGGTGGTGGCCGGCCCTCTCCGCTTTCATCACCAAACATGTCGTATTGTTTACGTTTTTCCTGGTTGGCGAGGGTTTTGTAGGCGCGCGTAGCTTCTTTAAACCGCTCCTCGGCCTGTCGGTTGTTTGGGTTTTTGTCGGGATGGAATTGCTTGGCAAGCTTTCGATACGCACTCTTGAGTTCCTGAGGGGATGCATCCCGTGAAACCCCAAGCACGGCGTATAAGTCTTGCATGCTAGTATGTTGGGCCAGTCCAGTCGATATACGCAATGTGTAGCGATGCACAAAGCATGGACGCAGCCCCTTTAGCTAAGTTTAGTTATTTTGTTCTTGGGTATAGATGGTTTCGGCGATTCGGTAAGCCGATGTTTCCAGTGCCTTAAAGTATTGAGGGAGATTAACGATATCGCCCTTCTCCATCGCAGTTTTAAGATTGCCCAGGTCGCTTTCAATCAATTCAAGGTCTGTGGGGTCGAGTTGAGAGCGGTATTCTGCGAGTGATTGCTCGGTCGTGTAGATAAGTGTTCGAGCGCTGTTGGTTAATTCAGCGATCTCTTTGCGTGCCATATCCTCTTCGTGATGCTGACCGGCTTCAGTAATAATGGTCCCGATTTCTTCTTCGGTTAGCCCAGATTGAGCGGTGATACGAACCGATTGGCTGCGACCCGTTCCAAGATCTTGAGCACTAACGCTGACAATACCGTTGGCGTCGAGTTCGAAGGTTACTTCAATTTGAGGGACACCCCGTGGTGCAGGTGGAATTCCGATCAGCTCGAACCGGGCGAGGCTTTGGTTATCTGCCGCCATGGGGCGCTCACCCTGCAGGACGTGAACGTTCACCATAGACTGGTTGTCCAATGCGGTTGAGAAAACCTGACTCTTACGGGTGGGTACGGTTGTGTTGCGGTTGATTAAGGCCGTGAAAACTCCGCCGGCGGTTTCAACACCTAAAGAAAGCGGCGTAACATCAAGCAGCAGTACATCTTTGATGTCTCCACTTAAGACGGCACCTTGGATACCAGCTCCAATGGCAACAACTTCATCCGGGTTGATTTCTCGGTTGGGACTTTTGCCAAAAAATGCGGTTACCTCTTTTTGAACCAATGGCATTCGAGTCATACCGCCTACGAGCAGTACTTCATCGATATCTTCAACACCAAGTCCTGCATCTTCAAGGGCTTTTCCGCAGGGTATTAAGCTTCGCTTGATCAAGTCTCGTGTAAGACCTTCAAGGGTATCCCGCGTCATGTTGAGTGAGAGGTGCTTTGGACCCGAATCGTCGGCAGTGATAAACGGTAAGTTGATCTCTGTTTCGGTGGTGCTGGAGAGTTCGTGCTTGGCCTTTTCCGATGCTTCTTTAATACGTTGCATGGCCATACGGTCTTGGGTGAGATCAACGCCTGTCTCTTTTTGAAACTCCTGACAAAGGTGTTCCATAATGACATAGTCAAAATCTTCCCCGCCCAGGTGGGTATCACCATTGGTCGAGCGCACGTTGAACACGCCTTCAGAGAGTTCAAGGATCGAGATATCAAAGGTGCCGCCGCCAAGGTCATAAACTGCCACGCGTTTATTGCCATCTAACTGGTCCAGGCCGTAGGCGAGGGCGGCAGCAGTAGGCTCGTTGATGATACGTTCGACACTTAAACCCGCGATGCGTCCGGCATCTCGTGTGGCTTGCCGTTGGCTATCATTGAAGTAGGCCGGAACGGTAATGACTGCGCTCGTGATTTCACTGCCAATGTACTCTTCAGCGGTTGCCTTCATTTTTTGTAGAACGAAAGCTGATATTTCTGGAGGCGAGTACTGCTTGTCTCGGGCCGATACCCAAGCGTCGCCTCGGTCCGATGCTACAATTTCAAAAGGTGTGCGTGATTTGTCTCGCTGTACTTCTTCATCATCATACCGGCGACCGATGAATCGCTTCACCGAATAGATGGTATTTTCCGCGTTGGTCACACTTTGTCGTTTTGCAATCTGCCCAACCAGCCTATCGCCTTTGTCTGTGAATGCGACAACGGATGGAGTGGTGCGTGCCCCTTCATTGTTGGGGATAACCACGGGCTTGCTGCCTTCCATGACAGCTACGCAAGAGTTTGTTGTGCCCAGATCGATGCCGATAGTCTTGGACATGTCACCTTCGCTTCTGCGTCAGAGTTCCATAAACGTTGATGACGAAGCAGGTGTCACCGCCGCTTTTGATGCCATTGCATCAACGATGAGGCACAAAACCCCATCCCTTTGGTTTT
>MDSW01111729.1_pt1 | contig 10182 bp, 8 predicted proteins | sample 811171 | NCBI WGS metagenome assembly MDSW01 (sample SAMN05326641, study PRJNA326480) | marine metagenome | isolation source: seawater | place: Atlantic Ocean: North West | collected 2012 | reverse complement strand
GAAAATAAATTCGTTAATTTACTATCCAATTATGGAATTTTTAGACTTAAAGACTCAACAAAAACGCATACGAAAACCTCTTGAAAAAAGAATTAATAAAATTCTTGATCATGGTGCATACATTATGGGGCCAGAAGTATTTGAGCTTGAAGAAAAGCTAGCAGATTATTGTGGGGTTAAACATGCTATTTCATGTTCTTCTGGAACAGATGCATTGCTTATACCCTTAATGGCTTGGGGAATAGGTCCTGGAGACGCAGTTTTTACAACCCCATTTACTTATGTAGCAACTGCGGAAGTGATTTCTATACTTGGTGCTACTCCCGTTTTTGTAGATGTTTACGATACAACATTTAATATTGATTGTGCTAAACTTGAATTAGAGATTGAAAGAGTTCTAAATGAGGGAAAATTAAAACCTAAGGCTATTATTCCTGTTGATTTATTTGGTTTACCTGCAAGATATAGATTAATAAAGAAAATTGCTGAAAAATATAATTTAAAAATTATAGAAGATGCTGCTCAAAGTTTTGGAGGTGCAATAAGAAATGAAAAAGTTGGTACTTTTGGAGATGTTGCAGCAACTTCTTTTTATCCTGCAAAACCACTCGGTTGTTATGGAGATGGTGGGGCTATTTTTACAAATGATGATAATTTAGCTGAAGAGTGTAGAGCTATTCGTATTCATGGAACTAAACTAGATAAATATAATAGTGAAATGATTGGTCTAAATGGAAGGCTTGATAGTATACAAGCTGCTGTACTCTTAGAGAAACTCAAAATTTTTGATGATGAACTTAAAATGAGAAATAATGTAAATATGCAATATAGAAAATCTTTAAATAATGCACAATATCACCCCAAAGAATATCAATCTGCTCATGCTCTTTTCTCAATTACTCTTGCTAAAAAGAGTCAAAGGGATTCATTGGTTGATAGGTTAAATAATTCTAAAATTCCTTGTGTAATTTACTATAAGTTTCCAATACATTTGATGGCGGGATTCTCGTTTCTAGGTTACAAAAAAGGTGATTTACCGGTATCAGAAAAACTATCAAAAACAATTGTTAGTTTACCAATGCATCCTTATCTTGCTCCAAAAGAGATTGAAAGCATTATCGAAGTTTTAAAAATAAAAAAATGAAATATATTGTTACAGGTGGGGCAGGGTTTATAGGAAGTAACTTAGTTGACCTCTTAATTGATAAAGGGCACGAAGTTGAAGTAATTGATAATTTCTCAACTGGGAAAAAAGAAAATTGTAATGAAAAAGCAAAATATTTTGAATTAGACATTTCTGAAAATTCTAGTTACGAAAATTTAAAAAATATTCTGCTTGGATCTGATGGCGTTTTTCATTTAGCAGCCTTACCAAGAGTGCAAGAATCTATTGATAATCCACTCCATTTTGAAAAAAATAATACTTTAAGTACTATAAATATTTTAAAAGCATGTGCTGATTCAAATGTAAAGCGCTTAGTTTATAGCGCATCTTCTTCAGCTTATGGAAATGCAGTTGATCTACCCTTAAAAGAGGAACATCCTGTCAACCCTATATCTCCTTATGCTATGCAAAAGTATTATGGGGAGGTTGCATGCAGAATGTTTGCAAATGTGTATGGAATTGAAACAGTTTCTCTAAGGTATTTTAATGTTTATGGAGAAAGACAGAGTCTGGAAGGAGCATATGCTCTTGTAATGTGTGTTTTTGCTAGACAAAGATTAAATAATGAACCTTTAACGATTAGAGGTGATGGTGAACAAAGAAGAGATTTTACGCACGTGAAAGATATAGCAAAAGCAAATTTATTAGCAATGAATTCAAAGAGAGTGGGTAACGGTGAAGTGATAAATATTGGAAATTCTGATAATAGATCCGTGAATCAAATTGCAAAAATGATTGGTGGACCTACGATTAATGTTGATCCAGTAGTAGAACCTAGAGAAACTTTAGCTGATAATTCAAAAGCAAAACATCTACTTGGATGGTCACCATCCATAATGATTGAGGACTGGGTTAAAAAGTATAAAAAAGATTTAGGAATTTAATGTCAAAAAAAATACTCATAACAGGAGGAGCTGGATTTATAGCTCATCATGTCATTGATAAGATTTTATCAACTACCGATTGGGAAATTATTACTTTAGATAGGCTTGACTTTAGCGGTAATTTAAACAGGTTGAATGAAGTTGTATCCTCATACAAAAAAGAAGATAGAAAGAGAGTAAGGGTTATTTATCATGATTTAAAAGCTGAACTGAATCCAGAAATCGCAGCATCATTAGGTAAAGTTGATCTAATTGCACATCTTGCTGCAGGGTCACATGTCGATAGATCGATAAGGTATCCTCTAGAATTTGTAATGGATAACGTTGTTGGAACAGCAAATATTTTAAATTTCGCAAGAAAATGTGATAGCCTGGAAAGATTCGCATATTTTAGTACGGATGAAATCTTTGGACCAGCTCCAGCTGGAATTAATTATTGCGAAAATGATAGATATAATTCAACAAATCCATACTCTGCAACAAAAGCAGGTGCAGAAGAATTAGTTGTTGCATTTGAAAATACATATGGTTTACCATCATTAATAACACATACAATGAACGTTTTTGGTGAAAGACAAAACCCCGAGAAATATATTCCTATGGTTATAAAAAAAGTACGCGATAATCAAACTATTTCTGTTCATGCAAACTCTGAGAAAACAAAAGCAGGATCAAGGCACTATATTCATGCAAGTGACGTTGCAGATGCATTAATGTTTTTATTTAACTATGATATATCTTCATTAAAACCTGATATTACTGGAGCAAAATGCCAAAAATTTAATATTGTTGGTAAAGATGAGATCGATAATCTTGAGTTAGCAGAGTTTATTGCAAAGACACAAAACAAAAATCTTAAATATGAAATGGTTGATTTTCATTCTCAAAGACCTGGGCATGATTTAAGATATGCTTTGAATGGAGAAAAAATGAAATTAATGGGCTGGACTCCCAAATCTGCTTTTGAAAGACTTGAATCGACAATTGAATGGACTCTAAAAAATGATAGGTGGCTTGCTATATAATTTATTTGTAAACAATATTTTTAAAACTAAATTGAAAAGATGACAAGAATAACACTTATACTATTTTTATTTATTAACCTATTACAATCTCAAAATCTAGATATTGGAAAAATGAGTAATTCCGATTTAGATAAATTACGAGATAGCTTAAAAGAAAAACAAGAACTTGAATTAGATAATTCTAATAATATTGAATCATTTGAAGACGTAGAGTCTCTTTCTGTACAAATAGATGAAAATAAAGATTTAGACCTCATAGATAATAAGTATTTTGGCTACAACTATTTCAAAAATAAAATTAATTTTTTTGATAATATTCCTACGCCATCTGATTTTAAACTTGGAGCTGGTGATGAGATTATCATATCTATGTGGGGAGAAATTAATTCAAGAGAGAAGTTTATTATTAATAAAGAAGGTTTAATTTATTATAAAAATATTGGTTTTATAAATATTTCAAACAAGACAATTGATGAAGCTGAAAAATTATTATCTGCTGAGCTATCAAAAATATATTCAACTTTAAATGATAATGAAAATTCCACAAAATTAATGCTTGAGCTTGGTAAACTAAAGTCTTTAAATATTTATTTTTCTGGTGAAGTAAATAAGCCAGGCATTCAACTAGTTCATCCATTTTCAGATATTTTTTCTGCGCTTGTACAAGCTGGAGGGGTAAATGTTGAAGGGTCTTTAAGAAGTATTCAATTAATAAGAAACAATGAAAAAATTGATACCATAGATTTCTATTCATTTTTTATAAAAGGTTCTAATAATTTTTCAAATCTAAGATTGGTGGATGGAGATATAATACATGTACCAGCTATTAAGGACCGAATCGAAATAAAAGGATCTGTATTAAGACCTGGGTTTTATGAATTATTAGCAGATGATAGCTTAAGTGACATAATTGGTTATGCTGCAGGGCTTGAAGCCAGAGCGTCGTCTATTATTGTAATTGATACAATAACGCCCATTGAAAAACGAACTTCAGAGGATAATATAATTTCTAGCATAAACATTGATTTAAAAAGTCCAGGTAAAACATCTTTGAATAATGGTGATGTTATTACTGTAAGGGATGTGGGTGATTCTAATTCTAAAGTTGAGATTTATGGAAGAGTTAAAGTACCGGGAGAGTATTCATCCTTAAATATGTCTTTGAGAGATATTTTAGATATAGCAGGAGGTTTTGACGATCCTATTTTTAGACAAACAATTAAAACTGATGAGATTACTATTTTAAGGAAGAATTCAAAACAATTTTATAGTGATGAGTTTAAAGTTGCTTATGAAGATGCAGAATCATTTTTATTAAACGTCGATGATAAAATATTTGTTTATGAGGATATAAATTACAGAAATAGTTTCACATATCGTATTGAAGGACAAGTTAATAAGCCTGGAACTTATCCACTTGTTAAAGGAATAACTGTTAGAGATGCATTGGAATTGGCTGGAGGGTTAACAGAGCTTTCAACTATCAGTAATTTAGTTATTAGTCAAGAATTTACTGAATTAAATGATCTAAAAGAAGAAATCACTACAAGACAAAATGTTGCTAATGTTTCTTTAGACTTTGAATTAGGTGCAAATTCTGTAATTAATGCTCTACCATTTGAAAATGTTGTTAAAGTTGAAGGCAACGTATACAACCCCGGACTTGTCGCCTTTAATAAAAGGCTTACAATGTCACAGGCAATTATTCAAGCTGGAGGTTTCAAACCAAATAGTCTTAAGAGAAGTTCATATGTTATTAAAGCAAACGGTGAAATAGATAAAGCAAATATTTTCCTTGGTAGAACAAAAAGATTAAGTGCTGGTGATACAGTTATAGTACCTGTTGAACCCAATCCTAGAGACTTTGACCTAACAACTTTTATTGCAGAATTATCATCTACGCTTGCTAATATTGCTGCAATTCTCTTAATTGTAGACAATCAAACAGATTAATTACAAAATGAAATTAATTCTTCTGCGTCATGGCGAAAGTAAATGGAACTTGGAAAATAGATTTACTGGTTGGAAAGACGTACCTCTTACAAATAATGGAAGAAATGAAGCTGCATTTTCCGGGCGTCAACTACTAAAAAAAAATATTAAAATAAATAGCGTTTATACCTCTTTACTTGAGAGGGCAATAGAAACAACTAATATTGTTACCGAAATAATAAAATTTCCAAAGGAAGATATACAATTCGACTGGCGTTTAAACGAACGACATTATGGAGCTCTACAAGGTTTGAATAAATCAGAAACCGCTATTAAGTATGGAGAAGATAAAGTTCAAATATGGAGAAGAAGTTACGACATTCCACCTCCTTTTTTAGATAAAAATGACAAAAGGCACCCAAAGTTCTATAAAAAATTTAAAGATATTAAAGCTGAACTACCAGTAGGAGAAAGCCTAAAAGAGGTAATTAATAGACTAAAACCTTTCTTAGATGAGTATTTTAAATTTATTAAAAGTACGAATGAAAACCATCTTATTGTTGCTCACAGTAATTCTTTAAGAGCAATTATCAAAATTCTTGATAATTTAAATGATCAGGAAATTGTTTCAGTTAATATTCCCACAGGTGTTCCATTGATTTATTCCTTTGGATCAAATTTCAATGTTATGAGCAAAGAATATTTAATTGATGAAAAGGAATTACAGCGAAAGCAAGAAATTATAAAAAACCAAGGAAAAGTAAATTGAAATTAGATTTTTCTAAAATTAATGTTTTACTAATTGGTGATTTTATGATTGACAGTTATATTTTCGGAAATTCAACGAGGCAATCACCAGAAGCACCTGTACCTGTTATAAAGGAACATAAAATTGAATTTGTACCTGGCGGAGCTGGTAATGTTGCTATGAATTTAAAGTCATTAGGAGCAAATGTTTCTTGTTTAGGATACATTGGAAAAGATTTACCAGGTGACGAATTGATAAAAATATTTAGATCTAAAGAGATTGATTATAAATATCTTCAAAAAGGAAAAATTTCAACTACTGTTAAAAAAAGATATTTTTCTAATGGAAAACAAGTATTAAGAATTGACCACGAAGAAGTAGTTGATAATTGGAAACCGCAATCAATTTCAGAATTGAAAATAGACAATTACGATATAATAATTCTATCAGATTATGATAAAGGAGTGCTTAACAATGATTGGTTTAAAAGTTTAAAATTCCGAAACATAATTGCTGACCCAAAAAAAAATAATTTTTCATTTTATTCAAATGCTAAAATCATTACCCCAAATCTCAATGAACTACAGAAAGCAACTAAAATAAAGCACGATGATTTTGATTCGATCAAAAAGGCGTGTAACGAAATTCTTGCTAAAACAAACTTAGAGTATATTGTAGCAAAAATGGGGCAAAAGGGAATGATGGTTGTTGGTAAGAATGAATTTTCAAAAATTATAGATCCCTATTTTGTTGAAAAGCCAGATGTTACTGGAGCAGGAGATACTGTTATAGCTGCATTTTCTTTAGCTTATGTAAAGTATGAGGATGTGGAACTAGCGGCAAAAATTGCAAATGCTGCTGCATCAATTGCTGTTAGTAAAAAAGGGACTGCAACTGTTAAGATTAATGAACTAGAATCTTTACTCGCCAAATAGTTTTTTTCTTATCTTAGTTGCGGAAATTTCACTAATATTTTTAGGTGGAACATGTTCAATAATATCATAACCCACACCTCTTCCATAGTTTACTGATTCAATATCAGGGATAATAATAACTTTTACTTTTTTTGAATCAATTAATTCCTTTAAGGCATTTTCAACATTTTTTTTAACTTCAATTGGGTCATAAGGATTTTTGTCATCTTTACTTACTTCGCGAACACAAATAAGTACATTTTTACCTTCACTCAATCTTTGATCAATTAACCACCTATGGCCTTTATGCCAAGGTTGCCATCTGCCTATAAACATCGAATATTTCATCTGTACATTCCTTTATTGTTAGTTGACCTGTATCTAACCTTAACGTTTTTTTGTCAATAGGTATTTCATAATCATCAGCAAAAAAGTCTTCTCTTCCTCTAATTTCAGAAGTATGAAGGTATACCTCTAGAAATTTAAAATCTTCTTTAAGTTCATCCCTTAAAAATCTATAGGGTGCGACAATCGAAAGAATGCACAAATAATTTTTATTTGCTAGAAATCTAGCAATTGAAATTGCTGTACTGATATTTTTAATTCTTCCTTGCTTAGAATAATCTTTATTTTTATTAATCAATCTTAAATCATCACCATCTATATTAATTATTTTTAATTCAGGATTTTCTTTACTCAATCTCATAATTATTGAGTTTGCAAGAGTTGTCTTACCACTTGCAGGTTGTCCAGTAAGCCAAATAATCATTGTAATTGGTATTTTATTTTAAAATATGTATTTGTATTAATTTGATTATCTTCAAGCATAATACCAACATGGAATTTATTTAATTTTCTTTCATAATATAAATTTCTTTGAATCTCTTTTTTAAAAGTGTCTTCACCCAAATCAATAGTCTCTGATGGAGGAAAGCCATTATATGATATGTTATATTTTTTTATATCTGAAAAGTTCAGTTGAAATTTATTTTTTTTATAAATAGTTGATAAACCAAAATGAATTACCCTTACTCTATTTTGAGATGGATTAATAAAAATATTTCCTATGATTCTATCCTTAAATTGCCACCCATTTCGATAAATTCCATTCCAATAATAACTATCAATTCCAGGTGGATGAGTATTCCCCCCTTGAAATGTTGTTTTTAATTTTTCAATTAATATATTTGTTTTTTTATAATTAAAACTTATACCGCTCAAACCATCAAACTGACTCATTTTATTAGTTAGCTGTAAACCACTACCATCCTCAAAATAGGTTTGATGATATACTTTCATTTTAGCTAACCCTATATTTTTTTTATAAGAAAAATCCCACATACCGAAAGCATCTCCAAGCGCATTGGGCTGATCAGTTATTACCGCGTCAGCTCCACCACCTCTTCCAAGAAAAACTCTAAAATAATCATCCAAATCATTTGGTTGTTTTCCATATCCAGTAACCTCTCCTCCCCAAATAACATTATGTACAAATCCAATTGACAAATTTTTAAAATCTAAATACAACCTTTTATCGTGAATGAAAGGTCGTTTTATGTTTACTGAATTTTTATCAAGAATACCATCTGAAAGTGATAAATAAATATCAATACTTTTAAAAGAATTTGAAAATTCAACTAAGTATCTTGGAATTCCGTATGAGTTTCCACTTTCAATCATTGAACCTGAACTCAATATTTTATTATCGATATTTGAGAAGTTATTTGTTAGACTCCCGATTTTTAAATTGAAATTACCAAATCTATTTTTTGGAAATTTTTTTTTATAATACAATTCATCTACATATACTTTTGAATTATAAATGTAAAAAGATGAAAAATAATGATTATTGAAATTTTTAATATGAATTGAATTACTGGAAATATCAATTTTATCTATTTTTCTTGATAAATAATTTTCAGGTGAACCACTTATATATGTTATTAGTGTTCCATTTTCTTTTAGGTTATCATTTGAAAAAACTAGTGAAGATAATAATAGAGAAATAACTAAAATTTTTTTACAGTTCATCTTTTGAGGGGAGAATATAAAATCTCCAATCCATAGCTTCAATTTGCGAATGTTTTTTTATATCAAACTTTTGATATTCTTTTTTAGGATAAATTCTTTTTTTCTTTCCATTAACTAATAAATCAATTGGCATAATAAAATTATCGTTAACATTATCCCACTTGAAATAAAACTCTTTTTCTGTCTGATAATATTTAAAAACTGGTTGATTTGGAGTATAAAAATATTGTTGTGCAAAATACCAGTAATCAGAATTTGTTTTTTCATTCACTTTTCTAAAAAAATCCTTAGTATTTGCGAAACCTTTTGCATTTTCTTGCATGAAATCTCTTAAAATCTCAAACCATATTTTATCATTATCAATTACACTTCTTAAGGTGTGCATTACCCATGCACCTTTCATATACGTATCGCCATGAAGAGCCCAATGATTTTCATTTTCAAATCCTACTATTGGAATTTCATTAACAATCCTATTTTTAAGTGTATTAAGATAATGAACTCCAACTTCATAGCTATCAAACTTGTCTTCAAAAAATATTGCCTCAGAATAAACTTGTAAACCTTCATGTATCCAAATATGTGTTGGATCAGATGCTGTAACACTATTACCAAACCATTCATGTCCAGTTTCGTGAATGATTAATGGATCAATAACTCCGTACATTGGCCAACTTTTACTTCTTACTCCATTATAGAGGCTAAAACCATTACCGTATGTAACAGCTGATTGATGTTCCATACCTAAATATGGAACTTCAATTAATTTAAATCCATCATCATACCATTGATAATCACCAAAATATTTTTCGTAAAACCGAATAACTTCTTTTGATTGTGGAAAATAATTTGAGGCTAATTCTTTATTATAGTCTAAAACATAATGATCCATATAATGAATAACATCCCCTTTTATAAAAGTATCTTGGACAGCTACATAATTGCCTATCTGAACAGAAATGTTATAATTATTTATTGGATTTCTAACAAACCACTCATAAGAGGATTTCTCTCCATTTTTTGATATACTTTTAAGTTTACCATTCCCAACAGCAAACATATTTGATGGAACAGTATATACCATTCTTACGCTATCACCTTCTGCCGTAATATGATCTTTATTAGGCCACCAAATTCTCGCACCTTCGCCTTCACATGATACTGCAATCCAATCTCTTCCATCTTTATCTTTAGACCATGTAAAGCCACCATCCCAAGGAGGATTATCTGCGCTTTGAGGGGAGCCGTAATAATAAACAGTAAAATCAAAAAAATTACCTTTTTTTATTGTGGATTTAAAATCAATTAATACTGCATCAAACTCTCTCGAAAAAGTTAGATTACGATTTTTATGGGTAATTTTTTTTATATTTAAATTTTCAGCTAAGTCAAGCTGCAATTGATTTAAATCTCTCATACTTTCTGCTTTAATTGTAACAAAACCATTTAAAGACTTATTTTCAATGTCAAAATCAATATTAAT
>MDSW01110583.1_pt1 | contig 10182 bp, 4 predicted proteins | sample 811171 | NCBI WGS metagenome assembly MDSW01 (sample SAMN05326641, study PRJNA326480) | marine metagenome | isolation source: seawater | place: Atlantic Ocean: North West | collected 2012 | reverse complement strand
TTCGGCGTTTCAAGTCGATTTCGTGACAGGTACGTAAAAGCGACCGCGGACGCGCGCGTCAGATCTCTGCGCGCCTCACACGCGCGTTCCGATCTTCCAACGCTCGCTCACACGCCCGCGCCGCTTACTTTACTTCATTGTTGCTTTGTTTCTTTACTGAACTGACCTAACCTTTGCTGTACATAGCGCGGAAGACGACGATGCCGACAGGGATGATGATTGGCGACGAGAATCGCAGCATGACTCCGGGAAAGAGCCAGCGATCGGTGGACCGCTTCATCCCGAGCCGCAGCGCGCTCGACCTCGACATCGCGCATTACAACCTCGTGAAGGAGAACGCGAACGCGAACGACCTGGACTTAGCGAACGAAGTGCAATCCCCGTCCAAGGTGCGACCGAGCGCCGCGGTTCTCCGGCGACGCGTTCGCGTGCCGCTTTCTCCGCGAGATCTCGCGTGTACCCCTCTCGCATTATCCGAGACGCGTCTGACCTCCGCGCCCGCGCGCTCGCGCATCGCAGGAGGAATACAAGAAGCAGCTGGCGTCGAACTTTCTGCAGGATGGCGGCGGGAACAACGCCGCGAAAATCCTCGCGTTCAAGTCCAAGGCGCGTCCCCTCGCGCGCGCGTCGCCCCTCCCCGATCGTCGCGAAAACGCCCGACGGAAGCGAACGCGGACGACGACGTCCCGTCGACGCTCGTCGCGCCCGAAACCGATTCGAATTCCCCCAGGGTCGTCGCGTCCGCTCCGCTCCTGCTCTGCGCGAATTGAACCGAACGGGGAAGAGAACCCGCCGCTGACGCGCGCCGCCCACTCCCCACGCCGTCCACCACTCGCTGCAGGCGCCGGAACCCCCCGCGGGCATGGAGAACGCGTCTCGGGGCGTCTACACGAACAACGCGTCGTCCGGCGTCAAGGCGAAGAAGAACTTTCGGCACGTGCCCAACGCGCCCGAGCGCATTCTGGACGCGCCGGAGCTGATCGACGATTATTACCTCAACCTCATCGACTGGGGCGCGTCGAACCAAGTCGCGGTCGCGCTCGGGTGCACGGTGTACCTGTGGAACGCGGAGACGGGCGACATTCAGCAGCTGTGCCAGACGAACCAGGACAACGAGGACGATTACGTCACGTCGGTGTCCTGGGGCGGCGACGGGAAGCACGTCGCCGTGGGCACCAACGGCGCGGAGGTTCAAATTTGGGACGCGTCGAGGCTGAAACAGGTGCGGACGCTGCGCGGGCACAGCGCGCGCGTCGGCGCGCTCGCGTGGAACGGCACGCAGCTCGCGACGGGTTCCAGGGATAACAACATCATGATGCACGACGTGCGCGTTCGCGAGCACTGCACGGCGACGCTGACGAGCCACACGCAAGAGGTGTGCGGTTTGAAGTGGGCGCCCAGCGGGAACCAGCTCGCGTCTGGCGGGAACGATAACTTGCTTCACATCTACGACGCGAACAGCATCTCGAACAGCACGCATCTGCACAGGTTGGACGCGCACCAGGCTGCGGTGAAAGCCCTGGCGTGGTGCCCGTTCCAGAGCAACCTCCTCGCGAGCGGCGGCGGCACCGCGGATCGGTGCATTAAATTTTGGAACACGAACACGGGCGCGATGTTAAACTCGATCGACACGCACTCGCAGGTGTGCGCGCTGCAGTGGAACAAGCACGAGCGGGAGCTCTTATCTTCCCACGGTTACTCTCAGAACCAGTTGTGCCTTTGGAAATACCCGACGATGACGAAGATGGCGGAGCTCACCGGACACACCGCGAGGGTTTTGCACATGGCGCAGAGCCCGGACGGGACGTCCGTCGTCTCCGCCGCCGCGGACGAGACGCTGCGATTCTGGAAGTGTTTCAGCGAGAGCGATTCCGGGAAAGCGAAGAAGATGAAGGAGAACTCGGATTCGAGCGTGCTGAGGCGCTTCGCTTTCCGTTAAATCACGGCGGCGCGCTTGTGGTGTGCCACCGTGACTGGTGAGGTGGCATTTCATTTTTTTTTATTTTTTGGTTTTTCATCGCAGGTAGCTCTGTCTGTTCATGTCTGACCCAGCCCCCCGATCCGACGGTTGCACGCTCGAGGTGTCACATTAGCCTCGGGCCGTGGCTGTCGGCGCGAATTCACTGTGGACCACATCATGCTGTTGCTTGTCGTGCCCCCGGTGTTTTTACACACCATCACAACTCGCGAGAATCAATCGTCGCTTTTCACCTCATAAACTGTTTCCTTCGAAACGACGCACACGTCTCGTGCTCGCGCGCGCACTCGTTGAATCGCGTCAGATTCACGTAGAGAATAATGACTGTCTTTCAGTACCTTTATAACGTATCTAATTCGACTTCGAGTGCTCGTACGCGATGAGTCGGTCGATTTTGTGCTCCAACGCGCTGATTCGGTCCGCGAGCCCTCTGACGTCGACTGCGTCGGGGTTGTGCCCAGACCTCGCCCCCGACCCCTCCCACCCTTCATTTCGGGTTCTCCCCGGAGATGCAGCCGTGGTAGCCCCTAATTTCACGCGCGCGCGCATCGCGCGCTTCGCCTTCTCGTGATCCTTCACGACCTGCCGCCATTTCTGCACGTACGTGACCCTCGTCGTCCGCCCGAGGAGGTGGGCACCCCCGGCGTCGCACTTCTCCACGCCGGCGACGACGTCCGCGGGGTTGATGGCTAATTCACGCATGCAATCCTCCACCTTTTCTCGCGCGAGGCGGTTCCTACGCATGCGTTCGAACGCGATCAGCATGAGCTCGGCTCGGAAGCCGGGGTTCATGTCCTCCAGCTCTAAGATGTCGTACTCCGAGAGCCGTAACAACGTGCACGAGGACGTGGTTATGATCGTCTCCAACCGCGTGCCGTACCCTAACGCCGCGGCCTCGCCGAAGAACGACCCCCGGCCGATTTCCACGCACGAGTCAAGCGCATCCATGATTTCTTCCTGCGACAGGAAGTGTGGCATGTCCTTCAGCGACACCGCGGCGTTCCCGCGCGTTATGAAGTACATCTCGCTCCCGAGCTCGCCTTCGCTGTAAACCACTTGGTACTGCGGGAACGATACCGGCGAGATCCGCAGGCACACCTCGTTCATGAACTGCGAGGTCGCGCCGTTGAATAAGATGATATCGTCTAACCAGCCGTTATACATGTTGTCGAAGATTTCCTTCCTCAGTTGCGCCGGGAGGTCGTGCAAGATCGCCTTCTCGTCAAACTGGTTCTTATTCTGCCACCTGTAATAATGAATCACGCGTTTCGAGACGGTCTGCGGAAGCTTGTTGTTCTTCAGGTACGTGATGACGTAGTGCATCCGGTCCTGAAACCGACGCGCGCTGCTGTCCGGGCTCAGCGCCGTGATCACCGCGGTGATGATCCACGAGCACACGACGACGCCGACGAGCATCGTGAGGATCGCGATCAACAATGACGACGTATTGTCCGAAGTCATGTCGCCGTATCCCACGGACGTTATAGACTGCACCGCCCAGTACATGCTTTGGAGCCAACGCGTACCTTTATGCACAGAGTCGAAGCTGTACGACAAGCCGTAGATGCACCCGAGCCAGTGGCATATGAGCAACGTGAGGAGGTATACCTTCAGAAGCGAGATGAAGTGGTGGTGGTATATCAAGAAGTCTTGATACCGCACGAGCAGACGGGTGATCCTCACGAGCTTCAGGAGCTTCAGCAGGCGGAATATGCGCAAGAGCTTGAGCATCTTCAGCATGTTCCCTTTCAGGTTCGTCTCCTCACTCCCGCACCCGGCGGGGTCGAACGAGCATCCGATCGTGCCGTCGACAATTCGCGTGACGAAGTCGATGGGCAGACACGCGATGGCGTCGAGGCAGAACCACCCTCGGAGGTACCGCTTCGCGATCGCTTTCCGGTCGTCGATCAACACGACAGCATTCCCCTCCAAGTCCAGCCAGAAACCGGTCATGAAGTTGATGTAGAGGTCGGCGATGAAGTACAAGTCTAGAATAAATTCGATCCAAAACGCAAAGCCGTACGCTGGGTCGCCAAACGCAGACCTGTACGGCGTTACGACCGCGATGTACGACAGGAACACGATCTGCCATATGTCCCAGTTCGCCTTGAAGCGGCTGTCGGGGGATATGTACCCCCGAAAGTGTTTCTTCTCCTCTTCTTCGAGTACGTCCTCAGCCGTGGCCTTCGCGAGAACCTTTCCGTAATTCGTCCGAATCGCCGTGCCCAGTCCAGAGAACGCGCCGATCATGGACTCGCGGACGAACCCTTTCCGAACGATCGCCCACGGTGAGCTCAGGCGGGGGTTCAACGACGGGATCTCCTCGGAGTATCCGTCCAGCGCGGGGTCGTCCTTCAACGACGGCACGACTTTCATCGGCACGGAAGAATCCTCGACCTCGTCGTCGCCGCCCCAGTTCTTGAGCTTGTCCTTCGCCTTCCACGTCCGGGGGACGTGCGATGTCTTATCTTTGTACACCTTGCCCGGTCTTCCGTGGTTCTTCACCGCGGCCACTCTTTCGTCCACGCTCACGACGACGTCGCGGTTCATCACGGTCGACTCGGACGGGCGCCGCGGGTTCGACGGAGAGGGCGCAGGAGAGGGCGATTCGTCAATTTCGCTTTCGTCCTCGGCGAATCGGACTCCCGGCTCTCTCGGCCTCGGCGGAAGCGCGCCCCCGGGGGAGTCGTCGCTCATGACGCCGCGGTTCTCGGCGCGACGTCGAGGCGCGCGACTGCGCTCGACAACCGCGCCGGACGCTCGCGCGCGCTCGACAGTGTCGCCTCGTGCGGTTGACCCGCGCTATCGGCGGCTGCGGCATTCAGACGATTCACTTGTCGGATAGGTCGGAGACTCGCGTTACGCAACTGTGCTATTTTGTCGATCTCTGCAGGGTCAAGCTGACCGGGCGTTTCGTTCTCACGGGTCCCTGTTCATCGTTCAACGGGATCAGTCTCGATCGCATCGCACGACAGTTCCAAACATAAAAGCGCAGCGCGGGTAAAGCGCAAAAAGCAATCGAGGGGCGCGGCGCGAGGATGACGCCCGCGCTCCTCGCCTCTTCGATTCGACGATTCGCGTCCTCCTCGGCGACGCGACGCGTCGTCCTCGACGTGACTTCCCTGCGCGAGCCGTCCGTCGCGGAGTTCCTGAAGCACTGGCACGCGTCCGACGGCGCGCCTTTGCTGCTCCGAGGCGTGGTCACTCGGTGGCCGCTGATGGGATGGACGCCGAGCGACCTCGCCGCGAAGTTTGGCGACGTCGTCGTCCCCGTGGAGATGACCCGCGGGGACGCGGACTATCGCGACGCGTACGATACGAGTTCTGGCTCTTACGCGGACGCGGAGCACGGCGCGCGGAGCTTCGTGAGCGGGCACGAGGTGCCGTTGGGCTTATTCGTGGAGTGCTTCATGCGGACGCGCGGCCGCGAGGGCGGGGGCGACGACGACCTCAGAGCGTACCTCGCGCAGCACGACCTCTTCGAGAGCGTCCCCGAGCTCGAGGACGCGTGCAGACCGACGCCGCCGTACGTCGGCGCGGGCGCGATGAAACGCGTGTGGATCGGGCCCGCGAACACGAAGACGCCACTTCACCGGGACCCGTACCACAACGTCTTGTGCCAGGTGTGGGGGAGGAAAAAAGTGATTTGCTACCACGCGCGGGACGAGAGTAAGCTGTACCCGTACCCGAGCGGTTTCTTAAAGAACACGTCCAGGGTCGTGAACGTGGACGACGACGGAGGCGGCGGCGGCGATGGCGGCGCGAACGCGGAATTTCCCGACTTTGCGGCCGCGTCGCGGTGGGAGATCGCGTTGGATCCGGGGGACGCGTTGTTCCTTCCCGCGCAGACGTGGCATCACGTTCGGTCGCTCACGCCGAGTCTCTCCGTGTCGTATTGGTGGGGGGGAAGTAGAATAGGATAGATTTGCTCTTAAAAATAAATCAGTAGACGTTCTTCTCTGTCCGCCGCCGCCGCCGCCGCCGCCGTTTACGGCTGAGGTCGCGCTTGCACGATCCACAACGCGCCGTCCGGGGTGAGGCACCCCTCGACGTCCTGCGGCAGCGGGCTCCCCCCCGGCCCCGCGTTCCCGCCGAGCCGAGATTCGATGAACCCGCCCGCGTTCACGAGCCTCCCCGCGAGCTGCGCGCGCTTTTGGTCGTCCACCGTGAGCCAGTGCGACGCACAGTTCACGGTCGCCGATTTCAGCGTGCCGTCGCCGTCGACGTCCGGCACGAGCGCCGATCCAAACGACGACACCGCGTGCACCTGCGCCGATCCCGGGTTCTGCCGGTCCATGGACACGCGCCACGGCGTGCCTCGCACGGACCCGGACGCGAGCGTCTCGCCGTGCCCGAGCGCGAGCTCCGCGTACGCGACGTTCGGGTCGTTCGTCATCGGGTGCCGCGTCATGAGGATGAACGAAACCTCAGGGACGAGCATCTGCTGCACGAGAACCGCCATCGCGGCGCCGCGCTGCCCGACGCCGGCGGCGGCGCGCGAACCCACGGCGCGCGGGGTGTAAAGCGACGCCCACACGTCCGCGACGGCTTGTCCGAGCACGTCGATCCGCGACGGGTCGACGTTGGACACGGAGTCGTACAGTCCCGCGGCGGAGAGCCCGGCGAGGTCCTCCGCGTTGCCGGAGGATCTGACCATCACCTTCGCGCCGGGGGCGAACGACTGCGACAGCGCGTGCATCGCCTCGTTCGACGGCCGGAGCTGCTTCACGAGGGCCTGGCATTCCACGCACGCGGCCGCGGTCTCGGACGGGTCGTTCACGACCTGCTCGAGGCGGTCGATGAGCGCCTTGAGGCGGTCGCCGACGCCCATCGCGAGCGCGGCGTGCTCCATGGAACCAAACGGAATAACCGCCCCGGGCGGGGCGTTGAACCCCGCGTTCGGGTCTAACGCGAGCGCGGAGAGGACCGCGCACGACGTCGCTTTCGAGCCGCACTGGCCGACGCCTTCGTCCCACGGCAACTGACCGAGGTTCGCGAGCGGTAACACGTGCCCGGCGCGCCCGAAATCGGCGACGAGCGCCGCCGCGGGCGCCGCCGCGACCGCCGCGTCGACGACGCCGCCGAGGCCGACGCCGCCCGGGGCGACGTACCCGCCCTCGTGCGCGTCCAAGGAGATGTTCGACGGCTGCGCGACGAATTTCACCCCCGGGGCGGACTGCAGCGACAGCGCGTGGTTCACCAGTCCCGCGTCTTCGATCGCGACGAGCGGCACCTTGATGGTGATGGTCGGGGTGGCGAACGTCGGGGTGGAGTTCATAGGCGTCAGTTGGCGTTGAAAGGCGTAGAGGGCGGGGATTGAAAGCGAGGGCTGGGTGGAGAGATGCGACGGGAAAAGTCCTTAAGGATCGGCGTTCACCACGCCGACGCGGACGTATGGGGACCAGTGTATAGAACGCACCTTGGCCTGCCGCGCTCTCAACGCGAGGTGGGATAAATGCGGCAGCGCGTGGCACAGGAGGATGCCCGCGACGCCGGGGCCGCAGGTGGAGACCTCCTCGTCCCCGTCCGCGGCTTGCACGAGCAGCACCGCGGGGTTCGCCGCGGTGAGCGCCGCGATCGCCGGGTCTGTCGGGTCCAGTCTTCGAACCGGGACGAGCTTCGCGCCGACGACCTCGCCGGGGACGAGGCAGTCCCACCCCGCCTCCCCGGTCGCCTTCCTCGCGGCGCGTAACAAGTGCGACGCGAGCTTCGCGGACTGGAACACGACCGACGCGCGGATCTGGCCCTCGGTGAAGACCTCGATCGTCCCGCGGTCGATCCCCAGCGACGATCCCAGCGTTTCCGCGCGTCCGTCGAAGAGCTCCGACAAGAGCGCGCAGTAATCCTCCGCCGCTCTGCGCGCCCTCTCCGCGACCGCGCGAACACGCAGCGCGCCGTCCTCCCCGGTCGGCGGCGTCCCGTCCGGACCCGCGGTCGCTAACTCGTTCGCCTCGTGCGCGATGTGCGCGAACTCTTCGCCGTTACCGCCGCCGGCGGAGAGCGCGCACGCGTCCGACGCCGCGGCGAGGAATTTCAACGCCGCGCGCATCTCTTGGCCGTTCATCTCGCTCTTCGGCGGGTCGCTCTCAGCGCCGAGGGCGTTGATCCCGCGCGACAGGAGCACGAACGCGTAGTCCTCGAGGCCAATCTCCGCGAGCCTCCACTGCTGGCGCTGGTCCGCGGACCCGCTGGATAATCCGCCGTCGGTGACTTCGCGGTCGATGACGCGTCGCGCCGCGCACAGCTGGACGAGCGCGTCTTCCAAAGCCGCGAGGAGGACGCCGCCGTCCGCGTTCGCGCCGAGCGCGTCGACGGCGTACTTCGCGGTCACGAACGCGTTGCACGCGTTCGAGACCTCCCCGGGGACGGGCCCTTCGTTCTGGAGCTTATCCAGGCGGTCCGTCACCGTGGACGCGTTGAAGAAATCCTTCAACTCGCGGTGAAAGATGCGAAACTCTTCGATGAACTCCTCCGGGTAGTCCGTCCCCGGCGCGGTGAGCTTCGCGAGCATCGCCTCCGTCGCGACGAGATCCTCCGGACCCGCGCATCGATGCAGCTTGTTCTGGATCGTGTGCTTGATCTCCGCGCGGACGTCGCGGCACTTCCCGTCGCGGTCGCCCTTTCCGTGCGCGATGTCTCGAATGCGCGTCAGCGGAACCTGCTGCGTAAACTCCGCGGTGAACGCGGGCAGACGCGGGTGCAGACGCCTGACGAGCGCCCTGACGTGCCCGTTCCCGGCGTGGTGCTTCTCCACGCGCTCGATGCTCTCGTACATGTGCTGCGCCGCCTTCGCGTGGTGGTTCGGGCGGTAGTGCCCGCCGTCCTCGACGCACGCGATGGCGCCGACGCCGACCCAGAAGAGGTAGATGGCGCCGTATCCCAACGCGTCCATGTCCATCGCGCCCGGGTCGTCAAAGCACAGGACGCCCTCCAAGGCTTGGAGCTTCTGCCTCCACGACGGCGAGTCGCGGTCGCCTTCGACGATCCGCCGCGCCGCGTCCGGGAGGTTGTCCACGTTCCACTGGTTGTGCCGGTCCTTGTTGTGCTCTCTGTGGCCCTTGAGCTCGACGGCGGAGCCGCGCCAGTTGGAGAGGAGCGCCATGTGGTCGCCGCCGTCGTCTTGCGGCGGGGGCGGGGGAGGCGGCGGCGGCGCGCGCTTCTCCTCGTGGTGGTGGTGCTGCTGCTGCTGAGGCGGCGGCGGCGGTGGCGGATCGTGGTGCTGCTGCTGCGGCGGCGCCGCCGCGGCCGGGGACGCCCCCGCCCCCGCCCCCGGCCCGCCGGACGCAGCGAGCGCCTCGGAGACGTCGATGAAGACGTCCCCGCCGTCGCTCTGACGCAGCCACTCCTGGCAGTTCTCCGTGCGGATCAGCATCGTCATGCACGAGATGTCCCCGCGCACGGGCGCGAACTCGATCGTCCTCGACCCGTTCGTGAGCGCGGACTCGCACGACTGCGCGTCCGGGGCGCGGCTCCCCGAGGGGACGTCCTCGAGGAGGTCGTACGGCGAAAACCACGTGCCGCCTTGGCGATCGGAGACGCCCCAGTGCAACAGAAGCGGGTGCCCGGCCGCGGCGCCGCCGGCGGTGCACGACAGCGTGACTCGCGGCGGGTAGTGGTTCGTGATCGAGACGTTGCACACGCCCGTGGACGAGCCGGTCTCCGTGGAGAGGTTGATCGTCCTCGTCGTGACGACGGAGCCGTCGCCGCCGCCACCGCCGCCGCCGACGTCCGGCTCCTCGAACGACGCCGCGTCGTACGACCCGGCGGAGGCGGCGCCCCCCCCGCCGCCGCCGCCGCCACCGCCGCTCGAGACGACGCTGGACGACGACCCGCCGAACGCCGGCATCGACGTCGGCGCGGCCGTCTCGAACGCGGGCGTCGGCGCCGGCGCCGGCGCGGGGGGCACGAACATCGGCGCCGGCGCGGGCGGCGCCGCCGTCGCCATCGTCGCCGCCGCCGCGAGCCTCTCCGCGGCTAACTTTTCCGCGTAGCCGCGGAACGGGTTGTTCGGGTCGCTGACGCAGCGCTCGTACGGCGTCGTCCCCGCGGGGATCCCCACGGTGTTGTTGAACGGGTTCGACTCTTCTTTGAGCGCGCGGTCGTACGCGCCCCGGTCGCCGCCGGCGGCGAGGTCGGGAACCGGCGCGGGCGCGGGCGCGGGCGCGGGCGCGGGCGCGGGCGGCGCCGTCGTCGGGTGTTTCGAG
>MDSW01117999.1_pt1 | contig 10183 bp, 3 predicted proteins | sample 811171 | NCBI WGS metagenome assembly MDSW01 (sample SAMN05326641, study PRJNA326480) | marine metagenome | isolation source: seawater | place: Atlantic Ocean: North West | collected 2012 | reverse complement strand
ACCTTCGCAACTGAGGGTCAACCTTATTTTTGGCTAAGTGAATCGTTTCCTGGCACCCCAAGTGTACTGTACGGCTCTGCATGTGACGTCGCGCTCACCGACATTGCGTGAAAGGGCGACAATCAACATCAAAGACAACGTGCCAGGGTTTCAGAAGATAACCATCGGTCGGTTCTTTCGCCCTTTTGCCCGTGGTAACTCCCTTTCTGGAACAATGAGAGCCTCCAGAATACTCTGCCGAAACCCGAGCAATTTTAATGAATCGGGATTTGAGATCGATTGCGCCGGCGATCTGTCTCTGGACCTCCTATCAACAATTATAGACGGCGGATTCGTGAGAATAGCCGTCGCTGCTGCGGGCATGTGCCGCGTTGATGGACCTTTCATTTTTTTATCCGCAACCCATGCTTCAAACAGTTGTGAAAGAGTTCTCAAAGCGCTATTGAAGTCTTCCGAGGCATGCACTGATCAAAGGGCGAAGCGTATTCGCAGTAACGCTGCGAAGGATCTCGCTGTAACAGCTGTTAAGATTTTGAAAACCGGCCGCGCGCGCTGCCTTCCATTTCTACATCTTTTGCACTTTATCACAACCTTGCAAGCTTTCTCTGAACTACAAGAAGAATTGCTGCGTTGTGAATATGTCGACGTTTTGTCTGAGTCGGTATTACAAGATGTTGTACTTTCTGTCATGAAGATTGACGGAACAGCACCGCAATCTCAATATTTTTGTTCACATATTCGTGAGCTCATGGTGGTATCAAGGATACCTAGATCTGCCCCCTGGTCAGCAGAACGAAGCACGCACTCTTCTGTGCAACATTCTCCGGTCCTGACTTCAGAACTGCCTCGCGCCAAGAGGTTGTTGAGCAACCCTTTGGATGAGCTTGAAAACAAAGCAATGCCGCCGCCCCGTAAAGTCCTTCGCAGTGCGAGAAGGTCCCATAAAAAAATGTCGAAAACGTCGGCAGTGAGGTGCTGCAAGGCTTCCCAATCACCATCCGCATTGAGGATTTTTTCTGAAGAAGTTGGTGAGACTCTTTTTATGTCGGACCTTCCAAATGCACTTGCGCATGGAAGACGTTATCGCTATTTCGCGAACACCGCATATGAAGATCTAGCTGAAGATTGCCATGTTACCGAAATGGCATTGAACAGGTCAACTACGGCCACAGGACATTGTCCCCAGAGTGAACACGAACTTTCGAAGTTTTCCCGATTCATGCAAACGTCTTTGCTTGCTCGTATATCAAAGTTTGCTATCCATCGTCGAGTTGTGCGTGAAACGCATTTTCTTGAAGCAGCAGTTCTGATGCCAACATCGACATCAAGAGCATTTTCTACTGTTTCTGCTGCTCTGTGCTTGGAACGCCTACCATTCATGTTCCGTGACCATCTTCAACAGTTCGAGGAATTGTATGCGCATATACATCTTCCAAACAATATCAAGGTTTCAAAATCCTACTGTCCAGATCCATTACTTGCTAGGCTTCGGGGACACTCAGAAACATTATGGATGAGCTGCGTCTTCTGGGGCGAACTATCTGCTTGGCATCGTTTGACTTTGGAATGGCTGCTTGTGATGCTCAACAGTTATCTGGAAATTTCACCAGGTTTGCACAGGCGTGATACTGTTATAGCGATTGAGATTCTTATCCACATTCGTTTCTTACTCGCTGCTAGTATTTCGCTCACACTGAACACATGTAACAACTCTTCACGATGGGGCTTCGTTGGTTTGTGGATGCGTGCAGCTCATTCATTGAACAACAAAATCATGCACACTTGCTCCTCTCATTTATTCGCACGGATGATGAGTAAACTATATTTGGGAGAGCGTGGATCAATCTTGATTCTTCAAAAGTACATGGACATCGCGTTTGCTGCTTGTGATAGTCAGAGACAGCTTCTAGGTGCCCATTACGACTTGTGCACAATATCAAACACCTACTTGAATGCTTGTACACCTTGCTATCTCGTGAAATCTTTTTTCACTTCAATTATTCAAATGCATTCTGTGCTGCATACCAATTCAACCGGCAATGATGGTCATATGTTACAGCATAGTGGACAATCACTCGACCTTTGCGCGCCTATGATGATGCTGTCCAGAATGAAATGCATTTTGGAACCAAGATCTGGCCTTGCAACCCACAAAAATATAGTCACCACAGAGCCATGCGCTGGTAATTCGAAATCTCTTTGCGGGGTTTGTCAGAGAGGTCAAATGTGTATTAACTCGACAGCACTTGCACAGGCGGCATCTTTAACATCATTTTTCCCCCCTTTTCAGGCGTCGGAATCATATAGTGCCAATTTTCACGTATCTTCCATCTCCTTTCTGCGTGCTTACATCACAAGCTCTACGCGTTTTCCACTTAAACCTCTTGATTGTGATGGGCATGTCGCGATGCATCTCAGGTTGCTGACTACGCTCACGCAAAACAATGAATCAAATCTCACGGGAAATTTCCGCAAGTCGAGCCCTGGTCACTTAAGGTCAACCAACGAATGTGGAACATCGCACGATTTGAGGGTTTGTGTGTGTTGTACATCGGCGAAAAAATTATCATGTCATTCAACTTGCTCTGGCAACATCATTAAACAGCATCTCGCGAATTTCCTTATTCTTGAGATTGGCCTCGAACACGATATCTTTATTCAACAAAACTTGAGGGGTCAGAGGGATAAGGTGGATGGTTGTGGTGTTTGCACTGTTATCAACAAAGTTGTACACTCGAAGGTCACAAATCCCATGGATCATTTCCAGACCACAAGCAAATATCAGCAGAGGTCGTCAGCAGAGGTCAAGAATCCGAAAGGAATTGAACCATGTAACACTCTGTCATCGCTTTCAGCACACGAAGTTAATGAATATCATGTGCATCGTAAGCTGCGTTGGTTGTATGATGCCCGCAAGACTCATGTACATGTGCTTGAACTAGTCTTGGCTATATTTGCCACTGATATTACTCAAAGAAAGATTGTTTGGAATGAAGTTCCTGCAAGGAAATGCACTACCATTCAGCTCCAAGACTGGACAGAGGCGTCATATAGATGTCTACGGTATCATCTGAACTTCCATGCAAACACGTCAACCCGGAACATGTTGTTGTCACGCATGCATAAATTCAGTCCTGATGAACTACGGCTTCTTCGCATTTCTTGCGAATGTCTTTTTGAGCCAGCAAAATATTCGCCTCTAAGACTTATTGGACGTGGATCATTTGCGAACGTATACCATAGTTCTTTATCTCTAGAGCTCAAGGCCCACAGCCGCGATGATGTAGCAGCAAAAGTGTTTGAGCAACCGCAAACAGTTTCTATTTTCTCGGAGATAAAGTTGCTCGAGGAAATGCAAAAAGATGCACTGATCGTGAAGCTCTTGGACTATGGTGCATCAGCAAATCGCGCATTCATCGTGATGCGACAGTATCCATCATCTCTGAAACGTTGGCGGGGCTCTCAAAGGTACGGTGTTGAGGCAGGAAATATGCGCTTGCCAATCCAGCTTCATTTGAATATATTTTCCCGTTGCGTTGATGCCGTTTGCGCACTTTCAGATTTCGGCGTTGTGCACTACGACATTAAAGCAGACAACTTTCTTCTAGAACCGGAGATTAGTTGCTCAGTCAAGGAGTTCTGGGATCCACCGCAAGAGAGATGGAATGAAGTGCCGCCGTTTCGTGTTCTTATATCTGACTTTGGTGAGAGTCGCGTTTATGCGGGATTTCAAAGTGCCAGAACGTCACATAATCATGGAACAGAGTATATCAAGGCGCCTGAAATGCTTAAGATAAGCAAGACTTCATCATTAGATGGAGAAGAATTGGATCGACGTGCATACGCGAAATGTGGTTGTCGTGTGGATGCTTGGGCTCTCGGCTGTTTGTTGTTTGAAATTCTCGCAAATGAGTACATGTACGGAATTTATTTGCTCATAATTACTATTACCTTGCTTGCTTGCACTGCCTATATTATTACCGTATTATTATTATTGTCGACCACTTTTTGTTTATTTGTTCATTCTTATTACCTGCGTGATTACAATAATGCGCGTTTGAATTTTGAATTAATCATAAAATACATTTATCTGACCCTTCCTTTAGGGTACGTATGGAATGTGTATCAAATAATAATATCATTATTATTATTACCTTCATTCGTTGAAAAAAATATTATTCCGTCCATTCTTATTATTATTACCTTCGTTCGTATTATTCTTATTACGTGGAATTATGATAATAATAAGTTTATTTACTAATTTGTCATTGACTTGTCGGTCCCCTCTTTCAGTTGTACGATGTTGACTGGGTTCGATTTTTCTTACGAACGACCACACCAAGCGTTGAGCTGGTCCCTCGGAAATCGCTGCGCATGCTCGACTGCATGCCAGTCATTCATTCGCTCGTCTTTTGGATGCTTGTACGAGATCCTCACTGGCGACCTGATGTCACTCAAATAAGGAAAAAGCTTTCCACCATCATGGCGACAACTTTTTGCAAACAAAATGAATCACGAGAGAAAAGTTATCCCTCATCTGCTGGAATGTCGTATCACAACTTGAAGTGCCAGTCTTGGCCACTTCCTTTTCCGCAGGGCCGCCCAGCTTCAGTTCTGCATGCACCTCTGATTGGCTTGGAAAGACAACCTACTCCTGGAATTTGCGATGAATTCCACTTGCAAAATGACTCGTTCCCTCTTGATCACCTTCAATTCACCCTTACTTTTCTTTCCAAGCCAAGACTTGAAATCCTAGCTTTCAGCGAGGCACTTCATAAGTCATTCAACGAGTCGTGTTTCGACGCCGTCCTTGTCTGTGGTAAATTACCAAATGATCGTGGCAGCTGCGACTTCAAAAGTTTGGAATGCAACAACCATGCGAAGCTGTATAGCAAAGCGATATCCTGTGGTATCGCTGCACAGGCGATCGACCTGCCCAGTCCGACAGCACGTGGTCATGATGTTCAACTTCAATTCGCCGCTGTAATTAGTTCTGCCGTAAGTTTTGCTCGCCGCATAAGGCTTGGCCCGCAGGCAAAGTTGGCGATAATTTGCAAGCAAGCTGATGTCTCGGTGGCAGCTGTAGTTGCCATTGCGATCCAAGTTGATATGGACGGAGGTGATATCCGATCTACCATATTCAGCTGCTCAAATAAAGATGCCTATGGCAAAATTCATGCAACCGACTTGGCGCGTTTATGTGCATGGGAGACAGGATTACGTGCAACGAGCAATTATCATTGAAATAAATTGGAGCACCGAGTTGGAGTTGGAGTTGCTGATGTTTGCACCCATTCGTTGCGATGACAAAGTAAAGATGATCGAAAATCTTTAATTGCTCAGTTTGAACTAACTGTTTGCTTCGAAGGCACCTGGATACCTAGGAGTGGACACAATATACGGATCTTTCTCGATGGATGATGCATGAAAAATTTCCTGGGGGAAATGGGCGGCGGTTCACGTAGCCACACAAAACATATACCAAGGTAAAATCGAATTTCGCCATTTTCACCCTTTCATTTTATCTTCTAACATCTGTGGATTCATCCCACGGCACAGTTTTCTTCCAAGAGTATGCCGTTTTCACTCGGTATTGGCATCCTCTGCACGCCCGGCGCTATCATTTGTTGAGATGACTTTCCATCATTTGAAATCGTTCATTCAAGCAGCAGAAGTTGGCCCTCACTGTTGGTTTTTCGACCAACGTCTTCATAGTCGACCGTCTCAACTTGTTCGGATCTATTCACGCACTGTAGGCTCGGCTGATGGTCTGCATTTTCATTCATGAGCGCAAAAAATATATTTGCCTGTCGAATGCTACCTGAAAGATCATTTCCCGCCGTTGGATCGACCCAAGAAACGTCCAGATGATCATTCATTCTGTTGCATCGAAGAATTTCACTTGTTTTCAATGGTTGCGAAGGTTTGTATGCATGAATCCGTGAATCAGTAAGCTCAAAATATCTCACGAAATACTGCTTTAGCACTAAGATCAACGACAGAATAGTTGAAAGTTCAACATCTCGGCGCGCTGAATCATCGACTTTTGTTATTTTTCCCGCTGCAAGACGACCAAATTCTTCAAGATGTCTGCGAAGTGCGTCGTGAAGAATTGCTGCGCGAAGCGAAACTATTCGATTGAGGTGGAAGACGACATACATGACTTCGTCGTTTGTGGTGTATGGCAGCAATGAAACAACATTTGCAAGAAAACACAAGTATGGAATCTCTGATCTTGATGCAGCACCCTCAAATCGACGGAGTATTGCATGAATAAACTTCAGACGGGAATTGCGATTTTGATGCAGTAGCTTGTATATATTTGCACAACCACGGCTCACGTCATCTGCGTTCGCCACTTTTATCGCCTTTCATACGGTCACGAAGTTGAAGTGTATTTCAAGAAGGCCAATCAAACAAAAGCCAGAAGAAATGGGCTAAAAATCGTTCATCACCTCTTGGTCAGAGCATGTCTGGTTATCGTCATTTGCCCGTCTGAATGCATGCAGCAGCCTTCGACAAAATTCGAACATCATTTGCATCCCGGCACTTAATTGATTGTCGAAGAAATCGGGATATCTGCCCCTTTGATGCCTTAGCATTCGCAAAGCAAGCTTCTGGATGTTATTGGTGGGATCTGCCTGTAGGGCTATGAGATGCGGAAAGCATGACATTGGGTGTACAAGGCCTTGACGCAATACAACCTCCACGAGGTGTAGTGCCTGCAGCCTGACGGATGCATCTGAATCGACGCAAAGTTGGAGAATATGAGGCCAGTATCGCTGGGCTAAACCATTTGAGAGGTTACTTTCGCGTTCACCATTTACTATTTGAAAACGCCCCTGAAGCAATATACGGTCGTGCTCTTGAGTCTGGCTATGATGACCTGGACAGAGCCGTTGATCACCATGCGGCGTGATCTTTGGGGTGTTGGCCTTTGATATGATTTCCGTTTCCACTTTTCCTGAGTAAACATCTTGGACAGCTTCATCTCTCGTGGGTACCAACAGTTTATTTTCTTCCTCGCGGAAAAATTCTGCTAGATTCTGTAGTACCTGTTCTTTGATGCCACTTTCAGAAGAACGGCTAAGAGCCGCACACATGATCCCATCCATTGAAGCCTTGCCGAAGTCATTGTCAGGAGATAGCATCAAACGCGGGCGAGAGACAAATATATATCCCCATGCTTGCAGTGCAATTCGTTTAATGTTGAACTCAGAACCACCCGACCGGCGAAGGAAGTGGCGGAATAAACATAAGAGTGATGCCGGAGAAATGTCATCTTCCCCCGAGTCTTCCAGAGCGTCAGCGCCAAACCGAGATATCTGACCGAGCACAAACAATGCCCTCAGGACATGTGCGTGCTCTTCTGGAGACAAGAACTCTTTGGCATGAACGTGATGGAGCAGACTAACGAAACGCCTGGCTATCTGCAACGCTCCGGATGGGGCATGCGCAATGGGTTGCATTCTGGCAATTGTGCAGATGCAGTGTGCTGCCTGGTGAAGCACACCATGATATGCGTTTCGAAGTAAAATGAGACGCAAGTCTTTTTCAATTTCTTTTGCAAAGTCAGAAGTTAGGGATTTTGATTCCCCGATGACTACATCCAAAACAGATATGCAACATTGCAGCTGCATAGAGTTGAAAGGATCATTTTCTGACCTTTTAATATATGGATGTAATGTCGTCGCAAACTCCATCGGATCCGTACGTGGAATGCAGAGACGTTTATCAGTGACACATAAAACATGAAGGGCGAGTGCATAACGCACTGATTGGGGGAAAAGGAGCAGCCCAGCTTTCCCAATCAACCCGTTCGGCATATCGATGTTATTGTAGGTAACCCTCCCCATAGATATAGTTTCGTTATCCGATTGTTCCTCGTGAGCGAGAAAACCGTTTAGCACAGCCCGACATAGTCGCCCGGCAGTTTTGAAAACGCTATGCCTCTGATATTGTGAAACAGTGCCAGTACGAGAAATCCGATTATTTTTTGGTTCACCATCTGAAAAAAATGCCCTTCGCAAAATCACAACTATTGGAAATGTTGCCAAAAGCGGAAGTTTGGCGAGGCCCGTGCGACTGACACAACAGTACACGTCCCATAGTACTTCGACCAGCTGTTTTGCACGCTCATCAACATTCTTTATTGATGGGGCGGCGGTGGGAGACTTGATGGCTTCAGTAGGAACTTCATCACTCAGCCACATGCTGCGAAATATACGTACCACCAACTCTTGGATAGCAATTTCATCATCAAGGATACGAAAAGCAAGATATCTGAGGATCTGGCGCTCATACCTAGAGTCCGATATCGTGGACAAATATTTATGCAAGATGTTTATGACGCGCTTCCGGACACTCGTGCCAACATCCGAAATGCGCTCAAGGATTGCGGGGAGGTATTTATGAGCAACCTCTTCATCATTGATGATGTGTTTACCAAGAAGTTCAACGATTGCAGCACGCACCATGGTACCGCTATCTGATAGTCGTCTTTCTATAGCTGTTTGCATTCTATTCGAATGCAGCAACTGAGGTTTTGTGTTAACCACACATGCTATTGCCCGCACAGCAGCTGTTCGTACCATTATGGCGTTGTCCTCAAGCGCCCCGACTAGCCTTCGCAATAGAGCGTCAAGCTGCTGCGCAAGTGGCTGATTTTGGCGTAGAATACGGCACACGCGGATACTGTCGGCCCGAGATAAGATTGAAGATTCTCCATGTCGGCCCGACAAGGAATCTGTGTTTCGTTCATTCAAAACCGACAAAAGGTTTTCATACAGCGCTTGACTCCCGCCAGGGCATTTCAAGCCTGAGCGGAAACCTGTCCCTTTTTTGTCACATTCTCGCGACCACTGAGCTAGGTAGAACAATACAGTATGCAGCGGAATACTGCACGAGGGTGAATTTTGTTCCATGATCTGATGAACATAACATATAAGCATGCTTTCAAGAACAAGCGTGTCGACACCTCTTGTGAGAGTTGTTCGCGCTTCAAATCCGATGTTGTCATCAGTCTGTTCCCGAATTTTGGCAACATCCTCGTTTGCCAGCCTGAATGCTATAACACTGCATTGAGCCGGCGAACTTTTCAAATCAGTCGAATTATCGGTGAACATTTGCAAAATTTCATCGTTTTCACAAGCGATGGAGTCTTCTGTTAATCTAGCGGCAATTTGACCTAAAATCTCTAAAGCAAATTCCCTGAGCTTTGTTTCCGGCGAGTTCATGCCCAAGCCGGATAATAGCTGGGCACACAAACTCTGCAAAATGACACTCGCAACAGGCCACTCCGGCATGTTAAGCGTAGTAAGAAGATCTTGAACAGTGTTTTGTAGCATGGCTTTGATATCAATTTCTTGTGCCCTAGCAGATTGCCAACCAATTAAAAGTTGCTTCCAGAAATGATGACTCCAGTGGAAGGCGGCAGCATAATTAGTCGCCGCACTGACATTTTTGGCGATTGTGTTAGCAAGAGGTGGCCCGCTGCCTTGAATACACTTCATTAGCATGGCTGTGACGATTTGTATTGATAGATTCTCATCATGCGGCAGCATGAATCTTCGACTCTGGCGACCATTTCCAGGTAATTTTGGGAATGTCACCAATATTCTGTCTAAGATACAGCCGCGGTGTTTTGGATAACATTCAAATGCGGCGGCGACGACTTCAACAGCGTTTAATTGGATTAGGTACATTTCTTCGACTGCTAGCGACGAGATGCATAGGTCTACTATTTGCAGTATAATTGCGTCTGAAAAGCAAATACAACGAAGTACTTTCGAGAGTTCAAGAAGTATGGCAGAGAGAATGTCACTCAACATCAAGGGTACTTGGGAAATTGTCGGTGGTGCATGCGAAACTGGAACGTCATTTTTGCGCTTTGACGTACCAGATGTTAGCTCGCAGGGCGGTATCTGTGCGACGACGTCGTTACCTTCACCGGAGTTTACTGCATCTGCACTGACCTTAAAGATCTGAAGTCGTGTCGGATCAAACCAAGCATAGACATTTTGTGTAAGGTGGAACTTTAAGAGGTCAACCAGCTCAACAATCAGATCCTCCCTGTAGTTCTGCACCCCTGTAAAACCCGATGCCATGATTTGTAGAAACAATGCCAACGCTGCCAGTGCTCTTATGATACACTGAAATTTCGCACCTCCAGTATCTTCATTTT
>MDSW01043845.1_pt1 | contig 10184 bp, 8 predicted proteins | sample 811171 | NCBI WGS metagenome assembly MDSW01 (sample SAMN05326641, study PRJNA326480) | marine metagenome | isolation source: seawater | place: Atlantic Ocean: North West | collected 2012 | reverse complement strand
TGGCTGGAACTAAAAATATTTCCTTGTTTGATGCCAGAATTATGGTTGAAGCAAGGTCATCAGCATTTCCTTTGCTTAATCTAGACATAAAATTTGCTGTCGTGGGCAAAACTAATATTAAGTCAGCCCATCTAGATAATGAAATGTGGTCCATTTCTGCCTCTCTATCGCTGTCAAATAAATCTAAATAAGTCTTATTTCCAGACAAGCTACTCAGTGATAAAGGTGTTACAAACTCTTTCCCGCTTTTGGTTAAAATAGTTTTAATTTCACATTGATTTTTTTTTAGTATCCTTATCAAATCTAAAGACTTAAAAGCTGATATGCCTCCACCAATTATAAGCAAAATTTTCTTATTTTTTAGCATCACTAATTAAAATACTATAAAACCTAAAATTACAACTCCAAAAATAGTTATAATAACACTGTTTCTAAATCCTTTTATTTTTAATTTTTCGATTTCAAGTGAATTACTGCTTTGATTTGTCAAATTAAGTTTTCCCTCCGCAATCATTTGTAATGCGCTGTTAGCCTTATCAATAAAATTAGGGAAGTCAGGTATTCTTTTTAAGATTTCACTAGATGTATTAATTGCATTTTCTATTGAAGCCTTAGGGCTTTTAACGTCTTTAATCCAATGTTCGAGAATTGGTTTTGAGACATTCCAAATATTAGTTTCAGGATAAAGTTTTCTAGAAACACCTTCAACTACAACCATTGTTTTTTGTAAAAGCAACAGTTGAGTTTGTGTTGCCATATTAAATCTTTCTGTTATCTGAAATAATTGGGCCAACAAATTTCCACCAGAGATATCTTTTATAGATTGTCCAAAAATTGGTTCTCCAACAGATCTTAAAGCTTGTGCAAATTCCTCTTTAGACTCAGATGCTGGAACTAATCCTGCAATAAAATGAGTCTCAGCTACCTTTGTGTAATCTCTTTGTATAAAGCCATATAAAATTTCTGCTAAATATTTTCTATTATTTTTATCCAATCTACCCATGATACCAAAATCTACTGGAACGATATTGCCATCGTCATCGACAAAAAGGTTTCCTTGATGCATATCTCCATGAAAAAAACCATCTCTTACTGCTTGGCGTAGAAAATGTTGAATTAAATTTTCAGCAATTTTTTTTAATTCAACACCCTTTTCCTCTAAAAGATTTTGATTTCTTATTGATGTACCTTTTACTCTATCTAAAGATAAGACTTTTTTAGAGGTTAAAAACCAATATATTTTTGGAACCTTAAAACCTTTATCGAATTTTGTATTTTCATAGAGTTCGTTTGCAGCTGCAGCTTCAAATCTTAAATCCATCTCTACATTTGTTATCTCTCTTAATAAATGAACTACCTCTACTAATTTTAACCTCTTTGTTTTCTGAACGGTGTTCTCAAGTATGTAAGCAAACAGCATTAAGGCATCTAATTCTTCGTTAAATATCTTTTCAATATCGGGTCTTAATATTTTTATAGCAATCTCTACCTCTTTATCGTTTATAAGAACTTTTGCTAAATGCACTTGAGCTATAGATGCCGCAGCTATTGGTTCACTAAAACTTAAAATATTATTAAATTGTTTATCCCCAATCTCTCTTCTTAAAATATCTTTCGCTAAAGAGGTTTTAAAGGCAGGCAGCCGGTCCTGTAGTTTCTCAAGATCTTTTGTTAGCTCTGTTCCAATAATATCTGGTCTTGTTGCTAAAAATTGTCCAAGTTTTATAAATGTTGTTCCCATGCCCTCCAAAGCATCACATAATTTTTCACCAGGTCTTTTACTTTGTTGTATAATTGGTTTTTTTGAGCCGATAGATAGTAATTCGAAGAAAAGTTTTAAAAAAAAGGGAACTTTATAAATCTGATTTATGGTTTCCAAAGCACCAGATGCTGACAACTTTCTAGCAATTCTAAATAATTGTAGAATTCTGAAGATCATCTATATTTTCCAACCCGTATGTATTGCAGCGATACCGCTTGATACATTTCTGTATTCTACGTTTACGAAACTATTGTCAATCAGTAAATTTCTCAGATCATCTTGATTATAAAAACGATCTATACTTTCAACTAAATATTCATACGGAGCAGAATTTCCTAAAATGACTTTCCCGAATTTTGGTAAAATCTTTGAATATTTTTGGTAAAAATAATTTATGAATTCGTTTTCTACCTTTGAAAATTCTAAACAAAAAAACCTGCCTCCTGGCTTTAAAACTCTGTAAGCCTCTTTCAATGCACTATTTATATCTGATACATTTCTTAATCCAAAGCTAATTGTGTAATAATCAAAAGTATCATCTTTAAATGGCAACTTTTCTGCGGCGCTATTATACCACTTAATATTTGATAAATTTTTAAGTTTTTTTTCTCCTTCTTTTAACATTTCCTTATTTGGCTCAACGCAAGAAACTGAGCACCGATGATTTAATTTTTTACTATAAATCATAGCTATGTCACCTGTTCCTGAGGCAACATCTATTAAATCTTGATTTTGATTTGGGCTCATCCAGTACAACAAATCCCTTTTCCATAATCTATGTATACCCAGTGACATAATATCATTCATTAAATCATATTTTTTGTATACTTCTTTAAATACAGAGTTGACTAGTTTTGTTTTTTCTTGTTTAAACATTTTCATTATCAAATTATATGCCAGAATTGCCAGAAGTTGAAGTTGTTAAAAAGTCTCTGAAAAAAGAAGTAAGTAATCTTACCGTTAAAAAAGTGAGTATAAACAATAAGAATTTAAGGTATAAAATTAAAGAATCTGATTTAAATAATCTTAGAAACAAAAAAATATTATCAATAACAAGAAGATCAAAATACTTACTTCTTCATTTTAACAATAATTACATATTATTGGTGCACCTAGGTATGACGGGAAAATTCTATATTTCTACCAAAATTAAAAAATTAAAAAAAATGAGTTTTTACTATAATAATTCTGACCATAACACAAAACACGATCATTTAGTTTTTCATTTTAATGATCAAAAAAAATTGATTTATAATGACGTAAGAAGATTTGGCTTTGTAAAAGTTTTTAAGTCAAGTCTTATTAATGAAAATGATCATTTTAAAAAGCTTGGTCCAGAACCTTTATCTAAAAATTTTAATTATGATTATTTTAAGAATAAAATAAAAAAAAGAGATTTACCTGTAAAAAGTTTATTAATGAGTCAAAGTTTTATTTCTGGTCTTGGAAATATATACGTCAGCGAAATTTTATATAAATCTAAAGTTGGGCCGCAAAGAAAATCATCAAGCTTAGGACAAAAAGAAATTGTAGCACTTATTAAAAATACAAAAAAGATCTTGAAAAAATCAATACTTTTTGGAGGATCTTCAATTAAAGATTTCAAAGATGTGAGTGGTAGCAAAGGTAAATTTCAACAAAAATTTTACGTATATGGAAGAGAAGGATTAGAGTGTAGGCGCAAAGATTGTAAAAAAAAGATCATCAAGACTAATATTTCGAATAGGTCGACTTTTTATTGCTCTAGTTGTCAAAATTAATAAGTTGACCCATCTATGAGCTAGATATATATGTTTTCTTATGCCAAATACAAAGTCAGCTATTAGACGTGTGAGAAGAGTGAAAAATCAGACTGTCATTAATAAAATTAGAAAAAGTAAGTACAAGTCAGCGGTTAAAAAAATGGAAAAACTCCTTAAAAATAAGGATATAGCAGAAGCTAAAAAATTCTTTCCAAAGTTTCAATCAATTCTAATGCAGGTTGCTAAAAATAAAACTATTAATAGAAAAACCGCAGCTAGAAAAATTTCAAGAGTATCAAAAAAATTTAAAAAATAACTCTAACACCTAGAAGTTGTTTACAACTTAATTATCAAAGATTTACTCCATATAGATTTTGCTAAACTAAATGTAGCAGTAAAATTCTTTTTTAAGTTGAAAATAAACTTTCAATTAAAAATTTTTTTTAAAAATAATTTTTTCTATCAGGACGCTAACAGTACAACCTGAGTCGAATTATTTTTTTAAAATTAAAAAAAATTCTTGCATAAAAGTAATTTAAATAGTTTAACTAATTTCTTAAAAAACAATCAAATGGAAAATAAATTTAGCAAAACCCAAAAAGAATTTTTAAACGAAGAGGAAAAAATACTTAACTGGGATGAGGTAAAAGCCGGCTTAGAAAAGAACTTTGGGTCAGAGATCTATAAAAGCTGGTTAAAAGATATATCCCTACTAAAAGAATTTAACGATTATATCATTCTAGGCGTCCCTACCAGATTTTTTAGAGATTGGATTGTTTCCAGATATTTAGATAAAATTTTAGAGCAGGTAAAAATCTTCAAAAAAACTCTTAATAGAATTGAATTTAAGATTACAGATGAAATTAAAATGAGTGTCAATAATGATAATTTAAAATATGAGGAAATAAATAAAATTACTGAGATAAAAGATTCAATTTTAAATTATAATAGGCTTAATCCAAATTTAAATTTTGAAAATTTTATACAAGGTTCTAGTAATGAAGTTGCTTTATCATATTCAAAGAAAGTATGTGAACAAGTATCGCGGTACAATCCCCTGTATATTTATGGAAGCGTAGGGCTTGGTAAAACCCATTTATTAAATGCTATCGGATTGAAATTACAATCAAATAACAACGTTATGTTTATCTCTGCAGAGCGTTTTATGTACCATTTCATAAAATCTATAAAAAAAAACGATATGGTTAATTTTAAGGATTTTTTTCGAAAATCTTCAGTATTTATTATAGACGATATTCAATTCATAAGAGGAAAGGAAAGCCTTCAGGAAGAATTCTTTCATACTTTTAACAGCTTAATAGACAAAGGTTCTCAAATAATTATTTCAGCAGATAGATCACCAACAAAACTCGATAGAGTTCAAGAAAGAATAAAATCCAGGTTATCAGGAGGGTTAATCGTAGATATTGACGCTCCAGATTTAGAACTGAAAAATAAAATTATTAGACAAAGAATAATTGATATTCAAAGTCAGTTTAAAGAGAGCATAAGCATTAGTGAAGAAGTTTTAAGTTTCCTTGCAAATGAATGTAAATCAAGCATTAGGGAACTAATAGGTGTCCTAAATAGAGTAATAGCATTCAGTAGGATTCACAAAAGAGATTTAAACGTGAGTGATTGCAAAAATATTCTTAAGGATGTATTTAATCAAACAAAAATTATTACAGTGGATAAAATACAAGCGATCGTATCAAATTTTTATAATATTCCACTAAATGAAATGTTATCTCAAAGAAGATCTAGACCGCTAGCTCGCCCACGACAAGTAGCCATGTATCTTGCAAAAAAAATGACGACAAGATCTCTACCAGAAATTGGGAGACGATTTGCTAATAGGGACCACACAACAGTAATTCATGCTGTAAAAACAATCACTAAACTTTCTGAAAAAGATGAAGAAATGAAAAAGAATATTAATCAGATTAAAAATATTTTATTAGAATAAAAATAGATAATGCAATGCAATTCACAATTAAAAGAGATGCTTTACTCAAATCACTCACTTTCGTTCAGGGTGTTGTAGAAAAAAAAAATACGCTCCCAATTCTTTCCAATGTTCTTTTACAAGTTAAAGAGGGAAAACTAAAAATAGTTGCTACTGATTTAGATATTATTTTTGAAGACATAATAGATGAAGTAAAAATCACCACTGAAGGTAGTACAACTACTTCAGCGAATATCCTGTATGATATTTTAAGAAAAATAAATTCTGGTTCTGAAATTAACTTTAATTTATCGACTAAAAATAAAGTTAGCATTAAAAGTATAAATTCTGATTTTAACCTCCTATGTTTACCGCCGGATAATTTTCCCTCCTTTTCTGACGATTTTAAAAATCAAAAGCTTGAGTTGGATAGAAGTAAATTTTTAACTTTATTAAATAAAACAAAAATTTCCATTTCAAATGATGATACTAGACATTATTTAAATGGTATCTTCTTCCACGTCTCCTCTGGAAATAATAAATCTTTTTTGACTGGAGTGGCAACTGATAGTCACAGGTTATCCTCAAGCAGCATGTTAATATCATCAGATTTCGAATTTCCACCGATAATTCTACCAAAAAAAACAGTATTTCAACTCTCAAACCTTTTATCTGAAAGCAATGAAAAATTATATTTATCTTCAAGTTCTTCAAAAATTCAGTTCACAATAGGAAAAACAAAACTTACTTCAAAGGTTATTGATGGAAAGTTTCCTGATTATAAAAAAGTTGTTCCAACAGATAACAAAAAACAATTAGAAATTTCTTGCAAAGATTTTATCGAATCTGTAGAGAGAGTTACCACTGTCTCATTAGATAGAAAGGAAGGGGTTAAATTAGATATCAACAAAGAAAATGTCAAATTATCCGTCAATAGCACAAACTCCGGTGAGGGAAATGAAATCATTAAAGCGAAATTTAATTCAAACGATATGTCAATAAGTTTTAATTCAAAATATCTGTTAGATATTGCCCAAGAAGTAAGAGATAAAAATATAATTATAAATTTAAAGGACTCGGTTTCCCCTGTGTTAATTGAAGATAGGTCAGATAAAGATAGTTATTTTGTTATAATGCCGATGAAAATTTAAAATCGGCTATTCTACAATAAATAATTTAATTTTGACCAAAAACCATTGATTCTTAAGGTTTTTAGAAGCTTCTGTTGTCATCTCATTTTCTATTAACGTTAAAAAATGATATTATATGTGAGAGATTATTCATGCCAAAAAATTTATCAGACACAAAATCAAGCAATTATGATGCTAAATCAATTAAAGTTTTAAAAGGTTTAGAAGCTGTAAGAAAAAGACCTGGCATGTACATCGGTGACACTGATGACGGTACTGGTTTGCATCACATGGTTTTTGAGGTGGTAGATAACGCAATTGACGAAGCTCTTGCAGGATACTGTAATAATATTGAAGTAACAATGAATAAAGACAATACCATTACAGTAGAGGATAACGGTAGAGGCATACCGACAGATATGCATAAAGGGGAAAAAATGTCAGCCGCAGAAGTAATTATGACACAGCTTCATGCTGGTGGAAAATTTGACCATGATACATACAAAGTTTCAGGGGGATTACATGGAGTTGGTGTATCAGTGGTCAATGCTTTATCAGAAAGACTTGAACTTTCAATTTTTAGAGAGAAAAGTGAATACTATGTTTGTTTTAAAAATGGAAATGCTGAAAAACCCTTAAAGAAAGTTGGATCAACGAAAAAACAAGGAACAAAAATTACTTTTTTACCCTCCAAAGATATTTTTTCCTCGATAAAGTTTAGTTCTAATATTTTACAAAAGAGAATGAGAGAGCTGGCCTTTCTAAATAAAGGTATAAGTTTAAATCTTTATGATAATTCAGGCTCAAAGCAAAAAGAGTATTTAAATAAATACGAGGGTGGTGTTTCTGAATTTGTAAAATTTATAAATAAAAAAAAACCTATCTTAGTCAATAAAAATGAAAAAGAGGTTTTTAAAAAACCTATTCTTGTAAATGGCAAAAAACAAGACGTAATTGTGGAATGTGCTTTTGAGTGGAATGCAGGTTATTCAGAGGAGGTTTTAGCTTTTACGAACAATATTAATCAAAAAGATGGCGGCACGCATTTACTAGGTTTTAGAAGTGCATTAACAAGAGTAATAAATAAATATTCAACAGATCTTAACAAGAAAAATAAATTAAATCTATCAGGTGAAGATATTAAAGAAGGTCTAACTGTAGTTCTATCTATTAAAATGCCAGATCCAAAGTTTTCTTCTCAAACTAAAGATAAACTTGTCTCATCAGAGATTAGGCTTATTGTTGAGAGTATTATCAGTGATAAGGTATCTACATGGCTAGATCAAAATCCATCGGTTGCAAAAACTGTTTTGGAAAAGATTATGCAAGCTGCTATCGCTAGAGATGTTGCCAGAAAAGCTCGAGACAATGTAAGACGTAAAGGATCTTTTGAGCTCTCTGGTTTACCAGGAAAATTAGCAGATTGTCAAATTTCAAAAAAAGAGGGGACAGAACTATATATTGTAGAGGGAGACTCTGCTGGTGGATCTGCAAAACAAGGTAGGAACAGAGAATTTCAAGCTGTGCTTCCATTAAGAGGAAAAATATTAAATACTTTTGTTAATCAAAGGAATAATTCAAATGGATCAAATGGTGATTACCAAACAAAAGCATTATCAAAAATGATGTCATCAAGTGAAATAGTAACTTTGATAAATGCTCTGGGTACTGGTTCTAAGGATTTTGAGATTGAAAATTTAAGATATGATAAAATTATTATAATGACCGACGCAGATGTAGATGGTTCCCACATACGAACATTATTATTAACATTTTTTAATAACTCTCCGTTTAATACACTTATAGAGAAAGGTCATCTTTTTCTAGCCCAACCACCTTTGTTTAAAGTTACAAAAGGGAATAAGACCTCTTACATCAAGGACGAAAAAGAGCTAGAAAAATTTATACTAAATAGCACTGATAAAAAAATAAAAAAAGGAAAAGCTGAACTTTCAAAATATCTGAATGAACAGAGACAAAAACTTTCAATTCAAAGATTTAAAGGATTGGGTGAGATGAATCCAGAAGAGCTCTGGGAGACAACTCTCAATCCAGATAATAGAACTTTATTGAGAGTCCAATATACTAAAGGAACCAAAGAAAACTCCAAAGAAGATCAAAAAATAATTAAGATTTTAATGGGTGATGAAGTTGCGCCGAGAAAAGACTTTATTACGAGCAATGCGCTTGAAGTTTCAAACTTAGATATTTAATATCATATTTATGAATTTTTCTAGTTTCTTCAGATTAGAGGAAAATCTTAATCTTGATAGAAAGACACTTTACATTTTAAGGTGGATAGCTTTAGTAGGTCAATTTATAGCTATTAACTTAGTTTATTTTATTTTGGATTTACCGTTTCCTGTGGAGCTAAGTTACTTAATTATCTTTGTCGGATTAATTACAAACTTATTTCTACAATTTAGTATAAAAGGAAACCAACTCAAAGATTTCCAGGCTTTGATTTTTCTCATATATGATTTGCTCCAGTTAAGCTTATTATTGTATCTCACTGGAGGTATATTCAATCCTTTTTCAATTTTAATGATTATTCCCACAATCGTCTCATCAACTTTTCTTAGTATGGGAACAACAATCATTTTAGGATTTATTACAACAATTTTAATATTTTTGATCTCTTTTTTTTATTTACCGCTTCCGGGAGAAGATATGCGTTTACTTCATTTTCCGTACTTTTATAAAACAGGAATAATGATAGCAATCCTGATAGGATTAATTTTTTTAAGTTATTTTGGCATCAGATTTTCGGGAGAAAAAAAGAAAAGCTCAGAGGCCTTTAATAAATTACAAGAGGTTATTTATAAAGAGTATGAACTGGAGTCTTTGGGTGGTCAAGCTGCAGCAGCGGCACATTCACTTGGAACACCTCTAGCAACCATATCAGTTGTTGCTACTGAACTAAAAAAAGAAATAGATGAGAATTCAAAATATAGCAAAGATCTTGACTTACTCATTAGCCAAACAAAGCGTTGTAGTGAAATTCTGAAGAAAATTTCAAAAAAACAAATTATAGAAGATAAATTTTTTAGTTCAACAAATTTTGATATTTTGTTGGAAGAGATATTAGTATCTTTTAAAGAGTCCTCAGGCAAAAATATTTCGCTGAGCACAAAAAATGATAAAAATAAAATAAATATTAAGAGATCTCCGGAAATAATTTACGGTTTAAGAAACTTCATTGGAAATGCAGTAAAGTTTGCGAATAAGGATGTTATTGTTGAAATTGCTAGTGATGAAAATAATGTTGTTATTGATATAAAAGACGATGGACCTGGATTTCCTGATGATATTATAGATAATATTGGAGAGCCTTACATAGTTTCAAGATCACAATTAGTAAAACTCAATGCTGGAACCGGGTTAGGAACATTTCTTGGAAAAACTTTATTAGAGCGTAAAGGAGCACAGTTAAAATTCATTAATGGAAATAAATTAAAAGGAGCTTGCGTCTCAATTTCATGGAATACATCGAGCTTAATTTGAAAATTAAGCCGGCTCCTGCTGAGTTATACAGTGAATTGCCCCAAAACCCCAAATCAAATTTCTACAATTGATAGGTATAATTTTACGATTTTTAAATTCCC
>MDSW01011319.1_pt1 | contig 10184 bp, 8 predicted proteins | sample 811171 | NCBI WGS metagenome assembly MDSW01 (sample SAMN05326641, study PRJNA326480) | marine metagenome | isolation source: seawater | place: Atlantic Ocean: North West | collected 2012 | reverse complement strand
TTCAATAGCATCCAAGTTACCTTGATAAGCAGAGGCATATTCTTCTACTGACCAATTTGCACCGTATTGTGCATTAGCTAAATCTGTTAAATCAGCATAATTATTTATATCTAAATTTTTGAAATCACCTAAAGCCCTAGCAAAATCATCCAATGTAAAATTAAAATTTAAAGTTTGAGAGGCTTGAGAAACAGTTTGCGCAACATCATCAAATGCTTCACTTTGAATTATGTCTTTAAAATCTTCAACATTTATTATTTCTTTAAAATTCTGAATGGCTAATTGTGCTTTAATTTCTTGAATTTGATTATTTGATAATTCTACTTCTATACCCGAAGAGTCTTTTATTTTCGTAGGTATAGGACTCTTCCAAGCATTTGCCCAATCACTCAAAGCCCATTTAGCCATCTTATCGGTTGAGGTAAGCTGCATATTTAAAGATTCTAGGTTTACATTTAAATCCTCTCTAAATACATTTAGCAATTTATTAACTGGTAAACCATTATCTTCTAAATTTAAAATATCTATTTGAATTTGATTTGATTTGATATTTCTATTTTTTTTTATAAAACTAGTTACTTCTCCTAAAATTTTAAGTTCATTTTCTGTAAAATTTTTAAAGTTCGCTTTAGTCAAATCTTGCTCAAATTTTTTACTCAGTTTATTTTGTTTAAGATCTTTCAAAATAAAGTCAGCCAATCGGTAACCACTTAAACCGGCAGATAAATTGCTGTTCATGATTTGAGGTAATTCTGTAATTAAAGAACTTAATAATTCATATTCCTTGTATATTTCAGCTTTTTGAATAGACTTTTTTAATTTCTTAAAATTTTTAACACTTTCTTTATTAAATTTTTTGATTGGTAATCTTTGCTCTTGAAATTTTTCAATAACTTTTTGTGTTTTAGCTAAATTACTATTAATTAGTTGGTGAAGTTTAATCTTATTTTTTTCGTCTTTAGATAGCTTGTTCTCTTTTGTTGAAGCTTGGGCAAAAAGCTTACTCATTGTATAAAAAACCTCTACAGCTTTTTCAGGTGAGTCTGTAATTGATAAACCAACTGCTTCTCTCATAGTTTTTCTTGCTTGATTTAAATTAAAAATTTTTTGCATAGTATTTTTTGTTCTGAAAGAAGGATAATTATTAGTGAAAGTTTCTAAATCTCTTTTACTATCCTTCAATGTTTGCATGTAAAAAAATTCAAAATACGCCATACCTAACATCATTCTCTCTGGGTACTTATTAAGTAAACCTTTCTGATTTATAAATATTTTAGATACCTCCTGCTGTGCCTTTTGAGCTCGAGGAAAGAAAGTTTTCAGGTTATTTGGAAATAACTCATCTGGTATATTTTTAATTTCTTTAAATTGACCTATATCTTTTAAATCTTCAATAAACACACCTATTTCTATTTCCTCTTGGCTGCGTTCTATTGTAAGAGACGATGAATTGAAAAAAAAAATTAAAAAAATGAAAGTTAAAAGTTTTTTCATTTAAATAATCTATCAAATTTATCTTACTTTGCACAACTTATGTACATATTGGTAAATATTGATATTTATATAAAATATTTAAAAAGGTTAATTACAGTACATTAATATACAGAGTGATACTAAAGGATATTCATTAAAATGTAACTCCTCTGCTTTTTAAGTCCTTTGTGACTACCATTTTCATCGCGAGAATAGCTTTTATAGATAGAGTTGAATATTTATATATTTAACTCAATGTATTTCATCAATGAAACTTTTTAAATAGGCTTACTAGCCTTCTTTTTTATAGATGTACTAAAAATTTCTGATATAAATTTGTAACTATAATTTAGGTTTTATAAACATGTCTAAAAATTATATACATAACTTTGATAGTGGTGATTTGGAATTTTGCCAGGTTTGTAATTCTAAAGATTTAGATACCATTCTTGATCTCGGGTATCAACCTCTTGCTGATGATTTGAGGCCAGTAAATCAAAAAAATCAGAAAACGAGTTATTACCCACTCAAAATAAATTTATGTAGAAAATGTATAATGCTTCAAACGTCTAGTATTATTGAAGACGAAACATTGTATCCGAAAACGTATCATTACACACCAGGTATATCGAAACAGATCAGAGAAAATTTTGAGGCCTTTGCAAAGAAAACCGCTCACTTATATAAGCTTAAATCATCAGATTTAATATTAGATATAGGCTGTGCTGATGGTTCGTTGTTAGATGAATTTAAAAATTTAGGTTTTAAAAATTTGTTTGGTATTGAGCCTACAGATACGGTAAAAATTGCAAAAAAAAAGAGACACAAGACACTTCAAAGCTTTTTTAACAAAAAATCTGCAAAAACTTTTTTAAAAAAATCTAAGACTCCAAAGATTATTACTACAACTAATGTATTTGCTCATACGGGGATGTTGGGAGAATACATAGAAGGTTTATTAAAAATTATGGATAAAGACTCGATATTTATCGTTGAAAACCATTATCTTAGTTCAGTTATTTTAAAAAACCAATTTGACTCTTTTTACCATGAACATTTGAGAACCTATTCACTTACAAGTTTAAAAAGACTTTTAAATATTTATGGGATAAACTTAATAGATGCATACGTGACAACTAGGTATGGCGGAAATATTCAAGCTCATTTTTCTATGAATAAAAATTTACGTCCAAGTAAAAATGTACAATTAATATTAGATAAAGAAAGAAAAAGTAATCTTAATGGGTTAAATGTATATAAAAATTTTAAAAATAATATTTCTAAAAATAAAAACCAACTTTATGAATTTTTAAATAAAAATAGAAACAAACACATTGTTGGAAAATCTTTCCCAGCTAGAGCTTCTATATTAGTTCATCATTTTGATTATTTAAAAGACTTCATAAGAATAATTGGTGAGCAAAGCACGTCTAAGAAAATTAACCACTATGTTGCTGGAACAAACATTAAAATTGTCGACAGTAAGATATTTAAAAAAGATAAACCAGATTTAATGTTAATATTTGCTTGGCACATGTTTGATAAAATCCGTGATAAATGGATAAATATTGGTTTAAAAAAAACTAAATATATCAAGCCTCTCCCAAAACTTAAAATTTATTAATGAAAATACTAATTACCGGATCAATGGGATTTATTTCAAGAAATCTAATAGAAAAAAAACTATTGGATGATGATAATATTTCTGAAATTTATGGAATAGATAATGTAGACTCTTTTATTAACTCAGATAAATACCATCACTATAAAATTGATTTATCAAATAATGATTTAGAAAAAATTCCTAATAAACTATTCAATGTTGATATATTAATACACACTGCTGGCATTCCTTCACCACAATATTATAAAATAGAGCCCTTCAAGACCATAATTTTGAATTATGATGTTACAAGATCTTTACTTAAAAAAATAGATAACAACACAACTTTTATTTATTTTAGTTCAAGTGAGATTTATGGAAATCCTGACCCATTAAATATACCTACCAAAGAAACTTATAATGGTTATGTATCATCTATAGGTGATAGATCTTGTTATGACGAAAGTAAAAGACTTGGTGAAACTATTTGTTATCTTTTTAAAAACAATGAAAATAAGAAAGTAAAAATTATACGTCCGTTTAATTATTACGGAGATTATATGAGACAAAACGATAATAGAATAATTCCTAAATTTATGAGCCAAGCAATTAAGAATGAAGACATAACTATTTTTGGTAATGGAAAACAAACAAGGGCTTATTGCTATATCGATGATGCGATTAAAATGATTAAGGACATATGTTTAGAAGGAAAACATTTTGTTTATAACGTTGGAAAAATGGATGAAGAAATAAGCGCAAAGAATTTGGCTGAAAGAGTGCTCAAAACAGTACCTAATTCTAAAAGTAAATTAGTACAAATTGATTACCCAAATGAATATCCAAAAGATGAACCTATGAGAAGATGTCCTAATATTGATAAATACTTAAACGAATTTAAGCAAAAACCATCTGTTGGAATAGATAAGGGGTTAAAAAATTTTTATCAGTATGCAAAAAAAAACTGGCTATAGAGTTTTAGTTATAGGTGGAGGCCGTTGGGGCCAAATTACATATAATAATTTAAGCTCTTTAACTTCAATATCTGAATTAAATTTAATATCGAGAACGCTAAATATTAATAATTCAATTTTAAATAATAAGAACACAACAATAAAAAGAAACTTAAATCTTAAAGAGTTAAAAAAATATCATTTAATAATAATATGTAAAAATAATATTTCAAAGTTTAGATATTTTAAAAAGATTAAACATTTAAAAAGTTTAATCGTAATTGAAAAGCCATTAATAATAAAAGATAATTTGAAAAAGTTTTTACTTTATTTCAAAAAAGGTAAATATTTTATAAGTTTGCCATGGTTTTTTGAAAAAAAAATAAAAAAAATTTTTTATAATTTAATTGTCGTAAAAAAAATTGACCGAATAAATTTTTTTTGGTTTGATAAAATAAATAAAAAACATGGTATTAAAAAAAGGTTTGATAAAGATACTTATTATGTGGAAGATATATTTTCACATATTTTTTCATTACTTTATGAAAAATTTTACAAGAGTAATAACACCATTTTTTCATCATTTAATATAAAAAAGAAAATTGAAAATCTTGAATTTACGTTTAATAATATAAAAATCGATTTAAAGTGTTCGAACAAAATTAACAAAAGATTTAAAATTATTGTATTTTTTAAAGGAGAAAAAAAAATTTTAGAAATAAAAATAAGTGATAAATATTTTTTAATAAAAGATCATAAAACAAAAAAGAAGATAGAAATAGCGAATGATTCTAATAATTTAATTAAGCAATATAAACATCTTTTAAATCAAAAAAATATAAATGAATTTAAAAAAGCTTGTTTGCAACAAATACTTTTTCAAAGTCGATTAAATAAGTTATGCCAAAAATTTCAACAATAATCCCAGTTAAAAATGAGGAGGATAATATAATAGAATTAAGTAAGCAAATTTTTAATTCATTAGATAAACATGATAATGAATTAATTTTTATAGATGATGGTAGTACCGACAATACTAGGGAAAGAATTTTAGATTTAAAAAAAAAATACGGAGAAAAAATCAAAGGGATAATATTTGATAGGAATTATGGTCATCAAGCTGCTGTATTAGCTGGTCTTAGATCAGCTGATAATGATTACATATTTACCATTGATGGAGATTTACAAGATCCGCCTAAATATATGTGTGAGATACTTGACCTTATGGTGAGTAATAATTTTGATGTGGTGAATACTATAAGAAATAAAAGACCAGGAGAAACATTTCTGAGAATAAGTTTTATTAAATTTTTATATTTCGTTTCAAAAATATTATTTACAAGAATTACATTTAATTCTGGAGATTTTAGATTAATGAATAGAAAAGCGAAAGAAGAAGTATTAGCTGTTAAAAATAAAGTCTTTTTTTTGAGATCTATAATGCCAAAGTTAAATATTCATCAAGGTTTTTATAGATATGATAGAGATATAAGACAAAACGGAATTTCAAAATGTAATTTTTTTTGGCTTTTAAATTTTGCTATTCAGGCTTTTTTCGCATCTTTTAATATTGATTGGTTTAAAAAATATCATACAAAATATAAAATTGATAAAATCGTTTAACTCTATTTGACTTATAATTATCAAATACTTATAAAATTTAACTTTTAGATATTGCAATTAACGTATGAAAAAGATTTTAATTTATAATTCAGGAGGAGGATTAGGGGACTCTATTCAACTTTTTTCTTTATTGTTAAGTCTTAAAAATCACTTCAGAAAATCAAAATTTTATTACTTAGGTGCTCATACAAATCACTTTAATGGAAAACTTAAAGAGTATGGTGTAAGTTTAGAAACATTAGATTTTGATATTAAGTATTTTGGTTTTAGGTGGTGGCACTTGCTTTTTGTTAAAAAAAAGGCATCTAAAAAACAACTGGGTAAGTTTGATTTAATAATTGATTTACAAACTAAATTTAGAAACTCACTTATTTTAAAACAAATTCCTCATGAGCAATTTTATTCTAGAACATTAAATGGTTTTTTTTCTACTAAGAAGCTTCATTCAAATTCGTCAAATCATTTGGAAAATCTGAGCTTGTTCGTTGAGGATGATATTATTGAGCTTGATTACAAAGTAAATAAATTATCAAAAGAAATTTTAAAAGAAGCAAAACGACTTCTTCCTAATTCAAATTATGTAGGTTTTTCAATTACTCAAGGTAATGAATATAGAAAAAAAAGTTGGTCAATTTATAAATTTACAGCTCTAGCAAACAAAATTCTTAAAAAAAATAAAGTGCCTGTTTTTTTTATTGAAAAAGATAATATTGAATTAATTGAAAAAATCAAAAATCAAGTACCATCAGCGATTTTTCCTGAACTAAAATCTAAATTATCATGCCCTGCTCTAGTGACTGCTTTAGCTTCTAGATTGAATATCGCTGTCTCAATTGATAATGGGATTATGCATATGATGGCTTTGGCTAAAATACCTATGATAGTTTTATTTGGTCCTACGAATTCAGATAAGTTTGCCCCAAAAAACAAATTTACTAAAATTTTAGATAGTAAAAAAATTCATAAAACTAAAGACATCAATTCTATTGCGGTTGATGAAGTTTTAAGTTTAATTTAAATTTTTAAAATTTTAATTCTCTTAATTTTTACAAATTTTACTAAGTCTTGATACACTTTTTTAAGCTCAGTTTTTGATGTTGATCTAGACACAACAGAGACCCCTACCTTTCCTAATCTAAAAAAGGGATAGCTACCAATGTCAACAGATTTTTTGTATTTTTTTTGAATTAGTTCTAATTTTTTTGAGATGTTGCTTTCAACAGTATATAAATTGATTGTTTTACTATGAACTTTTAAACCTTTTATCAAATGTTTTTTACAATTCTCAATCATAGAATTTAAAATTGAAGGTACCCCTGGAAGCGATAAAACATTTTTAGTAATAAATCCCGGAGCAGCGCTTGATGGATTGTAAATTAATTTGGCTATTAACGGCATCTTTGCCATTTTTTTTCTACCGTCATTAAACTTTTCTTTACCATAATAATTTTCTAATATTTTAAAAGCTTCTTTATGATATCCATATTTTACTTTAAAAGCTTTAGCTATTGATTGGGCAGTGATATCATCATGCGTCGGACCAATACCGCCAGTGGTAAAAACATAATCAAATTTTTTGGATAAGTTTTTTATATTACTTATTATAATTTTTTCAACGTCAGGTATAATTCTTACTTCAGAAATAGTTATTCCGCAGTTTAAATTTAACCAATTGCTTAAAAAAGCAATATTCTTGTCTTGGGTTCTTCCGGATAATATTTCATTCCCAATTATAAGAATTGCAGCATTTACTTTTTTATTTTTTTTCGGCATAGATAATTAATTATACATGAATTTCGAAAAAACATTAATATCAGGAGAATTAATTAAAAGATACAAACGATTTTTCGTAGACGTGAAAATTAATAACAAGGTTATTACTGCTCATTGTCCAAATACTGGTTCTATGATGGGTTTATTGGATAAAGGCAATAAAGTTTGGTTAAGTAAAACTGATAAACCAAATAGAAAGTTGAAGTATACCTTACAAATAATTGAAAGCCAAAAATCTAAAGTTGGTGTGAATACTCACTTAACCAATAAAATTGTGTTAGAATCTTTAAAGAATAATTTAGTAAATAAATTAAAAAATTATGAAGGTATCCAACAAGAAGTAAAATTTGGAAATGATACAAGATTTGATTTTTTAATGTCAAAAAATAAAAAAAAAACTTTTATAGAAGTTAAAAATGTTACACTTTCTAGAAAAAAAGGGATAGCTGAATTTCCAGACTCTGTTACTACAAGAGGACTGAAACATATAAACGAATTATTAAAAGCAGGAAATAAAGGCTATACGATTTATCTCTTATTCGTTATTCAAAGAGATGATTGCAATAAGTTTAAAATAGCAAGTGATATTGATACTGAATATGGCAAAGTAATTACAAAAGCTGTTAAAAAAAATTTAAATATTCTTTGCTATGATTGTAAAATTTCACCAAAAGGAATAAAACTAAATCGTGAAATTAAGTTAGAAATGTAATGATCGCAGATTATAAAGAAGCTTTTGAAAAAACTAGATTAGCAGGAATTATAGCTGCTGGTGCATTAGATGAAGTAGCTAAAATTGCAAAACCTGGAGTTAGAACTGATACTCTAGACAAACTGTGTTATGAATTTTTAAACGACCATGGCGCCTTTTCTGCTCCTCTATTTTATAGAGGTTTCCCAAAATCATGTTGCACATCAGCAAATCATGTTGTCTGTCACGGAATTCCTTCTGAAAAAATTCTTAAAGATGGTGATATTTTAAATGTTGATGTGACAGCTTTAAAAGATGGTTGGCACGGCGATACTAGTAGAACTTTTGAAATAGGTGAAGTCTCAATTAAAGCTAAAAAACTAGTTAAAACAACTTTTGAAGCCATGATGAAAGCAATAAATATTGTAAAGGAAAATATACATTTAGGAGACATAGGTTCAACAATTCAAAAATACGTTGAGGCAGAAGGTTTTTCGGTAGTCCAGGATTTTTGTGGTCATGGGATAGGTCGGTCGTTTCATGAGGAACCAAGCGTTTTGCATTACGGTAAAGAGGGAACTGGGGAACAAATTAAATCTGGAATGATTTTTACCATCGAGCCAATGATTAACATTGGAAATTATGAAACAAAAACGCTTAAAGACGGATGGACTGCGGTAACTAAAGATAAGTCATTATCTGCACAATTTGAACATACTATAGGTGTAACTAAAGATGGATGTGAAATTTTTACATTATCAAAAAATAAATAAAATTAAATGATTGAGAGATATTCAAGAAAAGAAATAAAAAGTATTTGGGATGATTTTAATAAATACTCATTGTGGTTAGAAATTGAGTTAGCAGCTGCTGAAGCAATGGAGAAACTAAAAATTATTCCTAAAGGTGTTTCAAAAAAAGTAAGATCAAAAGCAAAAATTAACGTCAAAAGAATTTTACAAATCGAAAATAAAGTTAAACATGACGTTATTGCATTTTTAACTTCAATAACTGAAAAAGTAGGTAAAGAGGCAAGATATCTGCATAAAGGTATGACTTCGTCTGACGTCTTGGATACTTGTTTCAATCTTCAGCTAAAACAGTCTGGAATAATTTTATTAAAAGATATAAATGAATTATTGATCGCAATTAAACGGCAAGCTTTAAAGCATAAAAATACTTTATGCATTGGTAGAAGTCATGGAATTCATGCTGAACCAACTACTTTTGGCCTTAAAATGATTTCATTTTATCAAGAGTTTCTAAGAAATAAAAGGAGATTAGAAAATTCTATTAAAGAAATTTCTACATGTGCAATTTCTGGAGCTGTAGGAACTTTCGCAAATGTTGATCCTAGAGTAGAGAAATATGTTGCAAAAAAATTAAAACTTTATATTGAACCAGTGTCTACTCAGATAATACCTAGGGATAGACACGCCCAGTTCTTTTCAACATTAGGAATTATTGCAAGTTCTATTGAAAGATTAGCAATCGAAATAAGACACTTACAAAGGACAGAGGTTTTAGAGGTTGAAGAGTTTTTTGGAAAAAAACAAAAAGGATCTTCTGCAATGCCGCATAAAAAAAACCCAATTCTTAGTGAAAACTTAACTGGGCTAGCTAGACTGATTAGATCAAGCGTAATTCCTGCTTTGGAAAATATTGCTTTATGGCATGAAAGGGACATCTCCCATTCAGCGGTTGAGAGAAATATTGGACCAGATGCTACCATCACTTTGGATTTTGCATTGGTAAGATTAACTAATTTGGTCAAAAATTTAAGCATTTATCCCAAAAATATGAAAAAAAATTTAGATATTACTAATGGAATTTTTTTTTCACAAAGAGTATTGCTAGAATTAACCTCAGTAGGTTTTTCAAGAGAAGAAGCTTATAGAATCGTTCAAAAAAACGCTATGAAATCTTGGAAAGAAAACTCTACTTTTTATGCAAATATAATTTCTGATAAAAAAATTACAAAAAAAATATCTGTTAATAAACTTAAAAAACTATTTAATTTTAGTTACCATACGAAAAAAATTAATATAATTTTTAATAGAGGTCTTAA
>MDSW01200629.1_pt1 | contig 10186 bp, 5 predicted proteins | sample 811171 | NCBI WGS metagenome assembly MDSW01 (sample SAMN05326641, study PRJNA326480) | marine metagenome | isolation source: seawater | place: Atlantic Ocean: North West | collected 2012 | reverse complement strand
GCTTCATCCATACAGCCATATACAAAGTCATGTGGGTGGGACCCAACAAATGTCCATGTATCCTCATCAAGAACAATCCACTCTGAGTCATCAGCGTTTGTCCCAGCTGAAGCTGCCCAGTCAGTATTACCTGCTGCTACTGAAATTTTTCTAACTAGGGTGTGGTTCTTTGTTGCATCTGCGACACCTGCAACTTCCCAGCCACTCCCAGGGTCATCTCCAATTAAACCAACAAGGTCAAGAACAGCCCCTGTAGCAACCTGAGTTAGAGCAAAGACATCATCACCGTTACTCAAGTATGTGAATGTCTGATCACACTCTGCTGCAATTTCATCAGAAGCAGATCCGTGACATACCACAAAAACATCACCTGCTGCTACCATCGTTCCAGCTTCAAATGTTACGTTGTTTGGATAGTCAAAGCTTACACCATCATCGCAACCATTTGAGCAACTTGATAGAGAGTAGTCACTAAGGTCAACATCTCCATCTGTTGCATTAAAAATTTCTAGATACTTGTTGTTTGAGCTTCCCTCAGCGTACTCAGCGAAAAATAAATTTGCAGCCTCAGGAGCTCCATTTACAGTTACTGTTCCAACCATACCCTGATCTGCATGACTTCCAACGCTGCAGATATAGCTATATGTTCCAGGAAGAGTAAATGTATAGCTACCAATTAGAGCTGGACCACTTACAACATCCATAGAGAATATCTCAGGTCCATCTGTAACTACAACATCATGCATACCACTCACATTGTTCCACTGAACGCTCTCACCCATCTCAACAACTAAATCCTGTGGAGCATAGTAGAACATCCCTGACTCAACCTGGTGGTCTGCGTATTCGCATGAGCCATCATCAGCAGTAGCTTCACTATTAAAGTTTAAACCAAAAACATCCATGCACCCATAAACATCCGTAGGGCCCTCACCTGCACCAATCCAGGCACCTGGGTCGTATCCATCAGGAGCATCCTGTGCACCATCTCCGTTGCCATTGTCTCCATCAACTGTCCAAAGGCTCTCACAGCCAGTTAGATCCATGCAGCCAGTCATTTGATCTGCGTTTCTCTCTACTCTACCATCTTCAAATTCGTGCCATGTATTTGTTCCATCCTCACCAGCAACTCCAAAGAAGTCCATTAGTGTGCCATCAGCAGCAAATAGGGCTATCTGGTCATCGCCATTACTATCAGCTGGAGAACCTCCAGATATATCACACTCCATACCGTAAACCGCAGAGAATTCACTAGTGCTTTTACATGCAATAAAGAAACCTCCAGGAACAAGATTCCCTGTTAAATTTGTTGTTGAAGTAGGATCAGCATTTCCATTTGTCCACCTCTGTAGTGTCATACCATCTAAGGCAACAACATCATCACCACTATTATAAAGCTCAAGATATCTAGCGTCTGCATTATTATTAGGATCTGCAATCTCTGTGATAAGCACATCTGCAAATAATACTGCTACGAAAGATACTGATAAGATTAAGAAAGAAAGAAAATTCTTCATTAGTACTCCCCCTGTTGGTTGTTTTAATTAATTAAATCTTAATTTTTCACGAGGGAATAAGGCGTAATTGAACGACTGTATATTGTATATCTTAATTATTCTCCCCCAAGAAATAAGACATTAAACGATAAATAAATATATGAATTAATAAGAAGAAAATCCAGCCCAGATTGATAAAAAAATAGATAAATGCTAATAGCTTAATATCATAGATACGAGCTGAACAATATCAAGTACATCTAGCTCTCCATCCTCATTTACATCAGCAGATGCTAGGGTGTCAGGATCTGGCTCACTCGCCCCAAGCACAAGCTCAACAAGGACTACAACATCAAGTACATTTACATTGTCATCGCAATTAACATCACCTGGACTGCACCCCTGATTATATATATTTGACTCCTCAGGTGTAGGTGAATCAAAAAACTGCCAATCATTTGATCCATCAAATGCTCTTCCGTATGAAATATCATCACTCTGCTCACCAAATGATATCTCATCAATAAGATTTAAATCTGAGTCAAATAATCCGACACTTTCACCACCTGCAGATAGCTTGAAGTTTGTATGTAAATCTCCGTCCTCTTGGTCATCATCAGTCCAAATAAGCAAGTGACCCTCTCCTTCAATTTCAATATCTGGAAACATCCATTTGTCAGGTTCACTTAAATTATCTGTAAGGAAGTATCCATCGAGAGATGTGACTCCAGGGATATTATAGTAAAGCTCTACCCAATCTTCATATTCACCTGTTTCATCGGTATTGATAGATTCATTAGCTGCCAGTAATTCATTTATTAATATCACAGGAGAAAATTCACTTTCAACAAACACTGCCGATATACTCTGGTCTCCGTATAAAGTAACTGAGGCAGTTGATCCTTCGCTATCAACTCCATCCCAATGAGAGAAAACATATCCTGGGTTTGCAATGGCAGTAAACTCAATGGGTATCCCTTCAAAATACGATGCTGTCCAGTGCTGCTCTGGAATTACCTGACCAGATGTTTTTATTGAACCACCTTCTGAAGGTAATGAGGACACAGTAATATCAGAGGTAGCGTTCAAATTAAATCGATCTCTAATATGAGTGAATACATAGCCATCTCTCTGGGCACCAAAATTTTGAATAACTCCTAAATGTTGGTTGCTCCACTCATAGAAGGATCCTCCCCATCTAGAAATATGATTTGGCATCTCCGGAGATATATTATTTACTACATCCGATATATGCGCACTTACATTACTTGCTTTGAATCTGGTATTCAGAAAATAACAGAAATGATTAATGAATTTAATTTTAAATTCATTGTTCACCATTAGACTCCTAAGCAAGAATGTCGACCAGGGTGGATTCGGCCAGCCTGGTCCATTAGGCTCGAGTGCAAACGCAAGGGTGTTGTGTCCAACCCAATCTACTAAGCCAAAGCCAAAGTCGGTATCATACAGTATCCATCTCCACTTTCCATCAGCCGTATAGGGTCTCCAAAATTTTATATTATTACCGGGCCAGTCAGTGTTTCCATAAAAAATCTGAGCAATATTGTAATCAATGAAATTATCAATATCAATTAGACCCTCAACTGTTTCATAATTACTCTGGTCACCAAGGTTATTACTATTAATGAAATTAATCATATCTAGATAGGCCTGATTATCTCCCTCAATGACTCCTGCATTGGCTTCAAGCTGATCAAGCTCATCTGGATCAACTCCAGGATTATTTGCCGCTAGAAACTCCTCATTAACCTTTTCTCTCATATTGTGGATGCCCCAGTACTCTCCATTTATATAAACGACAGCAGGTCTGTACTCCTGGTACTCAATATCTGTATCCTGCATAAGCCCCGTCATCATCCCATCTCTTAGCATAGAGTTGGTGCTCCAGTTGCTTCCACTATACCAGTCGTTCCCAGAATTCCTTAGTACAATAGAACTAAACTCGTGAATTTCCTTATCTGGAAAAATTTGATAGTTAATAGTTTTTGATCCGTATCCGGCTCTTGCAAAAATTGCAAGTGACTTCTGATCTTGTCCTCTGCTCCACCCCCCAAAAATTTTGACACCTGCATCCTGACTAAACCCTAAGGACCCATCTGTCTCAAAAAATTCTATATGGATAGGTCTCTCCCAGTCTTCCCAGAAATTTGCTCCAAAGTAGGGATAGTCTGCTGAGGCATTAGATCCCATAACATAAATTCCCGATTCCCAATCAAAGAAGTTGTCTGGGTCAGTACTTAGCGATACAATTGGAAGGTTGTTACCTTCTTCAATTAAGAATGTACTCGTAGAAATTTGGCTAGATAAACAACTGGGGTGAATAACACTTGCGCGAAGCACCGTGGTCTGATCTAGAGCAACTGGCTCTTGATATAGAGTTGATGAGCTACTTGGATCTGAACCATCTGTAGTAAAGTAAATTGGGTATCCATTTTCATTTGGAGCTATAGATACACTTAAGGCCGAAGTATAAAAACCTGGATTATATGAAAAGTCTGGAGCATCGCAAAATGATTCAAATCCAATCGATTCATTATTAGATTCACCTGGTGTCGCCTCTGGGTAGAAAACCCATGAGCTTCCACCATCAGGATTCCTTCCAAATGAAATGTCGTTAGGGATTAAAAGAGAGTCCACCTGATCGATAATGTTATTAGATAAATCAGTTAGATATATTCCCTCACCACTTGATGAAATCTTAAAATTAGAATGGAGACTAGAAAAATTAAGATTAAGTAAATCTGGAGAGCCTAAAGGGTCTGCAGGAACTTCATCCATTCCTAGAGTAAGGAATGGTATAAGGCTCATATCAGAAGACACTAAATCAAAGTTATGCAGCTGAATAGCGAGAGTGTTCTGCCCCTCAAAAATATTTACTTCACTGAGATTAATATCCAACCTCTCAGGAAATCCTCCTGAGTACATCTGAGCTTCTCTCCACTGATTTGCCCCTTGATCAAATGGAGGTGGAGTGCCAGGTGTCCCTATGTTGCTCCTTGCAACTTCAGTGCCATTTAAATACGCAACGAAAGCATCATCATAGTCAATATGCAATAGCATCTCTTCAATATTATCAATTGATTCAATATCAAAAAAATTACGCACAAAAACAGATATAGTATTTGGAACTATCGTCGCATCATCTCCATCTCCATACCCAAATCCGCTGGGACCAGTTTGCCATGAAGAATCATCAAAGTCAATATCTTTCCAAGTAGATGGAGGCTCCTGAGCTCCAATGAAATAACTCCAATTATCTCCCCAGTTGATGACAGTCTCCCAATGCTGGACACTATTATTATCAGTGTCAGAAGCAAAAACCAGTAGGTGGCCATTAGGATCTATATTAACAGATGGAAAAGTCCATTTATATAAATCATTTTCATCATCAGATAATCCATAACCAGCCAAGTTAAATGGCTCCTCTCCACCATTATAAATCTCAATCCAATCGGAGCTCTCGCCAGAATCATCATATATCGTCGTACTATTTGAAGACATCAGCTCATTAATCTGAATTTGAGCAGTTAAGTGAACAGTTAGGAGTATTGTAAAAAGTATTTTCATATAATTAATATAATGTGTGAAGCATCTATTTGCTATCTTTTATTATTTCTTTATATCTCCAGAAGCTCCTTTTCGGAGTCCTCTGAAGAGAATCAAAATCAATTCCAACTAAACCAAACTTCTTACAGTATCCCTCGGCCCATTCAAAGTTATCCATTAATGACCAGTGCATATATCCATCTAGTGGCACTCCTTTATCTACAGCTTCCATGCAAGCTGAGATATGAGACTCTAGGTACTCCACCCTTCTGATATCATTAATTTGTCCATCACTACTCTTTGGGTAGTCGTAAGCGCAACCGTTTTCGGTAATATAGATGCTACCAGGTTTATACTTGGTATTCACATCAATTAAAAGATCTCTTAGGCCATTGGGGTACACCTCCCAATCAAAATCAGTTTTATCTCCTGCTATGAGTTCGATAGGCGCATTATCTGACTCGGAAATGTCTTCACTTCTAATAATTGCCCTGGAGTAGTAGTTAATTCCTAGAAAATCTGTTGGAACCGAAATAATATTGTAGTCTCCCTCTTTTACAAAATCAATAGAGTCAATAAATCCTTTCTTTATCCAGTCATCTGAGACTTCTATTGGGTAAGCCCCCCCATAGAGTGGATCAAGGAACCACTCATTGAAGAATTGATTAAATAACTTTGATGCTTTTTGGTCTGCATCACTTTGAGATGCCGGCATTCCAGGTGTCAAGTTAAGTACAATCCCAACCTTTGAGTCAGCTGAGTTCCCTCTAATAATCGGGACAGCCTGGCCATGAGAAAGTAGTAGATTGTGATTTACAAGAAGAGATTCATAGACATTATTTTCTCCAGGTGCGTGTATCCCCTCCTTGTATCCGCAGTTGGATATAACCCATGGCTCATTATGAGTAACCCAATATTTAACTCTATCTCCGAACTCGCTTGAAACTATATCTGAATAATCTAGAAAGTGCTCGATGCAATCTCTATTCGTCCACCCACCCTTTTCTAGAAAAATCTGGGGAATATCCCAATGATTGAGAGTCAAAAAGGGTTCAATGTTTCGGCGAAGTAAGTCGTCAATCATCCTAGAATAAAAATCTAGCCCCTTTTGGTTCTTCGCTTTCAAATCCTCTGAAACAATTCTTGGCCATGAAATTGAAAAACGATAACACCCGACATCAAGCTCATCTAGTAAATCAAAATCTTCTCTAAACCTATTGTAGTGGTCACATGCTATCTTAGCGTGATCTGCATTCTTGACTTTTTCTGGGGTATCGCAGAACTCATCCCATATGGATCTTATTTTACCATCAATATCATTAGAACCTTCAATTTGGAAACTTGATGTTGCAGTTCCCCACATAAAATCTTTTTTCAAAACTCACCTCTCCTTATCATGTTTAATAAACCAGTCATCCCTAGACGATTTTAACAAATTCTTCGTATAATCATGTGTAGGGTTTTGAATAATATCTAAGGTTGCACCTGACTCCACAACCTTTCCTTCTTTAAGCACTACTATCTCATCGGAGCATATGGATGCAGATGCAATATCATGAGTAATTAATAGTATGCTGAGATTAAAATTTTCTTTTAGCTTGATAAATAGATTAAGAATATCACTCCTAATCGACACATCAAGCATCGAGGTTGGTTCATCTGCAATAATTAATTTTGGATTTGAACACAACGCTCTAGCTATACACACTCGCTGGCACTCTCCACCTGACATTTCATGTGGGAACTTATATAAAAAATCTTCAGCTGGATTCAACTCGACCATCTCAAGAAGCTCACATGCCTTTGATTTTATATCTTTCTCTGAGCTAATACCAAATCTTAAGAGAGGTCTTTCAAAATGATGTAGAACAGGATGAATTGGATTAAGCGCAGAGAATGGATCTTGAAAAATCATCTGAACATTCTTCCTGAATTCAATATTATGAACTACCTCATTTTCATGACCATTATTATACTGGGTTAGTTTCCCTTGATCTGAATTTTCCAGCCCTGCTATTACTTTGGCTATAGTGCTTTTCCCGCTTCCAGACTCTCCAATAATTGATGTTATATGACTGCTATATAGATCTAAACTCACATCATTTACCGCATGTAAAATTTCAGGAATCATCCACGATCCAAGCTGGTACTTTACATGGATGTTATCAAGAGATAAAATTCTATCCAGGTTATTTTTATTATGTGAATCAGATTTAGCTGAAAAGTCAATCCTCGGGATAGAATCAAGTAGTGTTTTGGTATAGGCATGATTCCCACCCGACTTAATTGCATCAGTTGTTCCATAGTCAACGACCTCTCCATCATAGAGTACGCACACCCTATCAGCAAACTGAAGTAGCAGATTCATGTCGTGCGTGATAAATATTATTGAGAAGTTTAATTCTTTCTGGAGACTTCTGATACTATCAATGATCTCGTGCTCAGTGATAACATCAAGCGCTGTTGTAGGTTCATCCATTATAATTAACTTGGGCTCAAGCGCCATGGCCATTGCTATAATTACCCTCTGCCTCATTCCACCTGATAGCTCATGGGGATATGAATCAAAGTGAATTTGATCTATGCTAACTAAATCAAGCAGATGTCTCGCCTTCTTTTCAGATTCAGATTTATTCATACCCATATGAAACCGGTATGGGAGTGCTATCTGATGGCCTATCTTAGATACTGGGTTAAGTGAATTTAGTGCCTTCTGTTTTACTAGGGATATCTCTTTCCATCTAATCTCTAGTATCTCATCATCTGTCATCTCAAGTATATCGTTACTATCAAATAAAACCTCTCCAGAGGTTATTAGTCCGGGAGCGCTGAGTATCCTCATTATTGATTTTATTAGTGTCGACTTTCCTGATCCAGATTCTCCAACAATACCTAAAATTTCATTGCTTTCAACACTAATAGATATATTACGTAGCGCCTCAGTAGAGGTATTCTCTGCTACATATTCAACTGAAAGATTTTTAACACTAAGTATAGACATCTATCTTATTTTCCTAACTGGGGTCGCGTGATTTCTATCAAAGTGACCATTCAGTCTCTTGCTTAAATGTCTCTCAGATATTAGTCTTGGATTTGCAAGTTCATCTATCCCAAAGTTAATTAGTGTCAGACTTAGACTGACCAGAGCTATCGAAACGCCAGTTGGAACATATGTCCACCATGAACCTGTCAATAGCGCCAAGTCATTTGTTGCCCAATACAGATTAGTTCCCCATGTAACCTGACTAATATCACCTAGACCTAAAAATTCTAAGCCTACTTGAGCTCCAATCCCATATATAGTAGCACCTATAAATGAAGATGCTATAAGAGGAAGCATCCTAGGTAGTATCTCTACCATAATTATTCTAAAATTAGATTCTCCACCAACTCTTGAGGCTAAAACAAAATCTTGATTCCTGTAAACCATAACTTGTGACCTTAGCACACGTGCGTGCCACGCCCATCCAGTGAAGACCAAAACTATTATTATAGTTAGGGGGCCAGGAGGAAGCCACGCTGCAAGTATAACCATTAACGGAAGTCCAGGTAGTAGTAAGAATACATTTATTACTAGAGATATTATATCATCCAATCTATTTCCAAAATATCCTGCAACACCTCCTAGCATTGCTCCAACTAAAACAACAAGAAGGCCACTGAGAAAGGCAATGAACAGAGTTTTCTGTGCTCCGTAAAGTGTTTGAGCGAAAACATCTTGTCCCTGTCCATTTGTTCCAAACCAAAAATCCATAGATGGTGCCTGAAGCGGGATCCCCACATAGTCAGTAGGAGATCCAACTAAGAATGGCCCGAGTATACTTACCAAAAGAAAGCTCAAGAGTATATATATACCAACCTTTGCCTTAAAATTATTCATCATAGATAGTAAAAATTTAATTATACTTTTCATTTTCTAATCCTTGGATCTAAAACTAAGAGTACAATGTCAACAATAAGATTAGATAGTAGCACAGAGAATGTGATTGTCAAGAATATTCCCTGAAGTAGTGGGAAATCTTGAGCCCTTACAGCTTGCAGGAGAAGATATCCCTGACCTGGGTAGCTAAAAATGATCTCAGTCAATAGAGCTCCACTGAGAATAAATCCAAGGGCCATTCCGAATCCTGTAATGCTGGGAAGAAGTGCATTCCGTGCAGCAAATTTAAACATTAAAATTTTTCGATTATATCCAATTGCCTTTGCGTAGTTAATGTACTCCGTCCCAAGTATTGAGATCATATTATTTCTCATGCTTAGCATCCAGCCACCCAAGCTAACAAATATTAGTGTAAATGCAGGTAAGATATAGTGGCTAAAAACACTTGCAATGAAACTAAAATTAAATCCAGGAGTTACATGCTGACTGTATGCGTGTCTAATTGGAAACCAATCTAGAATAAATCCAAAATAATATAACAGGAGCATAGCAATCCAAAAATAGGGAAAAGCACCCAAAAACGATAGCGTTGGGATTAAAAAAGAATCTAACTTTTGATCACGATTCCACGCAAGATATATACCAACTATTGACCCTAGAGCAAACGATATAATAAGCGATGTTCCAGCCAAGAATAAGGTCCAGTATAATCCAGAGGAGATAACCTCAAGAACAGGCTGAGGGAAATATGAAATAGATATCCCAAAATCACCTTGGAATAGATGCTTAATGTAATCAAAGTACTGAGTTAGTAAAGGGCCATCTGAAAATCCGAAGGTCTCTTTTAGTGCATCAAGTGCCTCTGGTTTAAGTTTGCCTTTAAACTGTGCAAACATTATAGATGCGGGATCACCTGGCATTAGCCTGGGGATAAGAAAATTCAATGTAATTGCCATAAACCCAGCCAAACAATAAAATAAGAATCTTCTAAAAATATAGATTACTGATTTATTCACTTTGGTTCAACCTGTGTTAATATGAATAAATTTTCAGGAGTCTTGTTGGGAGATATCTGCGCATAAGGATTCTCTTCACTTGGAAAGTTCTTAAATCTTTTAGTACTATAAACACCCCATGTCGGATCAGCAAAAAGTGGGATCGCTGGAGCAGATTCGATAAATAGCTCCTGCATTCTGTCTACAAGCACTTCCTTAGTCTCTTCATCTGAGGATATCTCAAAAAT
>MDSW01186336.1_pt1 | contig 10186 bp, 7 predicted proteins | sample 811171 | NCBI WGS metagenome assembly MDSW01 (sample SAMN05326641, study PRJNA326480) | marine metagenome | isolation source: seawater | place: Atlantic Ocean: North West | collected 2012 | reverse complement strand
TGGATCAATTGTAGCAAGACAGAACTTAATATTAGTACTTCCAGCATAATTTACAAAAGTATTTCTTGGAGGGTTAGCGATCTCAGGATTTGTTTTGCTATAGTCTTCGTTTAATATTTGTATTTGATCATAAATTTGTGCATCTGATATATTTGTTGCTGTACCAATATTGGTATGAGATATTCTATGAACAACATGAACAACAACCGGGATAATTATTGTTGATTGATGCTTGTCATTAATATTTTGATTTTCTTGATAATAATTTATAAGATTTTGTCTTATAAGTTCATATTCTGGATTATTTGTTAGTTCTTTTTCTGTTTTATTAGGAGCAATACATTTCTTTGGATTAATTTGACCAAACATTAGATTACTAACTAACATTAGACTTATTAAACTGATGGTCTTTTTCATGTTATTTTTGGATTATTAACTTTTTTTTGTAATGATTATGGTCAGTTTTAATAATTAGTTGGTATACACCATTACTCAAGTGTCTTAAATCTAGATTATTATTTATTACTTCCGTGTTTAGGATTATCCTTCCTAAATTGTCTAATACCAATGCAAATATAGCTCTCTTTTTTATAAGATCATTACTTTCTATATTCAATTCTCCATTAGTAGGGTTAGGATATATATTGAATTCATTTTTAGAAAAATTATATATACCATTTGCTCCAATGCAAAAGTGGGTTGTATCAGTAAAAGAAAATTGAGAAAGATAAGCTATAGGAGAAAAATCATTAGCATAATTAATTGTATAGTATCCATTTCCAAAGTCACAGCAGAATCCATCACCATAACTATCATTTACTATAAGTTGAAAACAACCGTATTCTAGACATATCTCATTTTCATATAGTTTGTTATCTATTAAACTATCACCGCTTAATATAACATCATTATTTTCAGAGATTAATTTCCATGAAGTTTCATGCGCATAATTGTCAGTTTGTAATCTGAGCAAAACCAAAGATCCACCTATAGATGTAAAAATTTGCGTAAACTCATCGTTAGAAGGATTAATATCTGTTGAGTTATTAGGTAGATAAGTACTTATTGATAGAAAATGAGAAGTTCCATTGCTTGATATTGGCGTTAATGAGATTGTATCTGATTCATTAGGATTTAATGACCCATTCCAACTGTAATGGTTGGTGAATCCTGAGTTAATAGAGTACTGAATCTTAACAGAATTTAGAATAGTATTTCCATAGTTTTTTAGAATAGCTATTGGTGTAATTGGATCTGCACAATTAGTTTCTAAGTTATTTGGAGAAATTATATTACTTATACCAGCATCAGAATCTGGAATTGATGCTGGAGTACATCCATTTGATACGATTAGTTCATTTCTAAAATTACTTATTGTTGACCAAATTCTATTTTTTTGGCCTTCCGTAAATAAGTTCATGCAATTATCATTGGTGTAATCCATAAAGTTCATAAACATATCTCCTGTATTGTTACAGCTAGTATGTGGATGAATTTTACATCCAAAGTTTGCTTCTTCTTGTGTTGGTGTATCATTCACTAGATCATCACCACAATTATTATCACCCCAAATATGAAACAAATTAAACCAATGACCTACCTCATGCGTTGCCGTTCTACCTAAATTATATGGGCTTACAGCTGTCCCAGTTGTTCCAAAATGCTCAAAATCCACTACCACACCATCGGTTTCAACGTCACCTCCTCCTGGCATTTGAGCCCAGCCTAAGATTCCAGATTCAATTTTACATACCCATATATTAAGGTATTTTTTAGTGTTCCAAGCATTGCTGCCTCCTAAAGAGTCAAAAAATATCTCATTACCATAGACAGGAAAAGATGAATTGGAAGTTTGTTTTCTGATAATCCCATCTGTAGGATTTCCATTAGGGTCTTGTTGTGCTAAACAGAAAGATATTTGCATATCAGAAGCAATTGGAAGGAATGAAGTTGGGGTATTAAAAGCATCAATATTTGTTCTAGTAAAATCTTTTGAAAGAACTTCAATCTGACTTATAATTTGATTGTTTGATATGTTCTCATTCGCATTTTTATATACTACATGCACTACAACAGGTATTGTTAAGTTTGATTTGATATTTTGATTATAATTGTTAGTTAGTTGCTCAAGTGCGTTTCTTGTATTTACAGAGTGTGTGTTTTTTTCAAGGAATTTATTGAGTCGTTCTGTAGTACCACAGACTCTATTCTGCGCTGAAGTAGAAATAGAAAAAAAAATAAGATATATAAATATTTTTTTCAAGCTAAGATTGTTTTTGCAAAGTTACTATTATTTCTTATTCGCTAACAAAGTTGTCATCCGATAGTGTTTTTAGAAAAGCAATTAAATCTTCTTTTTCCTTATTCGTTAGTTGTAGTCCAATTCCTAACTTCTTCATGAGTGGATCTACAGTTGAAGAATAATTGCCTCCAGAGTTATAATGCTCTACAACTTCCTCCAAACTTGAGAATCTGCCATCATGCATATATGGGGCAGAGAATTCGATATTCCTTAAAGTTGGAGTCTTAAATTTCCCATTATCATTAGGATTTCCAGTAATTTTTCCTAAACCTAAGTCCAGAAATGGCTCTGTATCTAATCCGTTATTATGAAACCCATTATCCATAAACATTTGAGTTCCATGACAATGAAAACAATCTGCTTTTTCACTGTTAAATATTGCATATCCATTAAATTCAGAAGGTGTTAGCTGTTCCTCTCCCCGTAAATATCTATCAAATTTGCTATTCACTGAGATAAGGGTTCTTTCAAATTGTGCAATTGCCATTACAACATGATTAGAATCGATATAATCAATATTAAAGGCTTCTTTGAAAAGCTGACTATATTCAGCGCTTGCATTTAGTTTGTTTTCAACATTTTCCCAAGTGTTATGCATTTCAATAGGATTGACAACTGGCTCAAAGGCTTGTTCTTCTAATGTTGAAATGCTACCATCCCAATTAAAGCTATTACTCCATCCTATATTTATTAATGCAGAGGCATTTCTTGTTCCTTGAATGTTATCAATACCTGTACTAAATTGATTTGCATCAGAGAAAGCAGCAGTTTGTTGATGGCAACTAATACATGCTTGAGTGTTATTGGCACTTAGAATCGGATCTTTAAACAGCTTTTTTCCTAAAGCAACCCCCTCCATTGTCATTGGATTATATTCTGGAATATTCATGTCAGGAAATCCACTTGGATTTTGTAATATATAGGGAGTGGTACTAAAATAATTACAATTTCCATTATTTATTATTGCATTAGGATTATAGTTGGTAGCAGTATGATCAGTACATCCACTTATAGGAGCTAAGTCTTTTTTACAAGAAAAAGTGAGAAGAAAGGCACTACCTAGAAGAATATATACACAAAATTTCATAAAGCTTTTACTAATTGAGATCTAAGGTGTATACTGAGAAAACATCTTCAATTCCATTGGCTTGTAAAATGATCTGACTATTGGTATCATCCATAATTCCATTTGTTGTTAAATTAAATATGTCTGGGTTTTGATACCAATTTGTGATTTCCATATTGATGTAAACATCCCGTATATTATTTGTTTGATTGATGTTTAATGGGAAGGTTGTATTGAATGAAAAGTCTATACCATCTGTAGGTCCAGTATGTGTTGCATAACCATTAAATACAGTATTAAAATCTCCTTCTAGTTGCATGTAATGATACCCTCCTCCTAGAAATTCTGGCCAAGAGAAAGATGGAAAGAAGTTTTCATTTAGATATGAATTAGTTTGATTTTTAATTGAATCTAATCCCATAGTAAACGATATAGAAGTATAATTGTTGTTTTCTATTGTTGGAATACTTAGTAATAAGGTTGAATCTATTGAAATGTCAATGAAATGAACTTCATCTAAAAGGATATTATTTCCATTGTCTGCATGCAAGGTGATATCTGAGATTAAATATCTTAATGTTTGTATACTATATTGTTGATTTGATTGATTTGTATATATCATCTCATTAACAGTTAATGGATTCCCATCTACAGTTTGTGTGAAATGAATCATTAAATCTATAGGTGTATAATTACAACTTCCATCATCAATAGTAGCCAATGCATTATAGTTTAGTGCTAACGGGTCTGTACATCCTTCTTCTTTTTTACATGAGAAGAATAAAAGAGTAATTATTAAAATCGAAAAGTATTTTTTCATATTATATATTTAACGCAAATTTATGTATTTTATTAATAAAATAATCATCTTTGCTCTTGATGTTAGTTTATTCAAAATATATTGATGTTATTCTTCCTTTGCCTTTAAAAGGCACTTTTACCTATTGTGTTGATAATAAAGATTTATTAATAGGGCAAAGAGTGGTTGTACAATTTGGTGTGCGAAAGCTATATACAGCAATTATTAAATCCATTCATAGTAAGAAACCCGTTGGGTATGATGTAAAACCTGTATTGGGAATATTAGATGAGCCGCCAATTGTTAATCGTATACAGCTTAAATTTTGGGACTGGATTGCGGATTACTATATGTGTAATTTAGGTGATGTTATGAATGCATCTTTGCCATCATCATTAAAGTTAGCTAGTGAGTCTAAGTTGATAATACATGAAGATTTTGATGGAGACATTGATGGTTTTTCAGCTAATGAACATAATCTATTAAATGTATTGTTACAGCATGATGAGATGAGTATACATGAGTTATCGAAGATTATCAAGATTAAAAATATTTTTTCTCTTATTAATCAATTAATTCGAAAGGAGATTATACAGATAAAAGAAGATTTACATGAGAAGTATAAAAAGAAAGAAGAAAGAATAGTAAAGTTTATAAGTTCTAAGAAGAAGCTTGAAGACATAAAATTAACTTCAAAACAGCACGGTTTTATTACTGCTTTTCTGAAATTAGAGAACCAACTTAAAAATGAAAGATGGAATGTTTCTAAGTTATTAAAGGAAGTTGGCTATAGTAGATCAATTTTTAATGCTTTAGTAGCTAAAGGTATTTTTAGTGTTAACAAGGAAAATGTTAGTAGACTATTAAAATCTAGTTATGGTTTAATTAAACATAATGAGCTTGCAGATTTTCAAAAGAAAGCACTTAATGAGATAAAATCATCTTTTAAAAAAAAGGATGTTTGTCTTTTGCATGGAGTTACTTCATCAGGTAAAACAGAGTTGTATATAAGATTGATTCAGGAACAATTAGAAAAAGGAAAACAAGTGTTGTATTTGCTTCCTGAGATTGCATTAACTACTCAGATTATTAAGCGTTTGCAAAAACATTTTGGCGATAAAGTAGGTGTTACACATTCTCATTTGAATAATTCAGAGAGAGTAGAAATATGGAAGGCGGTTTTTGAAAAAGATAGCCAGAAAGTGCAATATCCAATAATGTTAGGTGCTCGTTCTTCTTTATTTTTGCCCTTTGATAATTTAGGACTCATAATTGTAGATGAGGAACATGACTCCTCATTTAAACAACATCAATCAGCTCCAAGATATCATGCTAGAGATGTTGCTATTTATTTATCTTCTTTACACCAAGCTAAGGTGTTGTTAGGTTCTGCTACACCTTCTTTAGAATCTTATTATAATGTGCAAAGCGGAAAATATGCATTGGTTGAAATGAATAGTAGATTTAAAGGTGTTGAACTGCCAAAAATTAAAACTATTGATATTAGAAAGGCTCATCTTAAAAAACAAATGGTTTTTCAGTTTGCTCCTGAGATGCAAAACGCAATACAGGAAAATTTAGAGAATGGGAAACAGGTAATTTTGTTTCAGAATAGAAGAGGTTATTCTCCTGTTCTAAGTTGTGCAAATTGTTCTTATACTTCAAGTTGTACACAGTGTGATGTGAGTCTGACTTATCATAAGTGGAATGCTCAGTTAAAATGTCATTATTGTGGTTATTCTGTTCAGATTCCTGAGTATTGTCCAAGTTGTAGTAGTAAAGATTTTACTGATAAAGGATTTGGAACTGAGCAAATTGAAGAAAGTTTAAAAGAGATCTTCCCAAAGTATGTTAGTAAGCGTATGGATTATGATACTACTAGAGGAAAAAATGCGTATCAAAGGATAATTAATGATTTTGAAGAGGGTAGGATTGATATTTTGGTAGGAACGCAAATGATTACCAAAGGTCTGGATTTTGATAATGTTGCTATGGTTGGTATTTTAAATGCTGATAGTATGCTGTATTTTCCTGATTTTAGATCTTATGAGAGAGCTTTTCAGTTAATGATGCAAGTTGCAGGTAGAGCGGGACGAAAAGGAAATCAAGGGAAAGTTTTGATACAAACCTACGATGAGGATCATGAAATTTTTAAAATGCTTAAAGAACATGATTATCCTGTTTTTTTTAAGAGACAGAATGAAGAAAGAAAACAATTTAATTATCCACCATACAATAGATTAATTAGAATCACTTTAAAACATAAGAACCAAAGAAAAATTGATGAAGCCGCATTGCATTTGTCCATTATGATGCGTAAGAGTTTTGATCATAGAGTTTTAGGTCCTGAATACCCAGCAATTTCTAGAATAAGAAATTATTATCATAAAAATATATTACTTAAAATTGAGCAAGAAGGCTCTATCTACAGCGCCAAGAAAATTCTAAATACTATAATGGAAAGATTTAAAGATCATGCTGATTTTAGGTCCGTTAAATTAATAATAGATGTTGATCCTATTTAGAGTTGTGTTTGTTTAGGATCTCAATAATTATTTTACACCCTTTTACTATTTCTTCTTCTGATATCGTAAGAGGAGGAGTAATTCGAATAGCAGTTTTTGTAAAAAGGAAGTAGAATAATATCAATCCGTTTTCTAAGGATTCTTCCACAACTTTTTGTACTAAAGTCTCATCATTAAACTCAATAGCAAGCATTAGCCCATTTCCTCTAACTGCTTTAATTTTTGGATGTTTTAAATGTTTTAGGAAGAGTTGTTGCTTGTGATTTACTTTATTCATGATTTGAGAATTAAGTAGATATTCTAAACAAGATAAAGATGCTGCACAATTTACCGGGTGTCCTCCAAAAGTTGTAATGTGACCTAATTTGGGATTCAATGTTAAAAGATTCATAAGTTCCCAAGAGGAAATAAAGGCTCCAATTGGCATTCCTGCCCCCATTCCTTTAGCAATGCATAAAATATCAGGTATTACATCATACTTTTCAAATCCAAATAATGTTCCTAGCCTACCGTAACAGGTTTGTATTTCATCAAAAACTAAGAGTGCCCCAACCTTTTTACATTGTTTTTTTACTTTCTGTAGAAAGTTATTTTGTGGAGTGATGAATCCACTTGCTCCTTGTATAGTTTCTATTATAACTGCAGCTGTTTCTTTTGTTATGTTCTTTAATGAGTTTATATCATTATATATGATTTGATTGCAATCAGGTAATAGAGGTCGATAGTTTGTTTTATTAATTTCATTCCCCATAATGGAAAGAGCCCCTTGTGTTGATCCGTGATAAGAATCTTTACATGAAATAATCTCAGGTCTTCCTGTAGCTCGCTTGGCTAATTTCATTGCCCCTTCAATAGCTTCTGTTCCTGAATTTGTAAAGTAAGTAGTGCTTAATTTTTCTGGGAGATTTTCTGCAAGTAGTTGTGCTAATTTGTATTGTGGAGATTGGATGTATTCTCCATAAACCATAACATGAGAATATTTTTCCAATTGTTTTTTTGCTGCATTTGTAATAATAGGATTAGAGTGACCTAAAGTATTTGCAGAAACTCCAGCTACAAAGTCAAGATATTTTTTTCCGCTTATATCTGTAATATAACTTCCTTTAGCAGATGCGATCTCTAAGCAAGAAGGGAAAGGAAAAGTTTGTGCTTGATGATTTTTAAAGATATCTTTTGCATTACTCATTTGGCAAAAGTAAGAAGATAGATGTTATTATTCGAGAACAATTCTTTTTTCTGTTGTTCCATCTTCATAAATGTATAATTGAGTAGAATTTGGAATTCGTTTTGAGTCTCTTCCTAAAATATCAATTATCATTTTGAGTTTTCTTTTTATTCCAGTATTATCAATTATATAAGTAGAATTTGCTACTGCTACACCTCTAAACATTTTATAAATAGGATTTTGATTACCATTCTCATTCCTAAATTTAATTCTAACCATTGCAGTATCAGGTCCTGACATAAATGGATCAGTAAAAAAGTGCATAGAGAAATCAATTGTATCTCCAGCTGCAATTATTGCTGATGTTGTATCTTGTGTTGAGGGTAAACAAAATGTAACACACATAGAGCTTTCCCAGGTTGAGCTTGGTAGATTATTCATTTGTCTTGTGATATTAATTTTAACTCCATCATTACTTGTGTTGATTAATTCTCCAAAGCAATCTAACACATCACCAGAATATCCACTAGCAATAGAGCTTGATGTTGTTTTTATTTTAAAATCAAAAGTTCCATTTAATGATGTTACTTGTGTACATCCACCTGAATTGACTCCAAGTAAGCTGTCTATATCACACCAAATATTAGTTGATTGGCCATTTGGAGGATTAGAGTTATTAAACCAATTATGATATGCAAAGAGGACTCCATTTGTATCTATTAGATAGGCATTGTTTGGTCCGTTGTAATATTGCCACCATTCATTACACGGCCCATCAATATAAATAGGAGTACTAATAGGGACAGGGATATAATTGCCTGTTGGTGGGCCATTAGCTCCGTTTAATAAATCTTGAACTATTACCTTTCTTTCTCCATAGGTTGTGGGTTGGTAATATGGAGGATTTGAGGGATTAATATTTCCGCTATAAGGCATAGGACTTCCTGTTGGATGTGCTTCCACAGTATAAACAGTAAAGCATTCAATCTCACTTCCAAATTGATTGGCTACGGCATTTAAGTCAGGCATATGATTTCTAAAAATAGGACAGGTGTAACTTCCAGCAACCATTAATACTCTTTTCCCATTATTTAATATTGAAGAGAGTGTAATGGGATTTCCATTAATATCCCAAAGAGTAAAGTCGGCCATTGTATCTCCTGCAGTTATAGTGTTCCAAGGATTTCCTTGGTTTCTTGGAATAATAGAGCATACTGAATCAGTGTCTATTGGTTGAGAGCTTAAGCCTATAGATGGTAAGAGTTGAACCTGAGAAAAAGCAATATTTGTAAATAATAAGATACTAAGAGATAGTATAATTTTCATTTTTAAAGTTCTTTTACTTATGTTTTTTTCTCATGATGACTTTTTTGGTAGCAGTAATAATATCTGAGGCTGTTAGCCCATATTTTTCCATTAGTTTCATTGGAGGGCCACTTTCTCCAAAACTGTCATTAACTCCAATCATTTCAATTGGTGTTGGGTGTTCTATAGATAATAATTGAGCAATACTATCTCCTAGTCCTCCATTTAACATATGTTCTTCTGCAGTAACAACACATTTTGTTTTTTTGATAGCTTCTAGGATAGCCTTTTTATCTAAAGGTTTTATAGTATGTATATTTATTACTTCCGCTGATATACCTTCAATATCTAGTGTTTTAGCAGCTTCAAGAGCTTCCCACACTAAATGTCCTGTTGCAAAGATAGTAACATCGTTTCCCTGTTTAAGGTGTAGAGCTTTTCCAATTTCAAAATTTTGATTAGATGGAGTAAAGTTAGGGACTTTGGGTCTGCCAAATCTTAGATATACAGGTCCTATATGATCAGCAATTGCAATAGTTGCTGCTTTTGTTTGGTTATGATCACAAGTATTGATAACCGTCATATGTGGTAGCATTTTCATCATACCTATATCTTCAAGTACTTGATGTGTCGCACCATCTTCCCCAAGTGTTAATCCTGCATGAGAAGCACAAATTTTTACATTCTTATTAGAGTAGGCTATTGATTGGCGGATTTGATCATATACTCTAGATGTAGAAAAATTTGCAAATGTTCCAGTAAATGGAATTTTTCCACCAATCGTCAAACCAGCTGCAATTCCCATCATATTTGCCTCCGCAATACCAACTTGAAAAAATCGCTCAGGAAATTTATTTTGGAAATCATTCATTTTTAATGACCCTGTTAAATCTGCACATAATGCAACTACATTAGGATTTGTTTCACCTAAATAGGATAGGCCAGCACCAAAACCTGATCGGGTGTCGTTTTTGCTGGCAAGCAGTCAGGTAAAAAGTCGCGCCGTGCCCGCTGCGCCGCGCCC
>MDSW01149512.1_pt1 | contig 10188 bp, 6 predicted proteins | sample 811171 | NCBI WGS metagenome assembly MDSW01 (sample SAMN05326641, study PRJNA326480) | marine metagenome | isolation source: seawater | place: Atlantic Ocean: North West | collected 2012 | reverse complement strand
TGGTACGCGCACAATAAAATTGATTCCATTGGTCTATTGATGGAGCAAGAGCTGGGCAAAAAAGTAATTTCTTACGTATCTCTAAATATAGGTAGCGCTTCCGGATTAGGAGAAGGAGGGCCACATGCTGGAACCATACGGGTTTCTACGGAATCTGCAGATGATATTGATACCAGGTCCATAGCCAACCGAATAAAAGAAAGTATATCTCTGGAATGGCAGAATCGTCTTCAAAAATTTTCTGTGGGTGGCGAGGAACAATTTGGTAAACCCATTTCCATTTCATTGGTGTCGGAGGATTCAGATCAATTGTCCGAATGTGCCCAATGGCTCAGGAATGAGTTTGAAAACATGGACGGCTTAAACGATATCGTTGACAATTCGGGAATTGGCAATCGGGAACTACAGGTTACGTTAAAACCAAAAGCGCGACTTTTAGGTCTATCCTTAAATGATGTACTAGGTCAAACCAGACAGGGATTTTTTGGTGCAGAAGCGCAGCGATTGATACTGGGAAGAGATGAAGTGAAGGTCTGGATTCGATATCCAAAATCAGGCAGGTCCAGTCTTGCAGACTTGGATAACATCATGATAAAAACGAACAGCGGCCAGCTGTTTCCATTTCATGAATTGGCCGAATACACCATAAAACGTGGAAAAGTAGAGATCAATCACCTGGATGGAAAACAAGAAATTGAAATTTCAGCAGATGTATTGGATGCTTCAAAAATAGGGGAGTACAGCAGTAGTATTTATGCAGATCTTGTACCTGAAATGGAACAAAAATTCCCGGATGTCGATCTGAATATGAGAGGTCAGTCCGAAGAAGGAATGGAAAGTTTGTACTGGTTTATGATTGCTTTTGGCGCCTCGATTGTGATGATGATGATTATTCTGTCCTTGAATTTCCGGTCATTTTATCAAGCCAAATTAATTCTTATGGTCATTCCTGTTGGTTTCTACGGTGCAGTGCTGGGCCACGGAATAGAAGGGTTTAAATTCTCAACCTTAGGGTTATTCGGAGTCATTGCGCTTGCAGGAGTTTTGGTCAATGATTCTGTAGTGATGCTTGATACATACAACCGATTGCTAAGAGAAGGGTTGGATGTGAAAAAAGCGGCTTATGAATGTGGGAAGCAACGATTTCGACCGGTTATTTTGACTACAATAACGACAGTTGCGGGGCTATATCCTTTGATACTTGAAAATAGTTTTCAGGCTCAGTTTCTGGTTCCAATGGCAATTACAATCGCTTACGGTGTGTTTTTCGGAACCATCATTTTGATTTTCTTCTTTCCCGCATTAATTCTGTTTTTTGCTGATATGAAACGATCCAGGTGGTGGCTTTGGAGAGGTGGTAAATATCCTCCTGCTCGAATTGAAGTTGAGCCGGTAACCAAGATTATGAAAAGAGAGCTGGAAATGAGTGACTTAATTCAAAGTTCCAATGGGAACGGGGGAATAACAAAGGAGGAGCTCCATGGTTAGATTGATTCCGTTAGTTATAGGTTGTTTTCTTGCAGGAATTGGTTTTGGCCAGGATAAGCTGTCTTTACAGGATGCGATCAATGTGGCTTTGCAAAACAACTACCAATTGCAGATCGTTAACCTGCAGGTTGCCCAAAATAAGATCAACAACAATTGGGGACAGGCCGGACGATATCCAACGATTTCAATGTCGCTGGCACAAGGGAATAATTTTTCCGATCAAAGTCAAAATCCAACCTCGTTCATCCAGGCGCTACTGATCTCCAATTCGATACAAGGCGGTATGGATGTCAACTGGACGCTTTTTAACGGATTCTCTGTCAAAGCAAATAAAGACCGACTGGCGCAATTGGAGGAACAGTCTGCAGGTAATGCTGCTATCGTGGTTGAGAATACGTTGCAGGCTGTGATCTTGGCTTACTACAATGTTCAAATTCAATCAGATAAACTTGATTTATTGTATGAAACATTGGCCCTGTCCAAAGACAGGTACAACTACAATAAAATAAAAAGTGAACTCGGCACAGTTGTGTCAACCGATGTGATGCAATTTCAGAACCAGGTATTGATCGATTCTTCAAATGCGATGTTGCAGGAAATAGCGCTTAACAATGCGAGAAGAAATCTCAACATTATTATGGGTGCTGATGCAGATGCGAGGTACGATTTGGCAGATGATTTGTTTGAAAATTTTCCGGGATATGAGCTGGCGGAGCTCAGGCAAAAAATGGAGTCCAACAATCAAAATTTAAAAAACCAGTACATCAATGCTGAAATATTCCGGCAAGATGTGAAATTGGCTAAAGCGAGCATGTATCCTGTAATTTCATTCAATACGGGGGCTTCCATGAATACGAGCTCGTATAGAATTGCAGAATTTCCTGCTCAATCGGGGACCAATATCAATTATTACGGCAACTTTTCATTGTCTTTCAATTTATTTAACGGGGGCAAGGTAAAGCGTGCAATACAAAATGCAAACATCCAAACAAAGATCAACGAGCTTCAAGTGGGTGAGCTGAAACAAACGTTGAACCGTGATCTGATTCAGGCCCATGAGCTGTATGAGATGAGAAGAAAAATTTACTCATTGAACCAGGAGGCGGTGCAAGTTGCAAAACTGAATCTGATTTCGGCCAAAGAAAAATACGAATTGGGCGTTATCAACTCATTCAACTTCAGAGATGTCAATATGACCTATTTAAATGCAGGCATTTCAGTCCTTGAATCTCTCTATAATTTAATTGACTCCAAAACCGAATTGACCCGATTGACGGGTGGTCTTGTTCAGCAGCCAAATGCTGAATGATCGAGTTGTCTCTTTTTGATTTCATTTAACTCGGAGTTGATTCGTAATCTCTGAATAAGAGAAAATAGCTACAAAGAATTCGGGATCAATTGAAATTAGTATGCAAGCATAATATTTTCTAAAAAAGGTATGCATGCATAACAAATATTTCTATATTTGAATGGGTTTGATAAAGTAGAACAATTTGGAACAAACAATAAAGCAGGAGGAGGCCATTGATTTTCAGGTACGTTGGGCATGGCACAAGATCATAAAGATGTACAATGCAGAAGCATCAAATTATGGATTGTCTATGGCGATTGGTCAGGTTTTGCTGAATATTGACAAAGAAGGAACGCCTTCCACCAAGCTTGGACCAAAAATGGGAATGGAGCCTAGAAGTCTTACCCGGATGCTAAAGTCATTGGAAGACAAAGGGTTGATCTACAAACAGACCGATGAATCTGACAAAAGAACGGTAAGAGTTTACCTTACTGAAGAAGGAAAAAAGAAAAGAAAATTAACTCGGAAAACAGTTTTGCAATTCAATAAGTTCATGAGGGACAACATCTCCAGAACTAAAATGAAACACTTTTTCGAGGTGCTTACAAAAATAAGTGAGCTGATCGATGAAAATGACATTTACAAGAAATAAAAACAAATTAAGATGAAGAGAAACATCAGAAAAGTTGCGGTGTTAGGATCAGGCGTAATGGGTTCTGGTATTGCTTGCCACCTGGCAAATGTGGGGTGCGACGTACTGTTACTGGATATAGTTCCAAAGGAAGCCGAGGACGCAGAAGATCGTAGTATGAGGAACTCGATCGTTGATGGAGCGCTCAAAGCAGCGATCAAATCGCGACCTGCACCATTGTACAGTAAGCGCTTTGCATCCAGAATAGCTACAGGAAATATGACCGACGATATGCACAGAATTAAAGACTGTGATTGGATCATTGAAGTAGTGGTGGAGCGGCTGGATATTAAGAAAATAGTATTCGATAATGTGGAAAAATACAGGAGTGAAGGCACGTTGATTACATCCAATACATCCGGAATTCCAATTCACATGATGCTGGAGGGTAGAAGCGATGACTTTCAGAAACACTTCTGTGGAACGCATTTTTTTAACCCGCCTCGATATCTGAAATTATTGGAAATTATCCCAACGCCCAAAACTGACCCTGAAGTCGTAGAGTTTTTTATGGAATACGGTGCAAAAATTTTGGGCAAGACCATGGTGCTGTGTAAAGACACTCCTGCTTTTATTGCCAACCGAGTCGGGGTATATGCTATTCAGGACCTATTTCATACGGTTACAAAAATGGGCTTGACGGTTGAGGAAGTGGATAAACTGACAGGCCCGGTAATGGGTAGACCAAAATCAGCCACATTCAGGACATGTGATGTGGTCGGGTTGGATACCCTGGTGCACGTAGCGAATGGAGTAAAGGACAATTGTCCGGATGATGAACGAAGCGAAGTGTTTGAAATACCTTCTTATGTGGCCAAAATGGTTGAGAACGGTTGGCTGGGCTCGAAAACGAAGCAAGGGTTTTTCAAAAAAACAGTGAATGCTGAAGGAAAGAAGGAAATTCTGGTGCTTGATCTGGATACCATGGAGTACAGATCATCCAACAAGGTAAAGTTCGCAACCCTGGGGGCTGCTAAGCTTGAGGATGACCTTAAGAAAAGAACAAAGATCCTTTTTCATGGTAAGGATAAAGCAGGTGAGTTCTATCGATCTGTGTTCTCAGGAGTTTTCCAGTACGTGACCAACCGTATTCCGGAAATTTCGGATGAATTGTATCGTATCGACGATGCGTTAAAAGCCGGCTTTGGATGGCAAATGGGGCCCTTTGAAACTTGGGACTGCATCGGAATGGAAAAGGCACTAAAAGTAATGGAAGAGCTGGGTCGAAAACCGGCACAATTTGTTTACGACATGGTAGCGGACGGAGTAACCTCATTCTACAAGGTAGAAGATGGATGCCGCAAGTACTATGATGTAAATGAAAAATCATACAAAGTCATCCCGGGTACGGAAGGAATGCTTGTTCTGGAGAATTTGAGAGATTCGAACACAGTTTGGAGCAATTCGGATGCACACATTATTGATGTTGGAGACGGCATCTTGAATGTCGAATTTCACACCAAAATGAACACGATTGGAAGTGGCGTTCTTCAAGCGATCAATAAAGCAATCGATCTTGCGGAAACGGGGGATGAGTGGAAAGGTGTTGTGATCGCGAATGAGGGTGAAAACTTTTCAGCAGGAGCAAATGTCGGAATGATATTCATGATGGCGGTTGAGCAGGAATTTGATGAATTGGATTTTGCGGTTCGGGCTTTCCAGAACACCATGATGCGTTTGCGCTATTCAGCAATACCTGTTATTGCTGCACCTCATGGATTAGCGTTGGGAGGTGGCTGTGAAATATGCTTGCATGCAGACAAGGTCATTGCACATGCGGAGACCTATACAGGATTGGTAGAGTTTGGAGTTGGACTGATTCCCGGTGGCGGCGGAACCAAGGAATTTGCGCTTCGACATGCGGACGAGCTGAAAGAAGGTGACATGAGAATGAACAACTTCAGAAACAGGTTCCTAACCGTTGGTCAGGCAAAAGTGGCGACATCAGCCCACGAAGCATTTGAGCTGGGGTATTACAGAAAAGGTGTAGATGAGGTGATCGTTTCGCGAGCACATCAGCTCTCTTATGCTAAGGAAGTATGCTTGGACATGGCCGATAAAGGTTACCAGCAACCGGCGAAGAGAAAAGACGTGAAAGTGTATGGAAAAGAAGGTCTTGGTATTGTATATGTCGGCGCTGACTCAATGCTTGCAGGAAATTATATTTCTGATCACGACAAGCTGATCTCTGAAAAGCTGGGGTATGTATTGTGTGGCGGAGACTTGTCGTCACCGACAGAAGTTTCTGAACAGTACCTGCTGGATATGGAACGAAAGGCATTTTTGGAATTGTGTGCCGAGAAAAAAACACTTGAGAGAATTCAGAGTCTCTTGCAAACAGGAAAAATATTACGAAACTAATTTTTAGAAGATGAAGACAGCATATGTTGTAAGTGGATACAGAACTGCGGTAGGCAAGGCACCGCGAGGTAAATTTAAGTTTACAAGACCCGACGATCTCGCTGTAGAGGTAGTAAAAAAAATGATCTCAGATTTTCCACAGCTGGACACCTCCAGGATCAATGACGTAATCGTGGGGAATGCAACTCCGGAAGCAGAGCAAGGATTGAATATTGGTAGAATGATATCCTTGATGGGTCTGGATACCGATAAAGTACCCGGGATGACTGTAAATCGTTATTGTTCCTCGGGATTGCAGACCATTGCATTGGCTTCCTACCAGATTATGGCTGGAGCTGCGGATTGCATCATTGCGGGTGGGGTAGAAACGATGTCGCCCATTCCATTCGGTGGATGGAGAATCGTACCAAATGCTGCCGTGAGTCAGACTCAACCAGATTGGTATTGGGGAATGGGATTAACTGCTGAAGCCGTGGCGAAACAATTTAATGTAACACGAGAGGAGCAGGATAAGTTTGCTTTGGCTTCTCATGAAAAAGCATTAGACGCGATTAAGAACGGACGATTTAAAGATGACATTGTTCCGGTTCAGGTGAACGAGGTGTATTTGGATCAAGATGAAAAGCGTCAGGAGCGATCTTACGTTGTGGATACGGATGAAGGCCCCAGAGCAGGATCTACATTAGAAGCTCTTGGTAGATTAAGGCCGGTATTTGCGCAAGGAGGAACAGTTACTGCTGGAAACTCTTCTCAAACTTCGGATGGTGCGGCATTTGTTATGGTCATGTCTGAAGAAATGGTGAAAGAATTGAATGTGGAACCCATCGCTCGATTGATCGACTTTACGGTGGTAGGATTGGAACCGAGAATCATGGGAATGGGACCAATGCATGCCATTCCTCAATCGCTGAAAAATGCGGGAATGAAGCTGGATCAGCTGGAACAGATTGAATTGAATGAAGCCTTCGCCTCTCAGGCTGTTGCATGTGTCAAAGAGCTGGGGGTGAATCCTGATATCGTAAATGTGAACGGCGGAGCAATCGCATTGGGCCACCCGTTAGGATGCACAGGGGCAAAATTGTCGGTGCAGCTTTTCAATGAAATGAGAAGAAGAAAACAGAAATATGGTGCAGTGTCGATGTGTGTAGGAACGGGACAGGGAGCCTGTGGAATTTTTGAATTATTGAATTAAGATTATTACAGAAGTATTATGGAAACAACAGATAAACAAACGGATGCTATAAAAGGAGGTGAGTTTCTCGTCAGAGATACCCAGCCTCAGGACATATTTACGCCAGAAGAATGGACAGAAGAACAGCGAATGATCGCTCAAATGTGCCATGATTTCTTAGCAGCTGAAGTTCATCCGAATTTGGATCGGATCGACGCGATGGAAGAAGGCTTGATGGAATCCTTAATGGAAAAAGCAGGGGAGCTGGGTATGCTAGGGCTATCCGTACCTGAGGAATTAGGTGGAATGGGTGTTGACTTTAAAACCTCTATGCTGGCAACGGAAGCGTTGGGCACTGGTTTTTCATTTTCAGTGGCCTATGGTGCACATACAGGGATAGGTACGCTGCCTCTATTGTATTACGGTACGGAGGAGCAAAAGAAAAAATACATTCCAAAACTGGCTACCGGAGAATGGAAGGCATCGTATTGCTTAACTGAGCCTAGCTCCGGTTCAGACGCCAATTCGGGTAAAACAAAGGCGGTACTTAGCGATGATGGAAAGTACTATAGTATCACAGGTCAGAAGATGTGGATCACGAATGGTGGGTTTGCAAACTTGCATACGGTATTTGCTAAGATCGATGATGACAAAAATTTAACTGCGTTCTTAATTGAGGCAGATTCGGAAGGAATCACGTTGAACCCTGAAGAGAAAAAGATGGGAATTAAGGGGTCTTCTACCAGACAGGTTTTTTACAACAATGTAAAGGTGCCTGTAGAGAATTTGCTTGGTGAGAGAGAAGGCGGTTTTAAAATAGCAGTCAATATTTTGAATATAGGTCGAATCAAATTGGGCGGAGGCGTAATGGGCGGAGCCAAAGGTGCATTGATCGATTCACTGAAGTATGCAAATGAGCGGGAGCAATTCGGCAGGCCGATCTCAAAATACGGCGCAATTCGGCACAAATTGGCTGAACAGGCAATCAAGATCTTCGCTGTTGAATCAGCAACCTACAGAGCGACACAGAACATTGATGATGCCATTAATGCATTGGCAGAAGGAGGAATGGACAAAGGGCAAGCAACCCTCAAAGGGATAGAGCAGTTTGCTCCGGAATGTGCGATTCTAAAAGTGGTTGGTTCAGAATGCCTTGATTTTGTTGTAGACGAGGGAGTTCAAATCCATGGAGGAATGGGTTTCTCGGCTGAGACGCGTATAGAAAGATCGTATCGGGATGCCAGGATTAATCGAATATTTGAGGGAACAAACGAGATCAACAGAATGCTCACAGTTGGTATGATTATGAAAAAGGGGATGAAGGGAGAGATCGACCTGATGGGCCCGGCAATGGCAGTTGCAAATGAGCTAATGAGTATTCCTGATTTTGGAGAAGAAAGTGATGAACTCTTTGCTGCAGAAACCAAATATGTAAAGAATTTCAAAAAAGCAGTGCTTATGGTGGCAGGTGCAGCGGCTAAGAAATTCGCCGATAAAATGGCGAAGGAACAGGAAGTGATGATGAACATTGCAGATATGATCAATACGGTGTATTTGGCAGAATCCACGTTGCTCAGAGTTCAAAAAATGGTCGATGTAAAAGGCGAAGAGGCCTGTCAGGAAAGGCTCGATATGATGAGGGTATTATTGTACGACTGTGCAGATGAGATGAATAAAGCCGGAAAAGATGCGCTCAACGCTTTTGCTGAAGGAGATGAAATGAGGATGATGCTTTTAGGATTGAAGCGATTTACGAAACATGCACCATTCAATGCAAAAGAAGCAAGGCAGCGTATTGCTTTGGGGTTGATCGAAGCAAATGATTATTGTTATTAGTTCTTAAGATCTAATAGAATAAAGCCCTTCGGGGCTTTTTTATTTTAGAAGCTCAGGAAATGCCTGCTTGAACCTTTCTAGCCGTGGGCGAGATACGGATCGAACATAGGGTTGGTCCGGGTGCAATCGTTCATAATTTTGATGGTAATCTTCCGCTTTCCAGAACTTGTCAAATTCTTTCACCTCTGTTATTACGGGTTTGCTATATTTTCCCGAGCTGTTAAGAGAGTCTTTGTAGTGATCTATCAGCATTTTTTCTTCCTGATTTTGATAAAAGATGATGGATCTGTAGTGTTCACCGAAGTCCGGTTCTTGTCCAAAGGTAGTTGGATCTTGTGAACCATAGTAGGCATTAAGAAGCTGATTAAATCGAACGATTGATGGATTATAAATTACCTGAACTGTTTCGGCATGAGTGCCAACCGATTGATAGGTAGGATTTTTTTCTTTCCCTCCGGAATATCCCGAAACGGCCTCTTGTACCCCCTTTATACTCTCGTAAATTGCTTCGACACACCAAAAGCAGCCGCTGGCAAAGTAGGCTGTGTCCAAGTCTTTTTCTTCGTAAACTGTGGGAACAGCGTTCACTTCCTCATTGGTAGTTTGTTTCACATTTTCCATTGTGTTTTGGCAGCTACCGACAAAGACAACTATTGTAAGAGGGATAAAAAAAACTCCTTTTCTATACATTTTGAGAATTTAAGGGTTAATAGCAGAACGATAAACTTTTCAATTTGTTCTGCATTCAATATCAGGAAATAAATATTGAGTTTGAATGACCATCAGTTCGATTTTGTAACCAATGCTTTTATTGAAGCATTACCCGAAATCATCTCAATGATATAGCTCCCGGAATTTAAATGTGCCAATTGCAGAATATATCGATTTTTTGGCTCCTCAATACAAGTAATCAATCTCCCATTCAGATCGAATAGATTTATTTTATCGATCATGTAAGCAGAAGATATTTCCAAACGAGATTCGAAAGGATTTGGGAATAGGATGATGTTGTTATTCGCATTTTCTTCTATTCCCGTGCAATTCAATACATAAATAGAAACGGTATCTACACCGAAGCAGCCGTTTGAGTCTGTATAGGTGTAGTACACAAAATGATCGCCAATTCCCGCTGAAGCAGGATCAAATTCGTTTCCTGTAACACCAGTGCCAAAAAATGTGCCTCCTAAAGGCGTTGCTGAAGGAAGAGTTAGCAGTCCACTTGTATTACAAACACTGTCATTCACTAAGGGGTCGATGGATACGACGGGTAATGAATGCACGGTAACAATCATAGAGTCCTTGTCGGCGCAACCATTTTCATCCAATGCGGTTAATATCAGAATCGTATTC
>MDSW01128620.1_pt1 | contig 10188 bp, 6 predicted proteins | sample 811171 | NCBI WGS metagenome assembly MDSW01 (sample SAMN05326641, study PRJNA326480) | marine metagenome | isolation source: seawater | place: Atlantic Ocean: North West | collected 2012 | reverse complement strand
TATAAGGAAAATTTTTTGAATTATTAAAGAACCTACTTAATAAAATATATAAAGTTAAAGAGAAAAAAAAATAGCCAATATTATGATGACCAAGTGGAGAAAAAAAAAACTTATAGAAAGAAATATTAAGAAGGCAAAAAATTAATTGATATTTTATATTATCAAAGTAGGTACCTTGATAAATTTTATATTCTTTTAATATGATAATTAGAATTTTATAATTTATTATTATTGATAGTGATGAAAATAGTACAGAAACTAATATGTATAATTTAATTGGTTCAATTGTTAAAAAAAGAGAAAATAAATAAACTATTAATATTGAATTTATTTGAAATAAGTATGCATGGTAGTCTATTGGGTTATGTGAAGGGTGCAATAGCTGATAAATAAAACCATTTGTATCATATTTTAGAATTCCAAAGTTTATAAAAAAATTGGGTGGTAAAAAATGATCTGCATTTTTTAAATTGATTAACCAATTTATGTGAAATGTTTGATCATGATGTGGTGTTATACTTTGGAAATAATAAAATTGAAAAATAAAAGCAAAAATACAAAAGAATATTATTAGTAAGTTATTTTTAATATAATTGGTTTTGATCATTTGAGTTGATAATTGAAGATATAATTATAAAAACCAAATCATGATTTTTTATAGTTATATTTTCAAAATAGTAAATAACATTTTATAAATGATATAATATTTTGAATAAATTATTAAAGATATGATATAAAAATTTTACTTTAAATTTAAATACAAATATTAATAATATATTTTCATTCTAAATGTTACTATTTAATCTTACTGAAAAATTTGAATTTTTTGGAGTTTTATATGCATTAATTTTAGTTGCCGGACTATACCAAATTGGAAGTTTAATTATTAGTATAAATCCAATAAAAAAAATAATTTCAGAAATAAGTGATGTTAAGTATCAAAAAATTTTTCTATCAACCAACTTAATTCTAATAATTTTTTATCCACTAATATTATATTCTAAAAATATTAATTTTATTCCAATAATTAGTATATCACTTTTTTGTTTTGGTTTATTTAAAATTTTTAAAAAATTTAAATTTAAATTTAAATTTAATATTATTAAATTTAATTTTAATAACATAGATAAATTCTTAGTTCTAATTTGTATTTTTGGATTAGTATTTATGTCTCTGTCACCCAACACCCATGGAGACTCATTAGGATATCATTTTATAGTTGCAAAAAAACTATTGTTAACTGGCAATTATTTACCTGAGGTTACACATTATCATACTTTCCTAAGTGGTTCAGGTGAAATTTTGATAGCTATAGGTCTTTTTTTTGGGTCAGAACAATTTGGAGGTTTAATTCAATTTTTAGGATTAGTAAGCATTTTTGGTGTATTTAAAAAAATTAAGAATAAGAATATATATTATTATATTCTCTTAGCGTTAACATCTCCAATAATTCTATTTTTATCGTCAACTGCGAAACCACAATTATTTCATGTATGTTCATCTGCAGTAGTATTTTCCTTATATTTATTTGGAAATTTTAAATATCTAAATTCCAATGAACAAAAATTGAAAATCATTTTATCTTTAATTGTTTTAATAGTGTCAATACATTCTAAATTTAATTTTTTAACAAGTTCTTTTTTGATTGGATGCTTTATTTTATATGTTTCATACAGAAATAATAAATTAATTTTTTTTATTTTAATATCATCAATATTATTTGTTCTTTTTTACTTTCCAATAATGTTTTGGAAATTTTCTAGTTTTGGTGGTAGTTTTTATGAATATTTTTATTCACCAGTTCCACTATCTGTACCTGGAATAAAAGAGTTTACTCTTTATCTAGTAAGATTTGGAAGGGAATTAAATTATCTAAATTTTATTCTTCCTAAAAATTTTAGTCATTTAACAAATGTTATAGGTATATCAATTCTATATATTTTTTTATTAAATTTTAGAAATAGTAAAGTTAAATTAGTTTTCTTAATTTCAATTTTACATATGTTAATTAATTACATTTTTGGCCAATTTATCGGTCGTTCATTGTTAGAGCCTTTATTCTGGATATTATTAATATCGGCAAAATATGGCCACTCATTACATTTTAAACCGTTTGAATATTTATGTAGATTGCAATCAATAATCTTAATTTTAGGAATTTATTATGGTGTTATCACTCTTTTTCCTGGTAGTTTAACTAAATTTCAAAAAGATAGAGTATTAAGCCAAAATGCTAGTGGATATTCTCTTTATAAATGGGCAAATTCAGTTCTAAAAGATGATGACACTATAATAAGTACCCACAAAGCTTCTTCATTTGGTAAATCAAATTACATATCTATAGAATTTTCAAGTTTCCTAAAGTCTAATCACAATGATAGAAAAATCATTTATGATAATGTTATTCAAAAAAATCCAAAACTATTTTTAACATGGGGGTATTCTAATAAGAAACCATATTTTGGGCGATTTAAAGATTGTGTTGGTAAGTTGAAATACTATAAAGACTCAATTGGAAGGCATGAAGCTAGAAATCCATTTAATAGAGGCAATACATATAATGGCTATATTTATGAATTTAAGCTTTCAAATTTCCCAAATTGTTTAAAAAAATTTTAAATAATGACAAGTATTATTTTTATTATATTTTTTCTTCTTAATTTCATTCTGTATATTTATAATCAGAAAATTGCTAGTTTGTTAGAGCTATATGATAAACCTGATAATTTTAGAAAAGTACATAAATCTAATGTGCCACTTACAGGTGGAATTATAATAATAATAAATATTTTTTTTTTATTAATCTTTTTATTTTTACAAAATAATTTTTTTTTAAATATAAATATTTTTTATAGCAAAAAAGATTTTTTGATTTTTATAATTTCGTCAATGTCAATTTTTTTAATCGGTTATTTTGATGATAAATTTAAAATTTCTGCAGTTAAAAAATTTTTTTCAATGATTTTATTATTTACAGTTATTATAATTTATGGAAAAGGATTATTAATCCAAGAGATAAAAGTTTCGTTTTTAGAAACATCATACTTTCTGCCCAATTATATTTCAATCATATGGACACTTTTATGTTTTTTACTATTTGTTAATGCTTTAAATATGTTTGATGGAATAAATTATCAAGTATCAATTTATTCTATTTTTATCTCTTTTTTTTTTGTAATTAATAATTACTTTCCAATTTTTTTTCTTATTTTAGGTATGTCACTATTATTTTTTTTAATATTAAATCATAATAATAAATCTTTTTTAGGAGATAGTGGGAGCTACTTATTAGGTTTTGTATTTAGTTATTTTTTTATAAAATTTTATAATAGTACAAATTTAATAAATACGGATCAAATAGTACTATTCATGATTATTCCTGGAATAGATTTAATGAGATTATTTATTTATAGAATTTATAAGGGTAATTATCCATTTACTCCTGACAGGAATCATTTACATCATATTATGCGATTAAAAAATAGTTTGATAATTACAAATATTAAAGTTTTGTTATTAACTATAGTACCAGCTACCTTAGGTTTTTATTTTGGATACACATATTTATTTTTAGCAATGCAAATTATAATTTATTTTTATTTTATTTCGAAAAAATAATAAGTTTTAATAACTTTTTCATAAATAAGTACAAAATTTTATTATAGTTATAATTATATAAATTATTATAATTATTAATTATGAAAGTGTTGCACATAACTAGTGAATTAACTAAAAAAAACTTTAGTATTGCATCTCTAATTTTGTTTATTGCAGATCATCTAAGCAAAAGTACTGTTCTAAACTACTCAATTTTATCTTCAAAAGTTGAAAAAGCTTTGTTTAAAAATCAATACATAGAGACAATTAAATTTTCAAGATGGTTAAGTATTTTTTTAAAATTTGGAAAATTAAAAGCAAATATTAAACAATTTGATGTGATTCATATCCATGGTATTTGGGCTCCAATTCAAATTTTTTCTATATTAATTTGTAATTTTAGTAAAAAAAATTATGTCATTCATCCTCATGGCATGTTGCTTACAGAAGCACTAAAAAGTACAGGATTTTTAAAATATTTTTATAAGAAGATATTTTTATTTTTTTTTAAGTATTTAATATCAGAAAAGACAAATTTTATATCAATTACTGACCAAGAAAAAAATGAAATTCAAAGATATTTTCCAAATTGTAAAATAACTGAAATTTATAATCCAATACCTTTTAAATGGAGGGATTTAAACACTAAAGATAAAAAAAAACAATTTGTTTATTTTGGAAGAATTCATCCTCATAAAAATATAGATATAATCATAAAAGCTTTTAGAGAAGCTAAGTTAGATAAAGAATGGAAACTTAAAATATATGGAATTAATGATGATATAAAATATCTACATTATTTGAAATCTTTAGTTGCAAAAGACACACGTATAGAAATTAATGAACCAATTTTTGAAAAAGAGAAACAAACAGTTTTAAATGAGTCATGGTTGAATATTTTAATATCCAAATCAGAGGTTTTGAGTCTATCAATTTTAGAGTCTTCCTTACATGGATTACCAAGTTTGGCAAATAAAAATTTTGGAACTAAAGAAATTGAGGATTCAATTATTCCAACCGACACAACAATACAAAGTATAAAAGAAAAACTAGAATTTGTATCAAAGTGGGAAATTGAAGAAAGGTTAAGTAAAGGTGAAAATATTTATAAAAATGTTGAGACTATAACTTCAGTCGATAATCTAATCGAAAAGTATTCTCGACTTTATAAAAATATTTCTGTTACTGAAACAATAGAGCTAAACAGAGATTTTTTTATTGCTAAAAATTTTAGATTTTTATTAACCACTGGTACATACATGTTTAATCTTATGTTTACCTCATTTATAGTAATTGCACTTGTCGTTTTTGGGCATTATTCAATAGCAGGTGAATTAGGTTTAGTTACTAGTTTTTGGATTACAGTAACTCAAATATTTTCAAGTAATTTACGTAGTATTATTGTATCTGAAAACAAAGTTGAATACGCATTCTTAACTTTATTTTACAGAGGGGGTACATCAATATTAATGTTTTTTGTCTCTTACTTTATTGTTCTCAAGTTCATTTCTTTTGAAAACATAAATTTAATAATTATATTTTCAATATTGATTTTAGTACAATGGATAAATGAGATGAACCTTGTTGTATCTGAAGTTAACAAAAAAACAAACATATTTACAATATATTCTATTTTAAATTTATTGACATTAATAATTGGCACGTATTTTTTATATAACTCAAACTTTAACTTATTATTTTATTTAGTATCATTTTATATTTTGTTCATATTAATTTCTATACCTTTGAATTTTTCTAGACTTAATACAAAAAGTTATGATTTAAATTTTAAATCTATAATTAGTTTGAATCTCAAAACTATTGCTTTTTTATCATCTTTTTCAATTGTTATTAGTAGTTTTGCCTGGAAAATGATGATCTATTTCACATTTGATAAAGCAATAGCTGGTCTTTTTTTTGCGTGTTTTTCCATAGGCTCTTTTCCAGGCACAGTATTTAACTCTGTAGTTGGTCCAGCTTTTGTAAAACAAAAAATAAAATTAAGCCAAAATTTTAAAATTATTCTTTCTATTATTTTTGTTTTAATATTTTTTTGGTTTATGTTAAATATTTTTAACCTTTTAAGTGACGAAAATCTTCAATTTTTAGAAAGAAGTTTCATTTCATTTATTTCATTTACTGTTTCTATATCACTTATAGGATCTTACTTTATGTGTTTTGCTATGTACTTAAGACATAAAAAGATTCAAAGTTCTACTGAAACCAGAAGATATCTTTTTCAAAAAGATATATTATATGGATTATCAATTACTTTTTTAATACCAGTACTTTATTTTTTAGGAAATACAATTGGAGTCTCATTCGCTTTTTTTACAGCATCAATAGTTGCTCTAATTGCATATTCATTTGATGATAAATTTAAATTATCAAATATAAGAGAGTATTAAAGAATTTAATAATATGTCTCATTTATTTAAGAATCATACGAAAATATATTTTAACTTTTTTAAATTTTTTTTTATTTTTTGCATAATAGTATTAACGGTTTTTGGGCTACAAAATTTTATTGGGAATAAAATTATATATTTATCTTTCTCTTTAATCTGTAATTTTTTAATTTTTTTTGCATTAAGAAAAAATGCAATTTTTTTCGAAACGTTTTTTAGCATATTCCTTTGGCTTGGATTTTGGTTTAAATTCACTTGCACTTTAGTTCTTTCAGATGGAAAATTTAGAGGGGATGGAACTGGGATGTTTGATTACTCTTCAAAGTCTTTTGATGAAACGCTAATAATATCTCAAATTGCAATATTAGCCTTTATAACAGCAGGCTTTTTTAGAGAGTATTTTATATTTAAATATCCAAAAAAAATAACTTTAAATAATTTTAAACAAAATTTTTTTTCATATGGAAGAAAAAAAATTTGGATAATATATATTGTATTTTTTTTATTAATTGGCTTAATAAACTTTTACTTTAAAATTTATCAAAAAGGTTTAGTTCCAATATATGATTTAAATTTTTTATTAAGTGGAATATTTAAATGGTTATTACTATTTGGTTTATCAGCAATATCAGCAACTTTAATTTTTTATGAATATGATTTTTTTAAAAAATTCTTTTTTATAAGTGCTTTAATTATATTTATTGAAACGTTTACTACGTCTTTTTCAATGATAAGTAGAGGAATGTTTTTTAATGCTTTTGCATTATTGTATGGAATTTATAAATTTTCAAATAAAGTTAACCAGCCAAATAATTTAAATTTTTATCTCAAATCTTTTTTATTTATAATAATTTTATTTTATATTTCAGTTTCAACTGTAAATTATATTCGAGCAAATTACTTTTATGTTGGAAAATCTTTTGAATTTGTAAATGATAAATTTACTGATAATTTAGAAGAAGATAAAACACATAAAAAATATTCTTCGCCAAAACAAATAAATTCTGAAATATTATATTTAATTGTAAACAGGTGGGTTGGAATTGATGGAGTTATGTCAGTATCAGCTAAAAGGGATTTATTAAACTTATCTTTTTTAATTTCTGCTTTTAAAGAAAGGGCTTCACTAGACACTCCAACGTTTTATGAAATGAAATTTGATTTAAGAGAAAACAAAATATCTGATAATTTATATAAAAATGTTAAAGGCAATACACTTCCTGGAATTATAGGTTTCTTATATTATAGTGGATCATATTATATTTTATTTTTTTCAATTTTTTTAATTTCAATTATTTCTGCATTTATTGAATTACTTTCATTTAAGTTATCATCACAAAATTTAATATTTTCATCTTTGATAGGACAAGTAATTGCATTTAGATTTATACACTTTGGTTATTTACCTCATCAAACTTATCTTTTATTTGGTTCAATTATATTCACCATAATTTTATTATTTGTTCTAAATTCATATTTGAATAAAGAATAAATATTTAAAAATTTTGCTTAAAAAAATATTTTAAATTGAAATGACTTTTAATAATAAAATTTATAAATTAAAAATGGTATATGTTGATTATTTATAATTATAATATACTTATAAACTAATCGTAAGAAAGTTATGAAAAAAGCACTTATATTCGGTATCACAGGCCAGGATGGATCCTATTTAGCAGAATTTTTATTAAAGAAAAATTATAAAGTTCATGGAGTTAAAAGAAAATCATCTTCTTTTAATACTGACAGAGTTGATCATATATATGAAAATAATAATAAAAATTTTTATTTACATTATGGAGATTTAACTGATTCTCTCTCAGTAAATAGTTTAATTAATTTAATTAAACCAGACGAAATATATAATTTAGCTGCGCAATCTCATGTTGCTGTTTCGTTTTCAATACCAAGTTATACAGCCAATGTGGATGCAATCGGTTGTCTGAATATTTTGGAGGCAATTAAATCTTCAGGAATGATAAAAAAAATTAAATTTTATCAAGCAGGGACGTCTGAAATGTTTGGAAAAGTTGTAGAAACCCCACAGACAGAGAAAACTCCATTCTACCCTAGAAGTCCATATGGTGTTTCAAAAGTATTTTCTTACTGGATAACAAAAAATTATCGAGAATCTTATAATATGTTTGCATGTAATGGTATACTTTTTAATCATGAAAGTCCTAGAAGAGGGGAAACTTTTGTAACCAGAAAAATAACCATAGGTTTGACAAAAATTAAATTAGGACTTCAAAAAAAATTAGTTTTAGGTAACATTTACTCAAAACGGGATTGGGGTCACGCAAAAGATTATGTTGAAGCTCAGTGGTTAATTTTACAGAACAAATATCCTGATGATTTTGTTATTGCAACTGGTAAACAATATTCTGTTAAATATTTCATAAATCTAGTAGCAAAAGAGTTAAAATTAAAAATTTTCTGGAAAGGAAAAGGAATTAGTGAAAAAGCTTATGATAAAAATAATAATATTATAATTGAGTGTAGTAAAAAATATTTTAGACCAAGTGAGGTTGATACACTTCTTGGTAATTCAACTAAAGCAAAAAAAATTCTAAAGTGGAAACCAAAAATTTCTATAAAAGAACTAGTAAGTGAAATGGTAAAAAATGACTACGATAAATTTCTAGATGATAAAAAAAAATGATAAAATTTTCTTAGCTGGTCATAGGGGGTTAGTTGGATCTGCTATTTTAAAAAATTTAAAAAAAAATTATTATACTAATATAATTACTCAAAATAGACAGAAGCTAGATTTATTTAATCAAAAAAAAGTTGAAAAATATTTAAAAAAAACAAAACCAAAAATTGTAATAATTGCAGCTGCCAAAGTGGGAGGGATTAAAGCAAATAATCTATTGAGAGCGGATTTCATTAGAGAAAATCTACAAATTCAAACCAATTTAATTCACGCATGTCACATAAATAATATTAATAACGTTATTTTTTTAGGTTCAAGCTGTGTTTATCCAAGGACAAGTAAATTACCAATAAAAGAAAGTTATTTGATGACTGGTCAGTTAGAGAATACCAATGAACCATATGCAATAGCAAAAATTGCAGGTATTAAGATGTGTGAAAGTTACAATATACAGTATAAAAGAAATTATATTTCTTTAATGCCAACAAATACTTTTGGCCAAGGGGATAATTACAATTTAAAAAATTCTCATTTTATTCCATCTATATTAAGAAAAATTTACCTAGCAAGAAAAAATAAAAAAAAACATATAAATTTATGGGGTACAGGAAAACCAAAAAGAGAAGTTATACATGTAGATGACTTGGCATCTGCAGTGATACATTTTATGAATATTAAAACCAAACATTCAATTATCAATATAGGATCCTCAAAGGAATACTCAATCAAAAATTATGCAAAAATGATATTAAAAATTTTAAAAGTAAATATAAAAGTAAAGTTTGATAATAATAAAAAATATGATGGAGTTTATAGTAAAGTACTAGATACTAGTGTTGCTAGAAGTTATGGCTGGAAACCTAGAATTGCTTTCAACAAAGCAATTTTATTAACATACAATGATCTAGTAAAAAATTATAAATTTATTAGAGACAATTAGTGAGATTAGAAAATAATCATAAATATTTTTTATACGTATCAATTTTATCTTCGTTAATAATCTTTGCTTTATATTTGTCTTTTATTGGTGGATATGGTTCTGATGAAGATACCTTACCAATGATATATGTATTCGAAGCAAGGTTAGAGGATGGAAAATTTATTTCTTCAAGATTTACAAGTTATCCTGTTTCAGAAATTGGAATTGGTTTTTTATCATATTATTTTGGAAGCTGGGCAGCAAATAGTGTAACATTTTTTTTCTATCTTTTAGGATTAGGCTTTACCTTTTTTTCATTTGAAAAAAAATTTGAAGTAGAAAAATTATTTTTATTTTTAATTTTATGTCTTTCAAGTCAGGTTTTATTTTTTGATAATTTAGAACCTATAGATTATTCTTGGGCTTTTTTATTTTTTTCTATTGGATTATTTTTTTTCTCAAGAAAATTTTTTGAGTTAAGTATTTTATTTTTTGCATTTTCTGTTGGCTGTAGATTAAATTTTATAATATTTGTTTTGTTAGCAATTTTCTTTTTTGGAAATTTTAAATTCATTCCTATTCAAAACAAAATTATCATTAGTTTTTGT
>MDSW01117593.1_pt1 | contig 10188 bp, 10 predicted proteins | sample 811171 | NCBI WGS metagenome assembly MDSW01 (sample SAMN05326641, study PRJNA326480) | marine metagenome | isolation source: seawater | place: Atlantic Ocean: North West | collected 2012 | reverse complement strand
TATAATAATATATATTTAGTATCAGAAAGTCATGAAAGATTCAGTTGAAAAAGATGAAATAATTCTTGATACTAGTGGTACAGAATGTCCTATTCCAGTCCTTAAAGCAAGAAAACTCGCATCTGAATTGACAAAAGACATTACAATTAAAATTATTGCTACAGATCCTTTAGCGGAAGCAGATTTTCAGCATTATTGCAATCAATCAGGATTTGAATATTTGGGCTGCAAGAAAGATAAAGATAAAATATTTATTAAATATAAGTTTAAAATAATAAAACTAAAATAAATTATCAAAGTCATAAAATTCAAAAACATCTCCTTTTTTTATTTGAGAAACTTCTTCACCAATTTCAATTATACCATTCGAGTATGAAATTGAGCTAATCATTCCAGATCCTTGTTTAGGATATTTATTTGCAAAATCCTTTTTATTTTTTGTAGTTTTGGTAACTCTTAACCATTCCATTCTTTTTGTCTTTTTCTTCATATTAAAGTTTGCATAAATTTTGCTTGATGAAGGTAACTTTAGAAAACTTCCACAAAGTTTTAGTATTAAAGGTTTAATTAACATAGCATACAAAAGCTGAACAGAAACTGGATTTCCAGGCAAACAAATAATATAACATTTTTTTATTTTTCCAAATGCTAGAGGTCTGCCAGGTTTTATAGCAGCTTTCCAAAAATATATTTTTCCTAAACTAGATAATGCATTTATTAAATGATCTTCATCACCTACTGAAGCTCCACCCGCGGAAATAAGAATATTAAATTTTTTAGAAGCAGTTAAAAGATTATTTTTCACAAATTTTAGATTATCTTTGAGATTTCCTAAATATTTTTTTGTTATATAATTTTCATCTAATAATGCATTTAAAGCAAAGTAGTTAGAATTATTTATTTCTGCATTTTTTAATTTTTTTGTTGGTATTCTTAATTCATTGCCACTTGTAAAAAAACCTATCTTTATTTTTTTATAAACTTTAATTTTTCTTATTCCTGCTGCTGCAATTAGATTTAGGTTCTGTTGATTAATTTTTGTTCCCTTAAATAAAATTTTTTTATTTTTCTTAATATCTTCACCTTTTAATCTATAATTTTCACCAAAAAGAGGTGTTTTTAAAAGTATTATATTTTCTCCTCTCTTTATTACATTTTCTTGCATTACCACTGTACAAGAATTTGAAGGCATTTTAGCCCCAGTAAAAACTCTAACAGCCTCACCAGCCTTAATAATAATTTTTTTATTATCACCAGCGGCGATTCTTCTAGTGCAAATGAAAGTTTTTTTTAGATTTAAGTCTTTCTTTATTAATGCATATCCATCAACTGCTGAGTTGTTAAATGGAGGAAGATTAATTTGACTTTTTAGATCCTCGGCTAATATTCTTCCTTTTGAATTTCTTAAATCTATAATTTCATATGAGGTAATAAGTTTTTTTTGTTTATTGAAATAATGAACTATTTCTTTTTTTCTTAAAGGTGACTTATTCATTACATTTCATTTAATATAAAATTTACAATTTTATCAATTTCATTTTTTTTGAATTTTTTTAAATCTGTATCTAAATTATGATCAGATATTATTGCTATTACATTTTGAATATTTTGAAATAAATATTTATTTTTTTTTTCATTAATTATTTCAATTTTGGGATGGTTTTCATTTTTATAACCCTCAACAATAACTATATCTATTTCAGATAATTCAGAAATTAATTCATCTAATTTTTTTTCATCTTGATTCTCTAGTTCGTTTATTTTAGCCCATCTTTTTGATGAACTTATAATTACCTGTGATGAACCAGAAATTCTATGAATATAACTATCAGTATTTACATGATCGATATCAAATGCATGATGCGCATGTTTAATTGAAGCAATACGATAGTTTTGCGATTTAAGTTTTTTTATAATTGCACTTACAAAAAATGTTTTCCCACTATTCTTCCATCCAACAATACCAACAATTTTCATCTTATTTTTCTATTATTTAATAAATATACAATAGAATATATGATTATTGTAAGTGAAATTAACACTAATCCCAACGCCATTGCATATTCTAAATTTCCCATTCTTGTTTCAAGAGAAATAGCGGTAGTCATTACTCTAGTATATTGATCAATATTTCCTCCTACTATCATAACTGCTCCAACTTCTGATATAGCGCGACCAAATGCAGAAAGTAATGTGGTGACAAGAAGAAAATAGTTATGCTTAATAAGTAATTTAACAGAACCTAAAAATGGAATGTTCAGTGATCTTATCTGATCCCTGAACTCTAACCAATTTTTTAGAAAAATTTCATGAGATAAAGATGCTACAATTGGAAAAATAATTATTGTTTGTGCAATAATCATTGCAGTTGGGGTATATAGTAATTGTAAAACACCTAAAGGACCTTCTGAAGCAAAAATAAAATATACTATTAAACCGACCACAACTGGAGGAATTCCCATAAGTGAATTTAAAAGAACCAGTATAATTTTTTTAAAATAAAAATTATATAAGGCTAAAAAATAACCTAAGAGAAATCCGATTATTGATGCAATGATAAGTGCTGTAAAACTTACAAAAAGCGATAAATTTATAATATCCCATAATTCCCCATCAAAGGATATAATTAATAATGTAGAATTTATAAAAATTTCTAATATGTTCATTTAACTAATTAGTTTATTTACAAACAATGAAAAAAAAAGAAAAATATTTAATTTCTCCTAATATAAATGATAAATCCCTTATTACAAAGCTTAATGGCTTGGATGAAAATTCAAAATTAGTCAGAACAAACGTAATAAATGAAAAATCGTTAACAATTTTTCTAAACAATCAGGAAATTGTAACATTAATGACAATTGGAGATCATCCAAAATATCTAGCAATTGGATATTTGTTAAATCAAAATATGTTAAAAAAGAAAGATGAAGTTTCAAAAATAGAAATTGATAAAGAGTTAAAAGTTGTTGTGGTGAGAACAAAAAGAAAAACAAACTACGAAAATAAATTAAAAAAGAAAATTACTACTAGTGGTTGTGCAATAGGGACAGTATTTGGAGATATATATGAAGAAATTAAAAGTGTTAATTTAAAAAATAGGAAAAAAATTAAACATAAATGGATTTATGAAATTTCAAAAAAAATAACTTTAACGCCAAGTTTATATTTAGAGGCAGGTGCTATTCATGGATGTGCAATTATACATAATAATAAACCATTAATATATATGGAAGATGTTGGAAGACATAATGCTGTAGATAAAATAGCTGGTTATATGTTTTTAAAAAAAATAAGATCTTCAAATAAGATTTTTTATACAACTGGAAGACTAACAAGCGAAATGGTAATTAAAACCATAAAAATGGGAATTCCAATTCTTATATCTAGGTCAGGTTTTACAGCTTGGGGTGTAGAACTTGCTCGAAAATCTAACTTAACCTTAATTGGAAGAGCTAAAGGAAAAAAATATTTAGTATTGGCTGGAGAAAATAGAATTGAATATAAATAAAAAAAAAATAATTTTCGTTATTTTAGCTGGAGGCAAGTCAAAGAGATTTGGTGGGGGATTTAAAACTTTTTCAAAAATTAATAATAAGAGTATTTTTAATAGAATTTTAGAAAAATTAAAAAAAAATGAAATTGAAATTTTGATAAATGCCAATCAAAATCATGAAGAATTTCAAAAAAGTAAACTGCCAATAATTAAAGATAAAAAAGAAGGTTTTTTAGGACCTCTTGCTGGAATACATAGTTCAATTACCTGGTGCTTAAATGAATATAAAGATAAGGAATGGATTTTTACAGTACCAAGCGATACTCCTTTTTTACCTGAAAATTTATTAGATAAATTTTGTAAAAAAATTGAAGAAAACGTTGAAATTCTAGTTGCTAGATCTAATAACAGGGTGCATCCTGTAATATCAATGTGGAACCTAAATTTATTAAATAGTTTAGAAAGAGAATTTAGTCAAAAAAATAGAAAAATAATGACTTGGGTTCAAAAACATAATTTTGATTATGTTGATTTTGACTACAAAAATTTTGATCCTTTTTTTAATATCAATACTATAAATGACTTAAAAAAAGCAGAGAAATTTGACCACTTAAACGTTTAAAATTTCAAATATTTATAGATAATAATTATAAAAAGATTATAAAAAAACTATGAGCATTTACCTTCCTATAGCTGAAATGAATATTAATATTTTTCTTATCGTATTCATCGGTATGGCAGTTGGGGCTTTATCAGGATTATTTGGAGTTGGTGGGGGTTTTTTAATGACACCATTATTAATATTTCTTGGAATACCTCCAGTTGTTGCTGTTGGAACTGAGGCCCCTCATGTTTTAGCTTCATCTGTTTCAGGAGTGATAGCTCACTGGAGAAAAAAATCTGTTGATTTTAAAATGGGATTTTTTTTACTTGCCGGCGGATTGGTTGGTTCTACAATAGGAGTAAATATATTCAAAATTCTTAGATCTTATGGTCAAATAGACATAGTAATTCAAATTTTATTTGTTTTATTTTTAGGAATAATTGGTTTTAGTATGGCTTTTGAAAGCGCGAGAACAACAATAAAAAGCTACAAGACGACATCTTTAATTCGAACTAAATTGCATCAACATTCTTGGATACATGGTCTTCCATTCAAAGTTAGGTTTAGAAGATCAAAACTTTACATTAGTGCAATACCTCCTATTTTAATTGGTTTTATTGTTGGCATACTATCAGCCATGATGGGTGTAGGAGGCGGTTTTATTATTATTCCTGCGATGGTTTATATACTAGGCATGCCTACAAGTGTTGTTGTAGGCACTTCATTATTTCAAATTATTTTTGTAACTGCAAATTCAACTTTTTTTCAAGCTTATCTTAATCAAACTGTTGATATAGTTCTTGCAGCGTTAATGATTCTAGGTGGAGTTATTGGTGCTCAAATAGGTGTAAGAATTGGATCTAGATTAAAAGCAGAATATCTTAGAGGTTTGTTGGCAATATTAGTTTTAGCAGTTTGCGCTAAATTATTTACTGACCTTGTTTTACAACCTAATGATTTATTTTCTACTCAGGTTCTATGATCAATCCTTTTGAAACAAAAAAAGAAGAAGTCAACACTTCTCCAAAAGTAAGTGATGAAATAAAAAGTACTACTTGCTACATGTGTGCTTGCAGATGTGGAATTAATGTTCATTTAAAAGATGGGAAAATTAGATATATAGATGGAAATAAAGATCATCCAATTAATAAGGGGGTTTTGTGTGCTAAGGGCTCTGCTGGAATTATGCAACAAAACTCTCCAGCAAAACTAACAAAACCATTATTAAGAGTTGGTGAGAGAGGTGAAGGAAATTTTAGAGAAATCGAATGGGATGAGGCACTAAGAATAGCTACAACTTGGTTGTCAGAGGTAAGGAATAAAGATCCAAAAAAGTTAGCTTTTTTTACCGGTCGAGATCAAAGCCAATCTCTAACAGGATGGTGGGCTAGTAAATTTGGAACATGTAACTTTGCGGCACATGGGGGTTTTTGTTCTGTTAATATGGCTGCTGCTGGCATGTACACCATCGGAGGATCGTTTTGGGAGTTTGGAGAAGTAGATTGGGATTACACTAAATATTTACTTTTATTTGGATGTGCTGAAGATCATGACTCTAATCCAATTAAAATAGGTTTAGGTAATTTAAAAACTCGAAAAGATACAAAGTTTGTATCGATCAATCCTGTTAAAACTGGTTACTCAGCAATAGCTGATGAATGGATCGGTATTAGGCCAGGAACAGATGGTTTATTTGTTCATTCTATTATTTATGAATTATTAAAAGCAAATAAAATTGATTGGAAATATTTGGAAAGATATACAAATTCAAATTGGTTAGTTTATAATAATCCTGGAAAAAATAATCATGGTTTATTTGTTAGGGATGAAAACAATCAAACTTTAATTTTTTGTAAAAATAGAAAAAAAATAATAAAAAGCTCTGATACAAATAACAAACCAAGTTTTTTTGGAAGTTATAAATTTAACGAAACTAATGTAGTTCCAGCATTTGAATTAATTGCAAAAGAACTTTTAAGTGATGATTTCAAACCTTCGATTGTTTCTAATAAAATAGATATAAAAGAAAGTGTTATAAAAAGAATAGCAAGTGAAATAGCTGAAACAGCTTTTGAAAAAGAAATTGAACTTCCGATTGAATGGACAGACATCAATGGAAAAAAGCATGATACCATGATTGGTAGACCTGTTTCTATGCATGCAATGCGAGGAATATCTGCACATTCAAATGGCTTTGATACTTGTAGACTTATTCATATACTGCAAATGCTAATTGGATCAATAGATGTGCCAGGTGGTTTTCGATATAAGGCTCCATACCCAAAACACGTTGTTCCAGGCCCAAAACCATCAGGTCACAAATCAATTCCAAACACTTCCTATGATGGCATGCCATTAGGATTTCCTACTTCACCTGAAGATTTACTTACTGATCAGAATGAAAAACCTATAAGAATTGATAAAGCATTTAGTTGGGAAAATCCACTTTCAGCTCATGGTCTTATGCATATGGTCATAAATAATGCTTGGAAAGGGGATCCTTATAAAATTGATATTCTCTTTATGTATATGGCAAATATGGCATGGAACTCTGCAATGAACACAAAAGAGACAATTGCAAAACTTATTGATAAAGATAAGAATACAGGAAATTATAAAATTCCAAAAATAATTTACTCTGACGCATATTATTCTGAAACCGTTCCATATGCAGATCTTGTTTTACCAGACACTACTTACTTAGAAAGATGGGATTGTATTTCTCTATTAGATAGACCAATTAGTTCAGCTGATGGAGCTGCAGATGCAATAAGACAGCCAGTTTTAAAATCAGAGAGAGATGTTAGGCCATTTCAAGATGTTTTGATTGATCTAGGTGCAAGACTAGGTTTACCAGGATTTATCAATGATGATTTTACACCAAAATTTCCTAATGGATATTTTGACTATATAATTAATCATGAAAGACAGCCTGGAATCGGTCCTTTGGCAGGATGGAGAGGAAATGGAGATTCATTTGGTAAAGGTAAAGTTAATCCAAACCAAATAGATGAATATATTAAAAATGGATGCTTTCATAATCATGAATTTTCAAGTGCTCAAAGTTATTATAAATTTTCTAATAAGTCATATATCGAACTTGCAAATGAATTGGGTTGGATAGCGAAAAAAGAGCAGATTGTACTTCAAATTTATAGTGAGGAAATGCAAAAATTTAGGTTAGCCAGTGAAGGTCATGGTTTAAAAAAACCTCCAGATTACATGTGTAAAAGAATAAAAAAATATTTTAGACCTATTCCAAAATGGTATAAACCAATTGAAGATAAAAATATTAATTCAGAAAAATATAGTCTTAACGCTATAACTCAACGACCTCCTCATATGTATCATTCTTGGGGTTCGCATAATGCATGGTTAAGACAAATTACCAATAGAAATTATTTGTATATTAGTGAGTACATCGCAGAAAAAAATCAATTAAAAGACAATGATTGGATATGGGTAGAGAGTTCTTATAATAAAATAAAAGTACAATGCAAAATAATGAAAGGAGTAAATAAATTTACTGTATGGACATGGAATGCAATTGGAAAAAGAAAAGGTGCATGGAACCTTGATCCTAACTCTCCAGAAACTGAAAAAGGCTTTCTTTTAAATCATATTATTCCCGATCTATTACCTAAAAGAGAAGATGGTTATAATTATTCTAATTCTGATCCAATGACAGGCCAAGCAGCATGGTATGATTTAAAAGTAGACATATATAAATGTAATGAAAATGAAATAAATGGCATGGTTTATCCTTCATTTAAAACTTTTAAAAATAAATCTAGAAAAAATATTGCAATAAACAATTATGGTAAAGAAATAAAAAAAACTTATTCTAAGAATCAATCAACAAAGCATTTTGAATATATTGGAAATAAAAAAAATTATTAAATTATGACAGAATTACCAAAAAAAACGGATAAACAATTAGGACTAGTTATTGATTTAGATATTTGTGTTGGATGTCATGCATGTGCTGTAAATTGTAAAGAATGGAACACATCAGGTCATTCTTCTCCCTTACATGATGTTGAGCCTTATGGAGATGATCCTACTGGTGTGTGGTTCAATAGAATTCACACTTTTGAAGTAGAAACAGAAGTAAAAGGAACTAAAACGGTACATTTTCCTAAAAGTTGTTTGCATTGTGAAGATGCACCATGTGTAACTGTTTGTCCAACGGGAGCTTCTTACAAAAGAGATGAAGATGGTATTGTGTTAGTAAATGCAGAAACATGCATTGGATGTAAACTGTGTTCTTGGGCTTGTCCTTATGGAGCAAGGGAATATGATGAAACTGCAGGTGTAATGAAAAAATGTACTCTTTGCGTTGATAAAATTTATAATGAAAATTTACCAGAGAATGAAAGAGTTCCTGCATGTGTTTCTAGCTGTCCGACAGGAGCAAGAAGTTTTGGAGACTTAGGAGATAAAAATTCAGAAATTGTAAAGTTAGTTTCTGAAAGAGATGGCTATAACTTAATGCCTGAGCAAGAGTGCAAGCCCGTAAATAAATATTTACCCCCGAAATCAAACAAAAATATTTTTAAAAATAAAAAATTAAAACCTATGTCAAATGATCAAAACCAAAGTTTTGATGACTGGATAGAACAGGTAAAAGGTGCATCCGAGTAAGTCAATTATTTTTTTTACTGTTATATCAGGTACAGGATATGGAATATTTATAAGTTTATTATTCAATATATTATTTGTAGAGATTTCATATAATTTTGAATATAAGATATGTTTATCTATAGTAAGTTTTCTTATGATAGTTAGTGGTTTGTTAAGTTCCACGCTTCATCTAGGTCACCCTGAAAGAGCATGGAGAGCATTTAGCCAATGGAAAACGTCATGGCTATCTAGAGAAGGTTTGGCTTCAGTAATTACTTTCATTCCAATGATTTTATTTTACTACTTTTGGATAATCGATATCAAAGGGTATAATTTGTTTTTAATTTTAACAAGTATTTTTTCAATTATAACTATTTTTTGCACTGGCCAAATGTATGCTTCCTTAAAAACAATTCCATCATGGAATAATCCTTTGGTAACACCTATATACATATTAAATGGTATTACTGTTGGTTCATTATTTGTATATTCATTAAATTTTTACTTTGACTATAATTTGAATCTATTCGAAAAATTTATTTACATTATTATTCTATTAAATTTTATCTCGAAGATTACTTATTGGATATCTGTTCGAAAAAAATCTTATACCAACATTCAAACTGCTATTGGTATTAAAAGTAATGACATCACTTTTTTCGAGGGTCCGCATACTGGTAAAAACTATTTAACTACAGAAATGATAAATAAAATTCGTAAACAAACTAGTAATTTTCTTAGAATCGTTTTTTGTGTTTTGTCATTCATTACGCCTCTTTATATGATTAACCAATACTCCTCTTTAGTTGCTGACGCATTTATTTTAAAAATATCAATGTTTATTGTATTTGTTTTATCTTTAATCGGTATGATTATTGAGAGATATTTATTTTTTATTCAATCAAAACATGTTGTTGGGCTTTATTATGGAAAAAAAAATTAAGATGAAAAAAATATTTTTTATTCAAATTTTTTTTATATTCAGTTTTGTTACTTTTTATTCTTATTCACAAGAAACATATTTTGATTTATCGCAGGATAAAATCAAGATAGAAACTAATTTTGACGGAAAAGAAATTATTATTTTTGGCTTATTGGAAGATAATCATGATACAATTTTAGCAATTAGAGGTCCAAACAAAAAATTAAAAATTCAAAAAAAAGATAGATACTTTGGTGTTTGGTTTAATAGTAAAAGAGTAACATACAGTAATGTTCCTAATATATTTTTTTTATCATCGACTAACAAAATTGATAATATTTTACCTGAATCAAAGTTAATTCAAGAAAATCTTAGTTTTGATGGAATTTTGAGAAATAAAAATTATAATCAAAATTTTGCTTTTGAAAATGATCAAGATATATGGATAGAAAATTTTATAAGAATAAAAAAAGAAAAACTTTTTTACAACCAATTTGAGATGAAAAAATTTAAAGATAAGTTATTTCAAACTAGTGTATATTT
>MDSW01110104.1_pt1 | contig 10189 bp, 11 predicted proteins | sample 811171 | NCBI WGS metagenome assembly MDSW01 (sample SAMN05326641, study PRJNA326480) | marine metagenome | isolation source: seawater | place: Atlantic Ocean: North West | collected 2012 | reverse complement strand
GATGAAAATTGTAATCAAAATGCATTGAGTGGTGATCTATTTCATTATTATAATGAATCTAATTCAAGCATATATGATTTTCATCCAGAATTAGAAGACCATAAAAAATGGGTGCTGGAATGTGCAACTCATTTTTTTACTAAAGTTCACAACTATGTTTTATCAGATGAAAATGAATTGTTGATGACTGATGCTTGGATGAATTATTGCTTGGAGAGAGCACAACAAGCAGAACATAATCATCATAATTGTTTAATCTCAGGTACATATTATGTCAACTTGGTAGATTGGGTTCATGCACCTTTGATGTTTATGAAGAGAGAACCAGAGTGCCATCCCTACATTGCTCACGCAAAGGACTGGGACTCCCCTAATAAATATAGTAGGTATGTTGAAGATATCAGACCTAAAGAGGGAGACCTTCTACTTTGGAAGTCTCATCTCATACATGGTTATCAAGGTAACCTCAACATGTGGGCAGATAGAACATCTATCTCCATGAACTTTATGCCTAGAATACTAGACAACGGTAAATACTCATTTGTAATTAACAACAGAAACGATGGATAAATTTCCCAGAAAACGATCTGCCTTCAAAGTATGGATAGAAGGACGCAATAAAGAACTACAAAATTTTATTGCAAATAGAAAAATTAACTACCCAGAATTGGGAGAACAGTTAGATTGTCTTTGGCATGACATTGACGATGGTATCTTACCAGGTAAGGAAGGAAGATTTTACAGAAGGATTGCAGATATTAAAAGAAGATATAAATCTCCTAAGTGGGATGTTGAAGAATTTAAGCATTATGATTTCTCTAAGGAGCAGTTTGACGAAGACTTAGACTAAATAAGAAAAGGAGTCTAGTGTAAAGAGATGGCATCAACATTAAAAACTGATAATTTATCAACACTGTCAGGGACAGGTGAAATAAATGTGTTGCAAAGTCTTGGTGTAAATGGTAGTATAGATTTTACAGGAAATTTACTGCAGAATGGACAACCCTTTGTAACTTTACCAGAACAATCCATAGAAACTATGGGTGCTATGTTAGCATCTGATGGTGTTACAGCATACTGGGCACATCCAAATACATTTGAAAATAATCTTGGTAGCACTAACATGCCACCAACAGATGCAGATACAGGTGGTATCAACTTACAGAACCCTACTGTACCTAATAATGGACGTTTACCTTTTGATGGAACTGGTAACTGGTATGATTATCAAGGTAATAGTTATTCAATAAACATAGGATCAGAATTTAAGTACAGAAGTATTTTCACACACGGGTTCTTGATGGGTGGATATAGAGGAGCAAACCCATGGAGAACTGTTAACCAAACATTCCATGCCACAGACGTTACTATATGTCGTGGAGACCAATTAGACAGAGCAGCAACATATGTTGATGGAAACTTTGGAGACTATAATGGATATGTCTATGGAGGTAACAATGGTTGGGGTGGTAACTCTGCACATACATCATCTATAAATTTACACACAGGGACAGGAAGGACAGCAGGATCCTCACCATCATATAATACAACTGATAACTACGGAACTACACCTGACACCATTGGTGTTGGTTGGGACTTATATGGTTCTGTAAACGATGCTGGTGCTGTATCAGGTCAATTAGTACAGAGAGGTTACATTACAGGTGGTGGTAACCAAGGAAGTAGTGGTTGGGGTAGAATGAACTTTTCATCAGAATTGATGTCTAGAATAGGTGGAGGACATACATCTGACTTCTGTTCTGCTACTGAGGGAGAAAACAGAGGTTATAGTCATTCAGATAATGGAAATACTAGGTACATTGAGTTTGCAACCGAGTCTACTGGAAACTGGAACACATCTAATAAAACAGGTGATGGTTGGAAGAAATCTCTATCTACAAAATGGAACATTGGTTATCATGGTAACGGTAACAATGTTACACAACAGTGGATGAAATTTACTAGTAACTCTGGAGCATACATATCAACCTTTAACCAGATAGACGTTGCTTCTGGTGAAGAGAATATGGAAATGGGACAAGACTGGGGATACATGTTAGGTAACTACTCAGGTGGTGGTGGATCTGGTAATGCTCGTCAGAACAATAGAACTATGAAAATTTTCCATGCTAATGATAGTATGGCAATGTGTGGATATAAATCAGAACCAAAAGGACACCAAGGACAATCATCAGGAGCATGTGTTACTGCAGCATTTACCGTAACTGCTACAAGATATCAGTAATATGAAAAAGAAACTTAATTTTATTGAGGAAAAAGCATTTGAGGTAGAGTGGACGTCCAAGATACCAGCACATATGGTATTGGATGAAGATATACTACGTCCAGAATATGAACCACAACATCCTCTAGAAATAGAAGTTAGGAAGTTTATTAAAGATAAAGAAGAAGTACAGAAAGGATATATTATCATGGGTCTGTGTGAAGAGGATCTTCGTGCCATGGAATTGAGAGAGCACGAGACAACATACCATAACTGTTATAACTTTTTCAATATATCAATAGTCAAGATGAAACGTGATGTTTTTGAGACATTGAAGTCTGGTCTTAAAAGATACATTGAATTTACTGAGAAAGAATTACATGATGGTGTAAACTATGCTGGTGAGATAAGACAATACTCAAAAGATTATATTGCCTCTATGGATGAGAAAGGACAAGTACAATGGAATAAAGGTAAAGTTCCAATGAACTCTAAGAAAATTAATAATGCATTGTCATGGATGAGAAAATTAGCAATCTTAGTTGTTGAAAGAGAATTTGAATTAAGATTTAAAAACTTTAAGAACTGTCATGATGTAGAAAGTGAGTCATGGGTATATCAATTACCAGAAGCAAGAGCATATAAAGAAAGTTCTGATGCAGAAACACCTTTCTTAGACATACTTGCAATGACCAGAGGTATGAGAAAAGAGATATTAGTTGACAAAGTATTAGAAAAACACAATGAGTATGTAAGAGCATACGCAGCACTCTTAGGAAAATACCATGCTATTCGTTCACAATTCAAACTTGCGGACAATATGTGGGACATGAATATCCTCTGGGAAGACTACCTAAATATAGGTATGCCACGAGTCCAAGCAATGAAGTTAGGACGAATGGATGATAACATGAATAGATTGAACGGTGAAGTCGCATATGGAACATTCGGATTCTAGTATTGATTTAAGATCTAAATTATCAAATGCTGATATTATAGATGCTGCAGTAAACTTGCAGATGGGACAGACAATGTATCAGAATGATACTTTTGTTGTTGGTTCTCAGATTACTCCTTACAAAAAAGTTCAACAAGCATTGTTAGAACTAGAAGCAAGACAACATGGATATGTTGAATTGCAGTACAAACATAAGTTATGTACAAACTCCAGAAAGAAATTAGAACGTGAGTTAAAAAGAGAAAAAGAAAGACCCGACTCAGATGAGTTAGAGGTAGAGAGAATAGAGATAGAAATGGAGAAAGCAAAGTACGATGAGTCTTTGTTTGAGAAAAAGTATATTACATATGAGAGAGAAATATCTGAGTTCTGTGATATGGTTCGTAATCACATGGACGAGGATAAGGGTATAGAATACTATCGTGTAACACAAGAAGACGAGGATAGAAAGTATTGGATTACTAGAATGGCAAAGCAAGCTGCAGTTGATGTACACAACTGTGGTAGGATTGGAAGTGGTAATTTAGATTCTATTTTAAATATGCCAGCAGAAGATCAGTTAACTGCTATACAAGGTGCTGTAGAACATGCTACAATGTTAACAGCAGGAGTTGAAAAAATGACACAGCAACTTCTACCAGAGGTTAGAAAAGTTATTGAAGGATCATTCAAGGACTACTCTGTTCCTAAGTTAATGGCAGAAGTGCCAAAGGTAGAACAACTACCAGAACCAAAAAATCTTGAAATTAAAACTAGAGTTTTAACTACATTACCAAATGAAAAAATCCGTCTTCAGTCTGCCAATAAATCCTAAACTTGATAAACAGTTCACGGATGGAATCTTTATACCATGGTTGACAAAATATAAACCTTACATTAAAGACTTATACTTTACATGTAGAATGCCACCCTTCACTCAAGATGCGATGGGTGATACTTTTGCTGGAGACATATCTCAGTTAGTTTTTAATGCTCTGGTAATATCAAGAGAAACAGAGATACCTATCTCAGCAACATTTAATAACATATATGTTAGACCAGACCAAGAAGGACTAGATCTATTCATTCATAATTTTAGACAAATATACGAAAATTATAATGTTCGTATTGCTACGATACCACACACTACATGGGTGTCATCTGGTCAAATACAGTCAGCATTTCCTGACTTAAAAATTAAGAATACTATCATAAGGAATGTTTGTAAGGCAAACGATATCGTAAATCTTGCTAAGGCTGGCTTTCATTATATCAACTTAGACAGAGATATGATGCGGGACAAGAATGGTTTACTAGAGATAAAGAAAGCAAAGGAATACTGCAAGAAGATTGGTAAACCAGTAGAGATTTCATTACTGGCAAATGAAGGTTGTTGGGGTGGATGTAGTGTTATGGATGAGCACTATCATTTTAATAGTACAAGACAAGGTAAATCTCCACAGTTCTTTATGGATCCTATCAGTACAAATTCTTGTTCTAAATGGGATATAGAAGATCCTTCTTCTGCATTGAAAGCAGCAAACCTACCTCCATGGAAAGAAGACTGGGAAGAGTTTTTAGATTTAGGTATAGATGTTTTCAAGATGCATGGTAGAGAAAACATGATGAGACTAAAAGAGTCCATGGATATTGTAGAGAGATGGGCACGAGAAGATAAACTTCTATTCCCTGAGTTTGACGAGTACATGGACGATTTACAAGTCAAGGATGCTCCGATAAATTTATGGAGAGAAAAGATCAAGACATGTAAGTTTGATTGTTGGGATTGTAATTACTGTGAATCTGTTGTAGAATCACACCTCAAGAAGGTAGGAGAAACCTTTGAGATAGAAGAATATACACAAAGATGTTTAGATGCTATTGATAATGCTTTATCATTCAAATCTAATTTTGTATCAGAAGGGTATGAGATTCAAGGAATAACATCAAATAGAGTTAGACATTTTCTAAACAATCTTTGTTCTCACGATGATGCTGTATATCTTGAACTAGGGACATTGATGGGTAGCACATTTTTTGCTGCTACAATGGGTAATAGCATAGAAAATATTGGTGTTGATGATTTTTCAGATCCAGAATGTAAACCAATGACAAACAATTTACATTGGAGTGAAGTTGGTAATGCTTTTGAAGAGTTTCAAAGACACTTTAAAAAATATGAAAACGGAAAGTCAACATTCCTAAAATCTGACATTCTTGATTTGACAGAAGAAGACTTTGAAGGAAAGAAACCAAACGTAGTATTCTATGATGCTAACCATGATTATGTACAACAATTAAATGCATTGAATCATATAGCACCTTTCCTTGCAGACAAATTTATTTTGGTTATAGATGATGCCAACTTTGATGGAGTCATAGAATCAGCAATACAATTTGTGAAAGATAATAATTATGATCTTTACTTTGAGAGAAAGATACTCAGTAAGATTATAGAAAATCCAACTCATTGGTGGAATGGTTTATTTGTAATGGTATTGGAGAAACCAAATGAAGGTAATTAATTCAGAGTTATTTGCTATAGCACATCCTTCTGCATGGGAGGTAGAACAAAAACATATTGGTAATCATAAAAATAGAATTGTTATAGTCAGTAATTTTTTTAAATATCCTGATGAGATAAAAGCGTATGCACAATCTATAGATTATACCGCAACATATCAAGGAGAAGTTACAAATCTGCCAGGTTATATTCATTACATGAGTATACACAAGAGATCTATCTACGAACCAATGAAATTTATATGCTCAAAATACTTTGAAGGTAGTAATGAGATCATGAGATTTCCTGATGAGACTAGGTTTGGATTTCAGATATATGATATGCAAGAGAAATGTAGATATCAAAGTTTGTTTCCACATACTGATGAGGTAAGATATGCTGGTGTGTTATCTCTAAACACAGAAGATGACTATGATGGTGATGATAATGGCACATCATTTTTTAGAAGTGAAGAGACAGGAGAGGAGACTACATTATATGATAAAAATTATAGAGCAAAAAGATTATTAAATCCTGTACAGGCAATGGTAAACTTTGATCCATCTCAAGTAAAGCATAAAGAATGGACAAGATATCACATAGAACCACATGAATTTAATAAGTTAATCATGTACGAAGGTAACCTTTGGCACTCAATTCATTTTCAACAAAAGAAATGGAACTCAAATAGAATGACTTTTAATGCTTTTATCCGATAAATATAATTGGACAAAGTATAAATGGTCTGATGGGAACCCTAAATGTTTCTAACATAAATGCTAATAATGTAGACGTTAACGGAACTCTAGAGGTTGATAGTGTTACCTCTACAGTAACTCTGACAGCTGTGTCTTCTAGTCAAAGACCTCAAAATGCTGCACAGGGAACAATTATTTGGAACACAGATACTCTGGAAGTAGAAGTTTGGAATGGTACTGCGTGGGTAAATATTTCTAAAAAATCTGGTGGTGCATTACCTACTGATGGTATGAGAGTATATCTAGATGCTACAAATACTGATTCATATCCTGGCAGTGGAACTACTTGGACAGATTTAAGTGGTTATGGAAATAATTTCCAGATAGTAAATGGAGCATTTAAAGGTGGTGCAGGATCAATGACTGGTTACATGGATTTCCAAGGTAATCATGGTCAAGCAAAAAATGGTGGAGATATTTCTTTAAGTGGTGATGTTAGTTATGTTGTTGTAACTAGAATTAAAAATTCTACGGGTCAATGGAGGACATTAACTAGATCATATAATGCTGACCACCATGTTATTGTTCAGTCTGGTGCGTGGAATATTGGAATGTATGATAACAATGGTTCTGGATTTATAGGAACTGGATATTCTCAACAATCTTTACCAGGTTATGCTAGTAATAGTTTTATGGTTATGGTTTGGAGATGGAGTAATAATGATAATCCAACATATGAATTGCATGTAGATGGTATTTCTAGAGGATCTATTAGTAATTCCAATGCTAGATATAATAGAGGTTTTGGATCTATAGGTGGATACCATAGTGGTAATACAAATCCTAGTAGTGGATCTCAGTGGTGGGGAGACATAAGATTATTTGCTGCCTATGCTAGAAGAATTACTACTTCCGAAATTGCTGAAATACAGAATGCTATGTCAAATCAGGGGTACATTTAATGGGTCAAGTTAATGCAGGAAAATTTATTGCTAGTACAGGAATAGAATTTCCTAGTTACACTACAAATAATAGACCAACTAATCTTGGAGCAGGAGCAACCATATACAATTCCGACAATGAAGAGTTAGAAACTTGGAATGGTGAAGAGTGGATGGTAATTGGTGGTGGATCAGATCCAGATGGATCTTCTCCAGATAAAGCAGCGACTAGTGCTGCAGCAATATTACAAGTAAATCCTAGTGCACCAGATGGTGTGTATTGGATCAACTTACCCACTGTAGGACCTAAACAAATATATTGTGCACTAAGTTCAAATCATCTTGGTGGTGGTGGGTGGATGTTAGCATGGAAATGCACTAGAGGATCTACGTTTGGATATAACTCAAACTATTGGACAAGTGCAAATGTATATAATGAAACTTCTGGATTAAATCTTAATGATGGTGATCATAAGAATCATGCTTTCAATCATTATGTTGCTGGTTCTATTGCAGCAGTATTTCCTGACTTAAATAATGGTGGGCAATCAAGTGTACCATATAGTGCTTGGACATGGAAACAAAGTGGTGTAGGACAAACTGCATTGACTAGATTACAAAGTAATCAACAGTTGTCTAGTAATCCTCGTGGAGAGAGTAGTATGTCTGGTTCTGGATTTTCTAATCAGAATGGATATCAGTGGTATGGATTTAATTACACAGGAAATAATAACAACAGAGTTCGTTGGGGATTTGGTTGGAATAATGAAGGAGATCAAAACTCTAATGATGTTAGTGGAGGAATAGCACCCGTAAGATCTGGAGCAAGTGCGGGAGATCATATCTATTGTTGCCAAGGAACAACTGGTGTAAATAGAACTATAAGAGCTGAGATTTGGGTACAATGAAATTAACACCAGAGGAATATTTAAAAATTCTACATCGTAGAAATGAGATAGAACTTACTGCAGATGAGATTCAGTTCATAAAAGATGAGAGAATGGCAGAGCACACTGAGTGGAGTACATATTTACATTATCTTAAAAAAATTACATTTAAGAAAAATGATGTAACTGCTCATCCAGAAATAGCAGAAAAAGTATTGATTGCTGGAAAGGCATTGAAGGTTGGAGATATAGATATTGATCAATTCCAAAACATGACATATGGATACAGTAAAGAACAATATCCTGAGATAGCATATATTGTAGGACAGATAATTAATTGCTATAGATATCCAGTGACAGAACCGAAAGTCGCCGATATTCCACCCTTATAAATATAAGAAACTATTCACTTTGATAATCATGGATCCTGCAAAATTAAAGTCAAACTTTGAGGAGCAAATTGCTAAGACCGAAACACAAATAAAAGAATTAGAAGACAGTTTAAAGAAGGCAACAGAATATAAAATTAAACTGCAAGGAGGACTAGAAACTCTAGGTCTTTTAGAGCAAGAAGATGCACCAGCACCTGACTCAGCACCAGCAAGCGTTGAACCTTCCTAAATAGGAACGAAGGGATAATAGTATCTAATGGCATCGCCCGCAAGTAAATCTGATCTGATTACATATTGTAAAAGGAATTTGGGAGAACCTGTACTACAGGTCAATGTTGATGATGAACAAGTAAACAATGTTATAGACGACACATTTCAGTTCTTCCAAGAGAACTGTTACAATGGCATGGAGCGTTGCTATCTTGTGCATGAGATAACTGCAGATGATAAAACTCGTCTTGCAGCAACTACTAGCACAACAGCTGGTACTACAACTTGGAAGGAAGCAACAAACTTTATACCTATACCATCCCATGTGGTTGGTATCAGTAAGGTATTTGGAATGGTAGGTAACTCTATTCGTTCTAACTTATTTGGTATTGAGTATAGAATATTCTTAAATGATTTGTATGCTTTTGGATCCCTTGATATCTTAAACTACTACATGACCAAACAATATCTGGAGACTCTAGATATGGTTTTAAACAATGGTTCATTCCAGCAGTTTAGATATACTCAGCGTCGTGATCGTTTGTATCTTGACATAGATAAAGACTTCTTACAAGAGGGACAAAATCTATTGATAGAAGCTCATCGTATGATAGACCCAGACGATGCAACAGAAATGTATAATGATGTGTTTGTAAAAAGATATGCTACTGCAAGATTAAAAAAGCAGTGGGGTCAGAATTTAATCAAATATAACAATGTACAATTACCAGGCGGTGTAACACTAAATGGTCGTGAGATCTACGAAGACGCACTCGCAGAAATTGAGAAAATTGAATCAGAAGTTCTCAGTAAGTATGCAATACCACCAATGGATATGATCGGATAAGATGCCTACAAGTCCCTACTTCCCAACTTATCATGCAGGACACTCTGGTGAACAGAGTCTTGCACAAGATCTTGTGGACGAACAAATTAAACTATTTGGTTCTGACGTATACTATCTACCTAAAACAGTTTTAGCAGATAGCACATTGGATGAAGTCAGATACACTAAGTATCAAGATCAATTCCAAATTGAAATGCTACTTGTAAATGTAATGGGTTTTGGAGACAACGCAGAATTTATAAGTAAGTTTGGTTTGCGTATTACAGACGAGATTATATTTCGTGTGTCTACAAAAAGGTGGACAGAAGAAGTAGCAGAACATAGCATGTCTGCAAAACTTACAGTTCCTGATAGACCTAATGAAGGAGATTTATTATATTATCCTCTCACACAGAATTTGTATGAAATTAAGTATGTTGGAAAGGAAGAACCATTTTTCCAGTTTGGTAAGATACAATTTTATGCAATCACTGCAGAACTATACGAGGTTGGTTCAGACGATCTTGCTACTGGTGTTGCAGAGATAGATGCTATAGAAGAGTTGTTCGAT
>MDSW01007732.1_pt1 | contig 10189 bp, 10 predicted proteins | sample 811171 | NCBI WGS metagenome assembly MDSW01 (sample SAMN05326641, study PRJNA326480) | marine metagenome | isolation source: seawater | place: Atlantic Ocean: North West | collected 2012 | reverse complement strand
GGCCTGGGCTGCAATTAATAATGACATATCTTTTGAAATAGTAATACTTTATATCTCAGCCATATTTTGGACATTGGGTTATGACACGATTTATGGAGCTCAGGATATATCTGACGATGAAATTATTGGACTTAAATCGACATCAATTAAATTTAAAGAAAATATAAATTTGTTTGTAACCCTTATGTATTTAATAAGCACACTTTTAATCTTTTATCTTTTTAAAGATAAAATTGGATACAATTTTTTTTCTTTACTTTTAAGCTTATTTGCAATTTCACTTTTTTATCAAATATTATCTTTTGATAAAAAGAAAAAAGAAAGTTGTTTAAAAATGTTTAAAGCTAATAATCTTTCTGGTTTGATATTATTTTCATCAATTTTAATGTTAAATTTTTAAATGAAATTTCAAGAAAACAAAAAAATACTGATTAGGCTTTATAACGAATATATAAAAAAACATTTAAGTAAAATTTTTTTTGCTTTAGTACTGTCAATTATTGTAGCAGGAACTACTTCTTCAATTGCTTGGTTACTTGATCCAGCTGTAAAAAAAATATTTATAGAAAAGGATAATACCTATGCATGGTTAATACCATTATTAATTATTATTACATTTTCTCTTAAAGGACTCTCACTTTATTTAGCAAGGATGAAAATAATAAGAGTAGGACAAGAAGTAGCTGGTGAAATTCAAAAAAAGATTGCAAAAAATATTTTGACTACAGATATGCAAACCTTAGATAACAGGCACTCTGGAAAATATATCTCAAATATTCTTTATGAAACTAGTCATGTTCAAAACTTAGTAAGCACTTCAGTTTTAAATCTAATGAAAGATTCGTTTTCAGTGATTGCTTTAGTATCAGTGATGTTTTATCAAAATTGGAAGCTCGCTTCATTTGCAATATTAATGATGCCATTAGCAGCCGGGTTTGCAAAAAGTTTAGGGAAAAGAGTTGGAAAGGCTATAGCAAAGGCAGGGGACTCAAGCGGACAATTAGTGACTTTTTTATCAGAGATATTTAAAGGATCTAAAATAATTCGAATATATCAAAAAGAGGATAAAGAAACAGAAAATGCAAATAAAATGGTTGATGATTTAGTTGAGAAAAATATAAAAATTAATAGCATTTTAATAAGAGCAACACCGATCATGGAAACTTTAACTGGATTTATGATTGCTGGATTTATTTATTTTTCCGGTAAACTTATTGCTTCTGGTGAAATAGGTGTAAATAATTTTTTCTCATTCCTTGCAGCAATGATGCTCGCTTATCAACCTATTAGAGCCTTAGCAACGATAAACATAGCTATTAATCAAGGTTCAGCTGCTTTTAAAAGAATAACTGAAGTAATTGATAAAGATATTCAAATAACTAATCAAGAAAATCTTCCAAAATTAGACATTACAAAATCAAATATAAAGTTTGAGAATGTACAGTTTAAATATTTATCAACCAAATCGAAGGCTTTACATGATGTAAACTTGAACATTCAAGGAGGGTCTATGACCGCGTTCGTTGGTCATAGCGGGGCTGGAAAAAGTACAATTATAAATCTTTTACCTAGATTTTATGATCCACAGGATGGGAAGATTCTCATTGATGGTCAAAACATTAAGGAGGTAACTCTTCAATCCCTAAGAGGTAATATATCGCTTGTGAGTCAAGACGTAATTCTTTTTGATGGTACTATTAAAAAAAATATTTCCTATGCTGATGAAACTTCTTCAGATGAAGATATTGTAAAAGCTTGTAAATTTGCTGCTGCACATGAGTTTATTTCTCAAATGCCAGAGGGATATAATACTTTAATTGGAGAAAATGGTGTAAAATTATCTGGCGGACAAAAGCAAAGAATTTCAATTGCAAGAGCAGTATTAAAAAAGTCACCTATAATTTTGTTAGATGAAGCAACATCTGCTCTGGACTCGGAATCTGAGGAAGTTGTTCAGAACGCAATAATGAATTTAACTAAAAATAAAACTACTTTAGTAATAGCCCACAGATTATCAACTATTCATAAAGCAGATTGTATATTTGTAATGAACGAAGGTAAGGTAATTAATTCAGGTAATCACGAATTTCTCATAAATAATTGTAATGAATACAAAACACTTTATGAAAAACAATTAAAATAAAATGTTATTTTTATACAAAGTTATTACAAATATTTTGTATCCTATTTTGATTTTGTATATGTATTTTCGTAAATTAATTAAAAAAGAGCACTCTAAAAGGTTTAAAGAGAAAATTTACCCCTCACATTTTAATGTAAACAAAACTGAAAATTCAAAATTATGTTGGTTTCATGCTGTTAGTATCGGAGAATTAAATAGTATTTTGCCAATAATAGAAGAAATTAACACTAAATATACTAATTATGAGTTCTTAGTAACAACTACCACTTTAAGTTCAGCTAATTTAATAGATAAAAGATCAAAAAATTTAAAGAATATTCAACATAGATTTTTTCCAATTGATGTAAATTTTTTAGTATCAAAATTTTTAGACTCTTGGAAACCTAACTTTATTTTTTTTGTTGACTCTGAAATATGGCCGAACTTTACTCAACAAATTAAAAAAAGGGAAATACCTTTAGCGTTAATAAACGCGAGAATAACTGCAAAAAGTTTTAAAAAATGGAATTTTTTTCCAAAAACTGCGAAAAAAATTTTTAGTGTAATAGATTTATGTTTAACTGCAAATTTAGAAACAAAAAAATATTTGGAAAAATTTGAAGTCAAAAATATTTATCATCATGGAAATATTAAACTTTTAAGTAAAATTGATGAAAAAGGATTTGATACTCATAACAAAGAATTCCTTAGAAATAGTAGATTTTGGTTAGCTGCTAGCACTCACAGAGGGGAAGAACAATTATGTATAAATACTCATATTAAAATAAAAGAAACGCTTAAAAAAATTATCACTGTTATAGCTCCAAGACATATTGAAAGAACAAGAGAAATAGTATCTTTATGTAAAAATTTAAATTTAAATGTCCAGATTCTTAATGATAAGGATATTATTCAAGATAATATGGATATAATAATTGTTAACTCATTCGGAGTTTTGAATAATTTTTACAAATATGCAAAAAGTGTTTTTATCGGAAAATCAACTTTAAAAAAACTTAAAGAAGTTGGAGGTCAAAATCCCATTGATGCAGCTAAACTTGGATGTAAAATATATCATGGGCCTTATGTTTATAATTTTAAAGAAATTTATGAAATTTTAGAAAAAAAAAATATTTCAAAAAAAATTGACAATATTGATGAACTGAGCCGTAATTTGATTAATGATTTAGAGTTCAATCAAAAGGAGAATAATATTTCAGACTTTATTGACGATTTGTGTCAAAAAACTTTTTTAAAAACCATGAAAAATATAGATAAATTTTTGATTGATGAAATTAAATAAACCAAAGTTTTGGGATAAAAAAATTGGTATTTATTCAATCTTATTACTTCCTTTATCTTTTATTTTTTTGATGATGACTTATTTGAAAAAAAAGTTTTCAAAAACAAAAGTTTTTAATGTTCCTATTATTTGTATAGGTAATATTTATATTGGTGGTACTGGTAAAACTCCTTTATCTATTTTTTTAGCTAAAGAATTGCTAAATTTAAAAAAAAAACCAGCTATTATAAGAAATTACTATAAAGGTCATGAAGATGAATACAGTCTTATTAGAGAGGAATTTGCAAATTTGATCTTATCCCAAAAAAGATTTTTAGCTATTAATGAAGCAATCAAGTCTAAAAATGATATTGTATTATTAGACGATGGATTCCAAGATTTTACAATAAAAAAAGATTTAAATATAATCTGTTTTCATAGTAATCAACTTATCGGCAACGGTCTGCTAATACCCTCTGGCCCTCTTAGACAAAATTTAAATTCTATCAAAGACGCGGATATAATTATCATTAATGGAGATCAAAATAGGGATTTTGAAAAAAAACTTTTGTTAATAAATAATAATCTAGAAATTTATTATTCTAAGTATAAGCCGATAAATATAAACGAATTTAAGAATGAAAACTTACTTGCTGTTGCCGGAATCGGAAACCCAGAAAATTTTTTTCAATTAATTAGAGAAAATGGATTAAACATAAAAGAAAAAATAATTTATCCAGACCATTACATTTTTTCAAAAAGAGAAGTTGAAGATATTATAACGAGGGCCGAAAAAGACAAATGTAAAGTAATTATGACAGAAAAAGATTTTTTTAAAATAAAAGATTTTAATTTAAGGAATTTAAATTATCTAAAAGTTAAGTTACAAATTGAAGAAAAAGAAAAATTATTAAATAAAATAAAAAAAATATATGAAAATAATTAATTATTTCTTACAATCAATTTTTATTTATTTATTTTTTCTTTTAGGAATTATTTTACGTTTAAATTTAAGTAGAAAATTATTTGCGTTTTTATTTAGTATACTGGGGCCTTTATTTAAATCTAAAAAAATAATTCTAAATAATATGAAAATTTTTTCTCAGAATGTAAAAGATTTTGACCAAGACAAACTTGTGAAAAACATGTGGGAAAATTATGGGATGACTTTTATAGAGTACCTTTTTTTAGGCTATTTTCGAAATAATACTACTCATATAAATTGCGAAGGAAAAGACAATTTATTGCAAATAACAAAAAATAATAAACCTGTCATTTTCGTTTCTGGGCATTTTGCAAATTTCGAATTAATGTCAATGGAAATTACAAAACAAAATATTCCTTTAGCAACAATTTATCGTCCATTAAATAATTTTTTTTTAAATCCTTTAATGGAATACTTAAGAAAAAAAAATGTTTGTGAAAATCAAATTAAAAAAGGAATTAAGGGTGTTAGAGAAGCAATTGAATTTTTGAAAAAAAAACACTCTATAGCTCTTATGATTGATCAAAGGGTAAGTGAGGGAGAAAGAGTTAATTTTTTTGGTCAGCCGGCTTTAACAACAACTTTGCCAGCACAATTATCTATGAAATATCAAATAGATATAATTCCGGTTTATATTAAAAGACTTAAGAATAACAATTTTAAAATTGAATTTCTCCAAAGAATTAACCCTGATAATTATAAAAATAAAATAGAATTAACAGAAAAATTAAACAATATTTTAGAAAAAATGATTTTGATGAACCCAGATCAGTGGATTTGGACACATAATAGGTGGAAATAGAAATTATTTTTTTTTTCTTTAAATCTTGCATTTGCTTCTTTAGGAGAAAAATAAGCCTCTTGTAGGTCAACATTCCAATAGTCTAAATTTTGTAGTTTTATTTCTTTACCAGAAATAGCGCACAAAACATAATCGCCTTCCTCTACAATTTCAAAATAGTTGTGTTTAAATTTAAGTTTAGCTTTTTTTTTAATCATCAATAAATTATACAATATTTTATCATGAATATTGGATTAATCGGTAGTGGTGGGCGAGAGCATGCTTTGTGTAAAAAGATCTATCAATCGAATTTAGTTAAGAAAATAGTGTGTTTTCCAGGAAATGCTGGCACCTCTCAAATAGCTACCAACGTAGATGTTGATATTTTAAATTTTAAAAAATTATATAAGTTGTTAAAATTTTATAAAATCGACCTAGTAGTTGTCGGACCTGAAGAACCACTTGTTAAAGGAATAGTTGATTTTTTAAAAAATAAAAAAATCAAAGTTTTTGGTCCAAATAAATACGCAGCGAAATTAGAGGGCTCAAAAGCTTTTATGAAAAAAATGTGTTTAAAAAATCAAATTCCAACAGCTAAATTTAAAGTTTGTAAAAAAATTAGAGATGTCAAAAAATTTTTAATGAATTGTAAACTTCCGATAGTCGTGAAAGCAGATGGTTTGGCTGCCGGTAAAGGAGTGACTATATGTAATTCAAATAAACAAGTGTTTAATGTATCCAATGATATATTTAAAGGAAAATTCAAATCATCTAAAAGTGTTGTCTTAGAGGAATTCTTAAAAGGAGAAGAGGCAAGTTATTTTGTTTTGGTTGATGAAAATAGCTTCAAATTCTTTGGAACGGCTCAAGATCACAAAAGAGTTTACGAGCAAGATAAAGGACCAAATACAGGTGGTATGGGAGCATACTCACCAGCTCCGATTATAACCAAATCATTAGAAAAAAAAATAATATCTCGAATAATAAAACCAACGTTAGTTGCCCTTAAAAAGGAAAAAAAACCTTACACAGGTTTTTTATATGCCGGATTAATGATAAGTAAGAATAATCCTTATTTAATTGAATATAATATAAGAATGGGTGACCCGGAATGTCAAGTTATACTGCCTAGACTTAAAACAGACATTGTTAAAATATTTAATAAATCAATATCCAAAAAATTAAACAAAACAAAAATAAAATGGAGTGAAAAAAAATGTATGACTGTAGTTTTGTGCTCAAAAGGATATCCGGTTAAATACAAAAATAATTTAAAGATTAAAAATATTAATAAAATAAATTTAAGAAAAGAAGATTTTATTTATCATGCTGGTACAAAATTTATTAATGATGAGCTGAGAACAAATGGTGGCCGAGTTTTAAATGTTACATCCACTGGAATCGATTTTTTAAAAATAAGAAAAAGAATAAATTCTATAATTAAAAAAATTAATTGGAAAAAGGGATATTTCCGTAAAGATATAGGTTGGAAAGTAATTAATTGATGAGAATAATAAGCGGCACGTTAAAAGGAAAGTCAATTAATTACATAAAAAATTTTATTACAAGACCTCTTAAAGACTCTGTAAAAGAAAATATATTTAATATTTTAGAACACTCAAATTTAATAAAACCAAAAATTAAAAATTCACATATTTTAGATTTATACTCTGGGGTAGGATCTTTTGGTATAGAATGTATATCTAGAGGAGCCCAAAAGGTAACATTTGTTGAACAAAATGTTTCAACTATTAATATTTTAAGAGAAAATTTATCAAAACTTTCAATTATTAATCAAACAAATATTTATAATGATCAAATAAACACAAATTTAATTAAAAGATTTAAAAAAAAATTTCATATTTTTTTTTTGGACCCCCCTTTTGCTGATACAAATTTTATAAATATTTTAGAAACATTAAAAGAATCCAAAATTTATAAAAAAAACCACATAATAATAGTTCATAGGGAAAAAAAATCTAAAGAAGACTTTCGTGATATTTTTAAAACAGTTGAGATCAAACAATATGGAAGATCAAAAATTATTTTTGGAGTCTTTATTTAAGTAATTTTTTTGTAAAAACCTTTACTTCCTCTACAGCTGGTTGATTGAAAGGATTTATGCCAACCAATTTGCCAATTAATATTGTCTCGACAATAAAATACGAAAATAATTTACCGAGCGTTTCCTCATTTAATTTTTTAATTTTAAATTCTCTAAAAGGTATTTTCTTTTTTTTAAAGGCTTTTATCAAAGCATTTTTTTGTGCATTCTTAATTGTGCTTAATCTTTTTTTATTTAAGTTAATTTTTTTATAAATTTTAGATTTTAAATTTAATTTATTCTTTGATTTATTTTCAAAGCTAAAAATGCTAAAAAATTTATCTCTGGGTCCGTCTAAATATAATTGTAACAAACTATGATGATCTTTTGGAACATTTGAAACAACAGGCAGGAAACCCTTATTTTTCTTTCCTAAACTTTCAGCTATGAGTTGTTGACACCAATATAAAAATTTTTCTAATTCAGGAACATAATTTAAAAAGATTAAATTATTGTTTCTCTTAAAGATTAAAAGCTCAGCCATCTTAATTGAGTTATATTTTAAAAAAACTTTATTATTCTTATTTAAACAATCTCTTATTTTTTTTCTAAGGTTAGTTATATTAACGCCCATTAGATAAGCGGGTACTATTCCTACCTCAGATAAAACAGAGTACCTACCTCCCACATAGTCTTTATGATCGATATGAAATAAATTGAGATTTCTACTAATATTAAACAAAAGGTTATTTTTCCTCTCTGAAATTATAATTACGTTATTAGAATTTTTTTTTAGTAAATTTAAAGAAAAAGCATTAGCCAAAGTCTCAATTGTGTTACCAGATTTCGAAATAATTAAAAAAAGAACACTTGAGATATTTTCCTTTTTTTTGAAATTAGAAATTTTATTTTCATTCAAATCATTGAAGAAATAAACCTTTTTTTTAATTTTCTTTCCTAAGAAATTGCTAATAGCCTCAGCGCCTAGAATAGAACCGCCCATACCTATTAAGGCAATAGTTTTAAATTTTTTAAATCTTTTTAATTCTTTAGTTTTAAAATTAAACTTATAATCTTTACTTAATATACCAATTGTCTTTTTTTTTTGAAAATTTATATCTTTGGCAATCTCATCAAAAACTTTTTTAAATTTTAATGAAAAATTTTTTTTTTTAATATTTATCAATTATTTACTCTTTAATTTTTTCTAAGATAACATCTTCGATTGAAGAGCTGCTTTTTTTAGATAAGTCCTCAGTCTGCGGAGCTTTTAAAATTTTTTTTATATCGTTACCCTCACTAGTTTTAGTTTGAGATTTAGATCCTGGTTTTGGTAACTCATCAAAATTAGGAGGCAATACAAGAGGTTCTTTTTTTTTGACCAAAAACTCATCTGTGTTGGAAGTTTTTTGATTTTTTAAAACTTTTTTTGCATCATTAATTCCCCCACATGCTTGTAGTAAAAATAAAAATAACAGTAAATGTTTGAATCTAATCATTGTTTTTTTTCCTCAAAAGCATTAACGCTAATCCTACTGTTATGAATATATCAGCAATATTAAAAGTAAACCAATGAAAACTTTTGAAATGCAAATCTATAAAGTCTGGTACGGCTTTAAAAATTATTCTATCGTAAAAATTTCCAAGTGCTCCTCCTATTATAATTGAAAAAATTATTTTATCATAATTATCAGATTTAAAACTCATAATTACTAGAAATATAATAACGACCAAAATTAAAAATGTAATTGAATTATAGTATAAATCTGAGTTGAAGCTGAGTAGTCCGAAGCCTATACCTGTATTCCAAATTAAATCAAAATTTAAAAAATTATTTACATAATATGAACTTTCACTAAAATCACTTATAATTATATTTTTTGTAAATCTATCTAAAAAAAAGGTCACTAAAATAATAATTGAAAAATAAAAATTTTCTTTTTGAAGAATTTTGTTTTTTATTCTTTTAAGGTCAATCAAAATATTGGCTTTCTATTTTATTGGAGAACTTTTGAGCATCTTTCACATTTTTTCTCTAAAATTTTCCAACATCTTTCACATTTTTGTCCTTGAGCTTTTTTCACCTCAATCTTGATTTCGTCATTATTTGATAATTCCTTTTCAGCTTTTGAAACAATAAAATAATCTGATAAATCTAATTTATCGAGAAGTTCAAATTTATCTTTTTTTAATATAAGCTTAATTTCAGCCTCTAAACTCGATCCAATTTCTTTGTTAGCCCTCTTCTCCTCTATCGCAATATTTGCATCTTGTTTAATTTTAAATAGTTTCAACCATTTTTCATTTAACTTTTCATTTTGCCAACTTGTTGGAATTTTTACAAAATGATTTTCATGAATGCTTTCTGAATTATCTTTGTTCACTAAACTATAAATTTCCTCAGTAGTAAAAACTAAAATTGGAGCAAACCACTTTAATAAACTTTCTAAAATTATATTCAAAACGATTACACAGTTTTTTCTTTTCTTTGAATTTAAGCTATCACAATAAAGAACGTCTTTTCTTATATCAAAATAAAACGAAGAAAGGTCAAGTGTACAAAAATTTAAAAGTTCTTTGTATAGTTTATGAAAATTGTAATTTTTTAAATTTTCATTAAAAGATTTATTAATCGAAAATAACTTATGTAAAATAAATTGTTCCAATTCATCGAATTCTTTAAGCTTAACTTTTTCAAAGTTTTGTTTTTCAAAATTGTCTTTTAAGTTACCCAGCATAAATCTAAAAGTATTTCTAATTTTTCTATAAGATTCTGCATGTTGGATTAAAATATTTTTATCTATTCTTAAATCTTCAGCGTAATCAGACGCTGAAGCCCAAACTCTGAGTATGTCTGCACCATAATTTTTCAATATATCTTCTGGGGAAATAACGTTACCCATCGATTTAGACATTTTCATACCTTTGCCATCCACAACGAAACCGTGTGAAAGAATACTTTTAAATGGTGCTTT
>MDSW01200027.1_pt1 | contig 10190 bp, 5 predicted proteins | sample 811171 | NCBI WGS metagenome assembly MDSW01 (sample SAMN05326641, study PRJNA326480) | marine metagenome | isolation source: seawater | place: Atlantic Ocean: North West | collected 2012 | reverse complement strand
TTTCTGCAGTGGCGGATGGTGTGATTGTTGGTTCGGCGTTTGTTCGCCGCCTGGCGGACCTCGAAACCAAATCCCGCGCGGATGTGGTTCGTGATATCGGCGACCATGCCAAACGGCTCATCACCGCTCTCAATCCCTCCTGATCGACCCGTCGTCGCGGGTCCTACCCCGGTCTGTTAGACTGCGCGTCTCCCATTCGCTCAACCGGAGAAAAAGTATGAACGAAGTCAGTCGTCGCTCTCTCGTGCCCTTGGTCATTCTCCTGTGCAGTATCTCTGCCGCCATGGCAGAAACCAGCTGGCCTCGTTGGCGCGGCCCTCTCGGCACCGGGCATGCCGCAGCTACCACGTTGCCAGTCAAGTGGGACCAAGACGATGTCGCCTGGAGTACACCACTGCCGGGGCGTGGCCAGTCGAGCCCCATTGTCTGGAAGGGCAATATCTTCTTGACCGCCGCAGAAAATGAAGGACGCGAACGTGTGGTGATCTGTCTGGATGGTGCCACCGGCAAAGTGCGATGGAAAAAACCTGCCTGGAGCGGCGAGCCAGAACCGATTCACAAGATGAACTCGCATGCCTCCGCCACCTGCGTCACCGACGGTGAACATGTCTATGCGTTCTTCGGTAAAGGTGGCCTTCACTGTTTCACACTGACTGGAGACAAAGTCTGGTCACGCAACTTGGGAGACTTTGCTGGCCCGTGGGGAACGGCAGCCTCGCCGATCCTCGTTGACGATCTCTTGATTCAAAACTGCGATGCCGACGACGCAGCATTCCTGTTGGCGGTCGACAAACACACCGGCAAAGACAAATGGCGCACCTCGAGGTTCAAAGCTCGAGGCTGGAGTACTCCTATCTTGGTCGAAGCCGAGGGGCGGAAAGAAATCGTGGTCAACGGCGAACCAGGTGTGCACGCCTACGCAGTTGCAAACGGCGAGGAGCTGTGGTTCTGCAAAGGCGATCGCGGACGTGGCACACCAACCGTCACGCCTTATAAAGATATTCTGATCGCCGTCAGTGGTCGCCCCGGTGACATGTTCGCATTTCGCGGAGGTGGTTCGGGACAAGTCAATGCGACCCACGAGGTCTGGCGCACCGCTCGCCGCAGCGGCCGTGACCTGCCTTCGCCAATCGTTGTCGGCGATCACCTCTTTGTCATGAACATGAAGGGGGTTGGGACTTGCTACGATGCTGGACAAGGCACCGCGCTTGACGTGGCCCGTATCGGAGGAAACTTTACTGCTTCACCCATTGCCGCAAATGGCTTGGTTTACATCCCCAGTGAATCGGGAGAAACCGTTGTCCTGCGACTGGGCAACAAGGTCGAGGTTGTGGCACGCAACCGCGTCAGCAGCAATGACGATGAAATTTTCAGGGCTTCAGTCACCCCGTTGGGATCTCAATTGCTGATCCGCTCGGACCGCACGCTGTACTGTGTGGGTTCTCCTCAGTAAGTCCTTCGATACACACTCAGCAACGCAAAAGGTACGCACATGGTGCGCATTGGAATCCTTGGAGCCACCGGCTATACCGCTCAGGAATTGATCCAAATCCTGCTACGCCATCCGCACGCGGAGATCGTCGCGCTGACCTCGCGGGCGGAAGACCACCCCCACGTCACGGAAGTCCATCCACAGTTGACCGGACGGCTCGACCTGCAATTCGAACAACTTGACACGCCAAAACTCGCCGAGCGCTGCGACTGCGTCTTCAGCTGTTTGCCTCACGCAGCGTCAGCCAGCATTGTCAAACAGGTGGTGGATACGGGAACACGCGTTGTCGACTTTAGCGCAGACTACCGATTGGGTGACGTAGCAACTTACACCCAGTGGTACGGCAACGAACATCCGGATCCAGACCGGGTGGGTCACGTCCCCTACGGCATGCCGGAATTGTTTCGTGCCGACATCGCCACAGCAGCGCTCGTGGCGAATCCGGGCTGCAATCCCACCGGCCCCATCCTGGCACTCACGCCCCTGTTGCAACACCAAATCGTAGAGCCGACGCGGATTGTGGTCGATGCGAAATGCGGCGTAAGTGGCGCCGGCAGGAACCCCAAATTAGTAACGCACTTTCCTGAGTGCAACGAAAGCGTGACGGCGTATAACGTCGGTCATCATCGACACACCCCCGAATTCAACCATGTCCTGGGCACCGTTTCCCGGCAAGCAGTGCAAGTCGGTTTCGTCCCGCATCTGGTGCCCATGGACCGCGGCATTCTCACTGCCATTTATCTGACACCGACAAAGCAAGTGAGCCAGGATGAGGTTCTGAGCCTCCTTCGCCAACATTATGCCGACGAGCCGTTCATCCGAGTGGTCGAGCATCTACCAGCCACCAAACATGTCACACACACAAACTATGTCGACATCACCGTGCGAATGATGGAAGACCAGATGGTCGTGCTGACCGCCATCGACAACCTCGTGAAAGGGGCTTCCGGTGCCGCGGTGCAAAACTTCAATGTGATGTTTGGCTTCGACGAAACCACCGCCTTGCTACCGGCGTAGCTTGCGGTCGTCTGTCTCGGCAACGACTTCCACTTCAGACCGTCAGCTGAACCACCGGAGTATCTTGCGTCACTCCCGGTGCCGGCAACGTGCTGGCCCCCTGCAGGTAGATGTCGATCGCTCGAGCCGCTCCACGACCTTCGTTAATTGCCCAAACGACAAGCGACTGACCACGTCGGCAGTCTCCTGCAGTGAAGACTTTTTCGACATTGGTCGTGAATTCACCATGATTACCTACAAAGGTCTGCCAATTACCACGAGGGTTCTGAGTCTCCAGTCCGAGCATTTCTCCCACGGCGAGCTCGGGCCCGACAAAACCGGTGGCTAACAGGACTAAATCGGCTGGCCAGATTTTCTCCGATCCGGCCACTTCCGAGAACGGAGCTTTCTCACCTGGAGTCGACCAGTCAACGTTGACCGTCTTGACTCCCGTGATGCGACCGTTGTCATCCCCCACAAACTCTTTGGTCAAGACGCAGTAAGCTCGCGGGTCGTCACCCCACTTGGCCTTCGCCTCGGCATGCGAGTAATCCAGCCGATAGATCCGCGGCCATTGCGGCCACGGATTATTCTCAGCCCGCTCCTGGGGTGGCACGTCCAGCAACTCAAAGTTGACGACACTCTTGCATTCATGGCGTAAGGAAGTCCCGATGCAGTCAGCGCCAGTATCTCCACCACCGATAACAATCACATTCAGATCCTTGGCAGACGTATACGCCTGATCCTTGTGCTCTGAATCAAGCAAACTTTTGGTATTTCGCGTGAGAAAATCCATCGCGTAGTCAATACCGTCAAGTTCACGACCGGGACAACGACCGGTTGGATCAAAGGGCTTGGTTGCACCCGTTGCCAGCAGCAACGCATCATGCTCTTTCAAGAGATCCTGTGGATCGATGTACTGCATTTCGCAACCACGTTCCTCCATGATCTGAGTCATGTGCCCCGCAGGAAACGACTCTTTTTTACCGACGTGCGCGCAGGTGACAAACTTGATACCTTCTTCTTCCATCAGCTTGATGCGACGCTCGACAACATCTTTACCAAGTTTCATCCAGGGAATGCCGTACATCAACAAGCCGCCAATGCGATCCGCCCGCTCGTACACCGTCACCGAGTGCCCCACCTTGTTCAGTTGCGCTGCAGCCGCAAGGCCAGCGGGCCCCGAACCGACAATGGCCACGCTTTTACCGGTCCGTTTTTCCGGTTGATTGGCCTTAACCCAACCTTCTGCGAACCCACGATCGATAATCGCGTTTTCGATATTCTTGATCGTCACTGCGGGTTCGATGATTCCGAGGACACACGCACCTTCGCAAGGTGCGGGACAAGCGCGACCGGTAAACTCGGGAAAGTTATTCGTTTTGTGCAGTCGGTCGAGCGCTTCGCGCCAGCGGCCTCGATAAACGAGATCATTCCATTCGGGAATGAGGTTATCGATGGGGCATCCGGTCGTTGATTGACAAAACGGAATCCCGCAGTCCATGCAGCGTGCCCCCTGTGACTTCAGGTGATCTTCATCGCCTTGCGTAAAGATTTCCCCGTAGTCACCAAGGCGTTCGAGTGGATCGCGGTAAGGTACTGCCTGCCGCGGAAACTCTTTAAATCCAGTTGGTTTTCCCATGACTCATTCTCAAATAAATGTCTTGATCTGCTGATTCTGCCTTGTTAACCGATCGCTTCGTCCGCCACAGTCGACTCGCTTGCCTGACTGGCTTGGGCCCGTTCCATGAGCACCCGCTTGTAGTCCACTGGCATGACCTTGACGAATTCACCGAGCACATCCGGCCAGTTGTCGACGATATGTTTTGCAACCGTCGAGCCGGTAAAGTCACGGTGATCTTCCAACATCTCCAACAATTCACCCTTATCTTGATCGTCAACCAGGTCTTCCAATTCGACGGTCCCGAGATTGCACTTCAAACGGAAGGCGTCTCGGTCGGGTGCCCAGACATAGGCAACGCCTCCGGACATGCCCGCGGCAAAATTGCGCCCGGTCGGCCCAATAATGATGGCTCGACCTCCAGTCATGTATTCGCACCCGTGATCCCCAACGCCCTCGACCACGGCCCACGCACCGCTGTTACGAACGCAGAATCGTTCTGCTGCACGACCACGGAAAAACGCACGACCACTCGTTGCCCCATACAGGCAAACGTTGCCCACCAGGATATTGTCCTCCGCCGGGAACGTGCTGACGCGCGGTGGATACACAATCAAGCGACCTCCGGAAAGCCCTTTACCGACATAGTCGTTGCAATCACCTTCCACTTCCAACGTAATTCCTTGCGTCACCCAGGCACCAAAACTCTGGCCAGCCGAACCGTTGAATTTGATGCGAATCGTATCATCGCTCAATCCATCGGCCCCCCAGCGTTTCGTGACTTCGTGGCTGAGAATCGTACCGACGGTGCGATCCGTATTAATGATCGGGTACTCCAGTTTCACTGGCTTGCCGTCTTGAATCGCTGCTGCACAATCGGGGACCAGCGTCTTGGTATCAAGTGCCTCCTGCAAACCATGATCTTGCTGCATCGTGCAGTACACATCTGACGCATCATTCAGCTTTTGAGCGGGCTCCAGCAGCGAGGTCAGGTCGATGCCATCCGCTTTCCAATGCTCAACGGCCGCAGCGACATCCAGCACATCCACACGTCCCACCATTTCGTTCCAACTACGGAACCCGAGCTGGGCCATATACTGCCGTGCTTCTTCAGCAACCATGAACAGGTAATTCACCACGTGCTCAGGCTTACCGGAGAATTTCTTCCGGAGAACTGGATCTTGCGTGGCAATGCCAACCGGACATGTATTGAGATGGCATTTTCGCATCATAATGCAACCGAGCGTAATCAACGGTGCCGTTGAGAAGCCAATTTCCTCCGCCCCCAACAGCGCTCCGAGCACAACATCACGACCGGTCTTCAAGCCACCATCGGTCTGTAACACGACCCGGCTACGCAGGTCGTTCATCACCAAGGTTTGGTGTGTCTCGGCAATCCCCAGTTCCCACGGCAGTCCAGCATGCTTGATACTGGTCAGCGGTGACGCACCTGTTCCACCGCCATCACCAGAAATGAGGATGTGATCTGCCTTGGCCTTTGTGACGCCGGCAGCAACCGTACCCACACCAACTTCCGACACGAGTTTGACACTCACGCGCGCTTCCGGATTGGAATTCTTCAAATCGTGAATCAATTGCGCAAGGTCTTCAATGGAATAGATATCGTGGTGCGGCGGCGGACTGATCAGTCCAACACCGGGTGTGGAATAACGGATTCTTGCGATATTGTCGTCCACCTTGTGGCCCGGCAATTCGCCACCTTCTCCCGGCTTGGCACCTTGCGAGATCTTGATCTGCAACTCATCCGCATTCGTCAAATAGTTCGCCGTGACACCGAATCTTCCCGAAGCAATTTGCTTGATGGCAGACCGTTTGGAATCGCCGTTGGGCAGGGGTTCAAAGCGAATCGGGTCTTCCCCACCTTCCCCCGTGTTACTCTTACCACCCAGTCGATTCATGGCGATCGCCAGCGTCTCATGCGACTCGGCCGAGATCGAACCGAAGCTCATCGCACCGGTGCAAAACCGTTTCACAATTTCACTTGCCGGCTCCACCTCATCGATCGCAATCGGCCCGTCATTGACGTTTTCTCGAAATGTAATCAAGCCACGTAACGTGCATCGTTTCCGATTTTCTTCGTTGATTTCATCCGCAAATGCTTTGTATGCATCTTGACTGTTCGCTCGAGCAGCGACTTGCAAATTCGAAATGCGGGAAGGCGTCCAGCCGTGACTTTCACCTTCGGCCCGCCAGTGAAATTCACCCGGGTTGGGAAGCGTTGGCAATTTAAACTCTTCGCGGAGCGGGTATCCCAGGGCATGGCGGCGGAGCGTCTCTTCTGCCAACACGCTGAAGGAAACACCTTGCACACGGCTCGGTGTATGCGTAAAGCACTTGTCGATGACTTCGTCCTTCAGGCCTACCGCTTCGAAAATCTGTGCGCCTTTATACGACTGCAATGTCGAGATTCCCATCTTGGCCATGACTTTCAGCATGCCTTTGGCGACGCCCTTTTTGTACGCCGCCACGACTTTGGCATCATCCGTAAACTCTGACGTGTCGATGATCTCATCTCGACGCGCCTGCCATAGCGACTCGAATGCCAGATAGGGATTGATCGCATCCGCACCATAGCCGACGAGCAGGCAGAAATGATGCACCTCACGTGCTTCTCCCGTCTCCAGGACAAGCCCAATCTGAGTTCGCAAATTATTGCGGACCAGGTAGTGGTGCACGCACCCGGAGGCCAGCAGCGTGGGCAACGGGACGCGGTCGTGACTGACGGCTCGGTCCGTCAAAAGCACAATGCTGTAACCGTCCGCGATCGCTTGTTCCGCCTCCTTGCAAATGCGATCCAAGGCTGCCATCATCCCTGCCTGACCTTCCGAGCGAGGGAAGGTCACATCAATCTGCTGCGTCTTCCAACCTCGGTGGTCCATCTCTTTGACAGCCACCAACTCTTCATTGGACAGCACGGGATGCGGAATCAACAGCCGATGGCAATGTTCAGGCGAAGCATCCAGCAAGTTCTTTTCCGGCCCGATATAACACTCCAGAGACATAATGATCTCTTCGCGAATCGAGTCGATTGCGGGGTTCGTCACCTGGGCAAACAGCTGTTTGAAGTAGTCATACAACATCCGGCTTTTGTCGCTCAGGCAAGCCAGTGCACTGTCATTGCCCATCGATCCCACAGGATCTCGCTTGTCGCGAATTAGCGGCATCAGCATGAACTGCATCGTCTCGGTCGTGAAACCGAAAGCTTGCATTCTCGCCAGCAGGGTTTCGGCATCAAAACTGTCCACTTGTGTCTCACTGGGGAGATCTCCCAACTGAACCCGTTGCTCTTGCAGCCACCCGCGGTAATCCCGTTTGTCGGCGAATGTCTGCTTCAATTCGCCGTCGGGGATCAAGCACCCCTGTTCGAAATCCACCAAAAACATCTGACCAGGCTGCAGGCGCCCTTTGGCTTTGACATTCGCCGGGTCGACAGGCAGAGCACCCACTTCGCTCGCCATGATGACGCGATCGTCGTGTGTGATGTAGTAACGACTGGGGCGTAACCCGTTACGGTCTAAGACCGCACCAATATAGTGTCCGTCAGTAAAGCTGATCGAAGCCGGTCCATCCCACGGCTCCATCACACATGATTGATATTCATAGAACGCGCGCTTGTTTTCAGGCATGGTGTCATGCTTTTGCCAAGCTTCCGGAACCATCATCATGACCGCTTCCTGCAACGTCCGACCCGACATAAGCAGGAATTCGAGCACATTGTCAAACGTGCCTGAGTCACTGCAATCTGGCTCGCAGACGGGAAACAACGTCTGCAGTTGGTCTCCGAACAATTCGCTGCTCATCGTCCCTTCGCGCGCAGTCATCCAGTTCTTGTTGCCCCGCAGCGTATTGATCTCGCCGTTGTGAGACATGAACCGGAATGGCTGAGCACGATCCCAACTGGGAAAGGTGTTCGTGCTGAACCGCGAGTGGACCATCGCCAAATGCGTGGTGTAGTCGGGATCTTGCAGATCCGGATAGTAGGGTACGAGTTGCGCCGTGGTCAGCATTCCCTTGTAAATAATGACTTTGCTCGACAGGCTGCAGATGTAAAACAGCTTGGCCTCGGACATCGTCTGGTCCGTTCGCAAAGCATGGCTGCTGCGTTTGCGGATGGAATAGAGTTGCCTTTCGAAGTCATCTCCCGCGAGCTCCCCGCCGGCCTCGATGATCACCATTTCAATGAAAGGCTCCGCCGCCCTGGCGGCTGGCCCCACATTGGCTGCTTCTGTCTCTTGCGGTACGTCGCGCCATCCCACAAGCTTTTGCCCATGTTGCGCAATCAGTTCATTAATCGCCTGTTTGCAACGCTCGCGTTGCGCCGTGTCCCGCGGCAGAAAGACAATTCCCGCGCCAAATTTGCCCGGTGACGGCAAGTCGGCACCAAGCTCCGCTTTGGCCACTTTGGCGATGAACTCGTGAGGCAGCGCGGTCAACATACCGGCGCCGTCTCCCGTATTGTCCTCACAACCACAGCCACCGCGATGCTCCATGTTCATCAGCAACACATGGGCGTCTTTGACGTTTTGGTGACTTCGTTCACCCTTGATGTGCGCCACAAAGCCGACACCGCACGAATCCTTCTCGTTGTTCGGGTCGTACAAGCCGTGCGCGTCTGGTAATCCAATTTGATCTGTCATTTTCTTCGCCTAATTAAGTGATGCTGCTATCGCGAACACCGGGGACACCAGTACCTACCTGTTGTCCATTTCCTCACATCGCTCATCTCGACTTGCGACGTCCTTCCAGACACGCCAAGTGAGAAGAGACGAACTAAGTGTCGGTCACTTCGAACCAACGACATTCGTCCGTAGCGCTTCCGTGCAAGAGCTGGCTTCGTGTGAGCGAAGCATCTCAATAAACCGTCGAGCCACCGGGCCCAACGCTGAACCGTGCCGATGGATGATGCCCACCGGGCGCACCAGTTCCATATCTTCAATTCGGACTGCCACTAACGTACCAAGCTCAATCTCGCGAGCAATCGTCGGCTCGGGGAGCACCCCGATGCCTGCATTGACTTCGATCGCTCGTTTGAGGGTCTCGATATTGTCAAACTCCATCGCCACGTTGACATGGATACCGCGTCCGGCCAGCACCTTGTCCGTTTCGCGACGAATCTGCAGGTGATCGTTAAAACCCACCAGTGACTCGCCGGCCAATTCCGCTAACGCTACCGCATCCTGTGCTGCAAAGCGATGCACCGGGGCACAAACGACCACCATTCGTTCCTCGCGCCAAGGAATCACGTGAAACGGCCGCGTCTGACGTGGATAACTGACCAACCCGACATCCGCCTGGTCGTTCTTCACCAACTCATAAACACGACTGGGGTGCTGATACTCTAAATGCACCGCTGCAAATGGATTACGTTCCTTGAATAACTGAACAAACTCGTTCATGTAGCTGAGCCCGACCGAAAAGATCGAAGCCACATTCACGCGACCATCCACTTCCTCATGCAGGGACCTGACTTCCTCCTCCAACGCAACGTATTCCTTCAGCAACTTGTGGCAGCCTTGGTAATACGCATCTCCCTCAGGGGTCAACACAAACGGGCGTTTGGAGCGATCCAACAACTTCACGCCCAAATGTTCCTCAAGCTGAGAAACCGCCTGACTGGCTCCAGACTGAGATATGCCATTGCCACTCGCAGCGCGCGAAAAACTGCGCTTGCTGACAATGTCACAAAAGATTTTCAGGGAGCGAATATGAACCATGAGAACGACCGTATTATAAGCAATGCAGATACAGGGGGTTCACTGCATTAGAAATGAGCATCCCAAGTTACGTCCCGCTGTAAATTGCGTCAAGGGGCGGTTGCTATCCTTGTCGAATCGACGTGAGACAACGACAATCGGCTCGCATACCATCCATTTTCGTCATTCAGGGGAAGCGCCATGGCCGATTCACGGCCCAACATCATCTTCATCATCACCGACCAACAGCGTTACGACACCATCTGCGAGCTGGGCTTTGATTACATGGACACGCCGCACCTGGATCGGCTGGTTCGCGAAGGGGTGAGTTTTTCCCAGTGTCATGTGACCGCAGCGTCTTGCGCAC
>MDSW01197656.1_pt1 | contig 10190 bp, 8 predicted proteins | sample 811171 | NCBI WGS metagenome assembly MDSW01 (sample SAMN05326641, study PRJNA326480) | marine metagenome | isolation source: seawater | place: Atlantic Ocean: North West | collected 2012 | reverse complement strand
TTTTTTATAAACTCCTTATCTTCTCCAGCTAAGCATAGATCGCTATGGTTTCTAAAATATTTTATACTAAAACCGTAATCCACTATTTCCTTTAAAGATTTTTCAAAAATATTTCCAATTTTAATATGCACATAGGGGCAAACTAAAACATCGCCGATAGGTGTAACATAAAGTCGGTTTACTGTAGTACAGCCAAGAATTTTTTCATGATTACGGTCAAAAGGATTCCAAATATTTCTTACTAAATTTTTATATTCTTTTCTTATTTTCCTTAAGTACTCCCTATCTTTATCATCACATATAATGTCTGTCATTTTTTGCCACATACCTGAAGGCACTGCTACATTGAGAAGAGTTCTATACTTTTTATTTTTTGAATAATCTAATAACTGCTTAAAGTGTTCAGTATTTGCATTGTAATGACCAACAGTTATATTTAAGTAAGGATCCATACCAGCTTCTTTGACGTGTTCTAAGCCCTCAATAGCTCTCCTCCAAGAATCTTTTCTTCCTCTGATTTCGTCATGGATTTTTTCATCCATGCTATCGATACTTACTGATACTCTGCTAACTTTGTGTTCGGCTAATTTTTTTGCCATCGCCTTATCTAAATAATATCCATTAGTAGTTAAGTATAAATAAAATCTTTCAGGTTTTATTGCTTCTAAAACAGAAAATAATTTTTTGGGTTGTAGTAGAAGTTCGCCACCCTGCAAATCAAACTCAAAATATCCAAGCTCATCAGCATCATCTGCCAGTTTTTTGATTGCTCCTAAATCTAAATATTCTTTTACGTGATCCCCTTTTGGTGAGTTTGTAAAGCAATACTTGCACCTTAGATTACATGCGTTATTAAAATTTAAATCAATACCTCTGGTTTTTGTACCAACTTTTCCATCATTTTTTTGAACATAGTCATAAAAATCTCTGAGTTTTTTTACAAGCCTTGGTTTATTTAGTAGTGAAGATGCTATTGGCATAATATTTTTAATTATTCTTTTAAATTATACTTTTTAATTTCTTCTGGCAATATTAAGTTAAAGTCGGCTTTACAGGCAATTTGATTTTCTATTAGGCCAACCCCCTCACAAGATGCCATGCCTCTTTTAAAACTTTTAACGTTTGTTTTTATATAGAGTCTTGTATTAGGCACAATTTTTTTTATAAATTTTAAATTATTCGCAGAAGTTAGATAAACTATTTTTCCTTTATTATTTGGCAAAGTTAGAATTGAAAGAGCACACATTTGCACAAGAGCCTCTATCTGTAACATGCCTGGAACATTTGGATCACTTGGCCAATGCACCTTAAAAAACCACTCATCAGATTTAAAATCTTTATAACCAGCTGATGATTTTCCCGGGATAATTTCAGTTGCATAATCAATCATCAAATATGGTTCTCTATTTTGCTGATAAGAATATATTCCTTGTTTATCTAAAGATATTGATTTCATCTCACTACTACCTCCCTAGATAAAATTTTATTTAAGTCATACCCATCCCAAATTAAATCAATATCTAATGCTTGACCTACAGGTACAAATCTATCAATTCCACTTAATTTATTTTTTTTCATAAAATTTAAAAAATGCTTCTTATCAAAACCAAAATAGGTAGCAGTTTGAAATTTTTTATTTATAAAATCCCTAATTTTGTTTATATCATTTATTTCAAATTCATAAAAAAAACCCCATTTCCCTCTTAAATTTGTAATTTGATTATTAAGTTTTTTTAATGAGATTGTATAAATTGATTTATTAAAAATTTTGTAACTTTTAATTAAATTATCATTTTCTAAAAAATTTGAACAAAGATTATTATAATTATCAATTGATGAGATCTCTGGTGGCTTATATTTTTTAGATATGTAGTTAGATAAATTTTTCCAGAAAATTTCCTTAGCTTTTATAGATTCAGTTTTTGTCCAAAAAATTATTTGGGGTGATGAACAAGCATTTTGATCAACAGCGAAAGTATCATTATAAAATTTTTCAACTAAAGATTTCAGTCCCTGATGATTTAAATTTGCTATTTTATTTGAATTTAATATACAGATTGAATATCTATCTGCAAAAGGTATGTCGATTGCTCTTTCCTTAATTGGAAATTTTCTAAGTTGATTTATTGTTTGGTCTCCTCCCCAAAGGATACGTGCATCACAAGCAGAAGAAAGTTCCGTCGTAAGCTGGTCATTTTGAGAGTATCTCACTATTGTTATCATATCTCTCAAAAAAGAATACTTTTTCAACAAAAGTAATTCATTTATTGCCTTGGTAATAATTTTCACCTGATCAAATTTTTTTGATGGAACTTTAATAATATTTAAATTTCCAGTGATTAAACCAAAAACAAGTGAATATGCAAAATTTGTAGGTATATTAGATGGAGTTATATGAAACACTATTCCCAAACCTAATCTTAATGATTTATTTGAATATTTCTTTTTAAAATTCTTTAAATTGTTTTTTCTACAAAAAAAAGCAAATGTTCTTACATCAGGAAAATTTTTTGTTTCTTTTTTTTTTGTCAATAAATTTGCTAGATCAGAAATAAAATTTAAAACTTTTTCATTATAAATATCTAAACATTTAAATTTTAAATTAAAATTTTTTCCAACTAAAAATTCTACATTATTAAATTTATTAATCATATAAAGTTACTACATCCCCTTAATTCTGCTTTAGGCACACGACCGTGGACAAGAAATTTTGTATTTGAGTTATCTCCACAATTACAATTTCTATCAGTAACAACTTCGCCAATATCTTCGGTTAAAATATTATGTCCTGGATAGCTTGATGGCAATATTGAAATTAATTGTATGAAACCTTTTTCACCAGATTTGACGATATTAAAGTTTTTATCTCTTATCAGAACATGAGAGTAATCTGTTGTTAAAAAATAACCACATTTACACTCAAAAAAAATAGATCCAGTCTGCTCTACAAGACCATAATAATTAATTATATTTTCTTCTTGTAATCCCAACTTACTCGATATTAAATTTTTGAACTTTTTATTATTAATTTTTTTATTCTCTAGATTTTTCCACCCTCCCCCATGAATAAGAATTGCATTTGAAAATAAATTTTGTTCGATTTTATCTTCAGAAAATTTTTCATATAAGTTTATGAAAATATTTGACGTAAAACCAAAAATTAAAAATTTTTTATTTTTGTTGCCTTTTAAAAAATTATTTAATTTTAAAAAATCAATTTCACCATTATCATCCAATAAAAATATTAAATTTTTAGCAAAGATTGAAAATCCACTTAATGCTGCTCTTTTCGCATTAAATTCTTTATTGTTTGAAAACTGCAAATTTTTATCCACAACAATCATAGGGAGCCTCTCATTACCAATTTTCCTTTTAATTATTTTTTCCAAAACTTTTATCTGGTTTGATGCATTTAATTTATCAAGATAAATTTTAGAAGTCTTTGCGCCTGTTGTACCAGATGAATAAATAGTTTTAAAAATTTCAGTTTCCTTCATGCTTATTAAGTCAAAATTTTTAAATAACCTGGCTGGTAAAAATGGTAACTGCTCTATTGATCTAAATTTGTCGGGATTATAATTTAGTCCATCTAAAATTTTTTTATAATTAAATGACTTAGTATAATGATATTTTGTAAGTTTATTTATTATATTTGTTAATATATTAATATTATAACTATTACTATCATTCTTAGTTTGCATTTTATTTAATTCGATTAGTGGATTCATAATAATATCTATTTATATTTTATTTTTAAATTTTTTGTCATTGGAAATTGATTAACTTTTTTTATAGAAAAAACATTTGGATGTAATGATAACTTGCCAGATATATACTTAATTAAATTAAAATTGTTAGTATTTTCCTTAATAAGGATATTAATTTTATTTTCAGTATCAAATTTACAAATATTTTCTACGCCATAATTAGAAACTAATTCCTCTAATTCATCCAGGTTGAGTCTAAGGCCAAATATTTTTACATATCTGTCCTTTCTTCCTTTTAAATAAAAAAAATCATCTTTATCTTTTAAAGCTATATCTCCAGTTTTAAGAATTCCTTTGTTAATATCCCCCAAAGATAAATCACTGATATGATTGGCGTAGCCTAGACAAACATTGTTCCCTTTATAAATTAGCTCCCCCTCTACATTAGTCTCATTAATCTTTTGACCATTATTATTTTCAAGGCTGAACTCACCTCCTAAAATTGGTTTACCGATACTACCAAATTTATCTTCTGCATATTTCCAGTCAAGGTATGACATTCTTGCTGTAGCCTCGGCTGCACCATACATAGAAATAAACTTTTTATTGTTACTCTTAAATAAATCCATAATATTTTTTAATAGTTTTTCATTCATTTTACCTCCTGCTTGGGTAACATATTTTAAACTATCAAAATTAATTTTATTTTTGTGAACACGATCAATAATTGAAAATGTATATGGAACTCCACCAAAACTAGTAACTTTCTCCTTTTCTAATAGATTTAAAAATCTTTTTTCAATTACACTTTTTTCATTTAGTACAATTCTAGCACCCTGGTACAAATGAGTATTAAAAATGGATAAACCATAAACATAACTGATTGGCAAAGTAGTAATGGTTACATCCTTTTCGTTTATAGGCAAATACTTTAAGATTGATAATAAGTTGTTTTGTGTGTTTTCAAATGAAATACGCACAAATTTTGACGATCCTGTACTACCTGAAGTGGATATCAAAAAAAGTAAGTTTTTATTAATGTTTTTGTTTACGCTGTTTTTATTTTTTAAAATCTTAAAATTATAATAATCCGAACACAGAGAAAATTCTTGGGATTTAATTTTTTTATTTTTTTCTGAAATAACAAAATCTGGCCGATACTTTATTATTAAATTTTCTAGGAGTTCAGAATCAATCTTTTCGTCTAATAATGCAACGGCATGATCAGAATGAATTGAAGATATATAGGATATAATTGTCTCTAAATTATTTTTTCCGATCAAAAAGACTAAACTTTTGTTTTTAGTATCTAAAAACTTTTTTAATTTATCAGTTTCTTTTAACAACTCTTTATATGAAATATTTTTTCCCTCTTCTGTAGTCACAGCAATTTTATTGTTATAATTTTTTAAATTATCTAGGAATTTCATTTTATTATCTTGTAATATGTATTAAATTTATTATTAAACTTAATTACCTTTTTGGCTTCTCTATATAAATTAGTATTTTTATTAAGAACACTAAATTTAAAAAATTTTTGCTGCTTATTTCCAAATAGATTTTTTTTATGAACAGAGATAATGTTTACTGCATTCTTGTATAAATTGACTTTGTTGTTTTGCCATTTAACAGCTCGTAAAAGATCTATTAAATCTATTTTATTCAAGCAGCTTATGAGTCCGGTATAAATAAATTGTCTTTTATTAGAAAAATAGAAATCAGCAGTTAAAATCATTAATTTTTTATTATTTTTTTCAACTATATATGATCTTCTTTTTTTTTGAGAGAACCACCAATTGTAGTGTACTAATTTGCTAATAATTTTTGAACTTGAGGAATATTTTCTATTTATAAACATGTTTCTTGACTCAAGATAAAAATTTATATGCTTGTCATTAACTGGATAAATTTGGAGTTTATTCATTTGTAATAGTATCCCTAATTTTTCTATAATTAGGTTTAATATTTATTTTTTTGGTTTCAGTAAGTTTTTCAACTCTATTAAAATTATTTAGAATATTTAAAAGTAGATTTACAAATTGATTAGTTTTAAGGAGATCATTCTTTTCCAGAATCAAATAGTGACCTATTTTTTCGAAACCTAAATATGAATTTTCTTGATTCTTTGCCATTTTAATTAAAATAGATGGAATATTTAGATAGGCAGACTCGTAAGTTGCTACACCTGCAGACGAAATAAGAAGGTCTGTATTAAAAAAAACATCATATATATTTTTTGGATTATAAAAAATTTTAATATTTTTATGTTTTTTAAAAGTTTTTTTAACTTTAAATATATTGTTAGAAAATGTCCCAACAATTATATTTATTTGAATTTCTTCTAAATTAACTTTTATAAATTTTTTTATAATATTTTTATAAATTAGAATATTTCCTGATCCTCCATTATAAAAAGTAAGAGTAAATTTTTTTCTCTTTTTAACTCTTTTTAAACTCTTTAATTTGCTTTGCGGTAAAAAGAATTTTGGACCAAGAAGAAATTTGCATTTTGCTTTATTATTCTTAAATATCAAGTCTGCATTTTTATTTTTTAAATCGAAAAAATCTGGTTTTGTATTAATGTATACATCTGAAAAGTGTTTGCGATTAATAAAATCATCTATACAAATAATTTTTTTACAAAATTTTGAAACATATTTTTCCCATTTATATCCAATCCTATAATCATCAACAAAAACATAATCCTGATTATTTTTTGATAATATTTTTGAAAATTTTTCAGCATCTTTTAGCTCATCGATAAATTTATTTTTTTTATTATATAGGTTTTTAATAATTATATTTTTAAATTTACTAGAGATTATTTTATTTTTTTGATCAACAAAAATCTTGCATTGAATTTTATTAAATAAATTCATTAAACTAATAGACCTGCTTAAATGTCCTAAACCAATCTTATTGTTAGCATTGGTTCTAAAAATAAATTGCATAGTTATTGTTCAATATTTGAACAAAATTAAAGATTTATCAAGATCTATTTTTGATTAAAGTGCTATAAAGTTAAATAATTCAAAGAGAATGATACATTAGGGTCAAAAGTATTGGGAAATCTTTTATAAAGTATTAATGATCCTGAAACAGGTGAGTTCCAGACATATCTTCTTTTTAAAAGACCGTGAAACAATCCAGCATCTAAATAACAGTTAAGTTGTGTAAAAGATGAATTTTTAAATTTTTTAGTATTATTTTGACAAATAACTTCAAAGTTTTTAATCAATTTTGATTTTTTCTCTTCTATTTGGCTATTATTATCCAGGGTTAAATCTTTATAGATATAAAATTTTATCTTCCAATCTGTTTTGAATTTAGTTTTTTTAATTCTATAAAAGTAGTTTATTTTTGCAGCATTAAATAGGCTATCTAATTCTTTTAAGCTGTATTTATCTTTATCATAAAAATATTTTTTAGAGTTTAATGTATTTGTATTTACTGTTTTTAAAATATTATTTTTTATCTTATTTTTATTTAAGTCAATAGATTTACCGCCAATAAGATTCTTAAATAAAATATTTTTAAAATTTGTCTCTTTAACCTGTTTAAAGCTAGCTTGTGCTATATATTTATTTAATCTATGAAATTTTCCATATATTTTGTATGTACCACCTGCTGGAAAAAAAATTTTAGGTTTAAATATTTTTAAAATGGTTTTTAATTTATTAATACTATTGTTAATTACTTTTTTCTTTTCTTCTGATCTTTTAATATTTAAAAAACATTGCGGGTACTCGCTTGCCGCACCTACTCCAAAACATAAAATATTTACAGGTGAATTAAAAACTTTCTTAATAAATCTGTTTACCTTTTTAAGATCCGTAACCGATAAGGGATTGTCAACGTTATTATAAAAGACTTTATTTGTTTTTTTGCATCTTAAAACTATTGATGTATCTATATCGTAGTCTATTTGTTCATCTTTTTCTGATGAATTGGAAGAAATTTGTGGAATAATTGCGACTTCGAACTCTTTATTGATAGTATATTTTTTCCAAGGTTTTAGCTCTAAGATCTCTTTGAGCCCAGCTTTTTCTAGTTTTTTTTTAAGAGTTTTAATTCTATAATCTTTAATAATAACTTTTTGTTTCTTTTTTTTTATTCTTCTTAATGTTTTTTCGTCAAAATGATCACAATGTAAATGACTTATGTAAATATAGTCAGGTTTGTTTAAATTTTTTATTGATTTTTCGTCAATTGGATACGATACCCATCCATTGTCTTTAGTTGTACCAACCCATGGATCGCAGTAAATTATATTTTTTGAAAATTCTGCAGAAATAAACGAGTTGCAATAGTGTGTTATCTTCATTACTAAAGCAAATTTCTAAATTATTCTGGCGTTACTATTTATGCCCAATGATTCTTTTTTAAGAACTAAAGTATTTTTAAACTTATCATGGTTGTAGGCAATACCGTCGATTTTATCAAGCTGTTGTGGAAGTAGTTTACGCCCATTATTATTTATTAATTTTCTCAAAATTTCTTCCAGAGTCACTTCACCTTCTCCGATTACACAAATATCAATGTTTTCATCTTTTAAAACTTCTTTATAACTAGTTGTTGGGTGCGGTCCACCTACTACCAACGTTTTATCAAATCCTCTGTTTCTAATTTGCGAAATAGCCTCATGAAAAAAATCTTTATGGAAAGTCATTGAGCTCACTCCAACTACATCAGGTTTAAATTGTTCTATAATTTTTCCAAGTTCATCGTAATTATCAAAATCAACCCTGGATTTTATAATTTTACCGTGAATTTTTTCCCCAAGACTTTTATTTAAGTAAGTCTGCAAAGCTATCAGGCCTAAAGGTGGTTCAAGAACATCGTATTCGCTTACATCTTTATCCTTAGTAAAATGAGTTGATATATTTACTAGCAATAATTTTATTGCATTTTTATTTGAAACTTTTTTAGGGAAATTAGTTGTAATTTTTTTATCTAAATTTTTAATTTCTATCTGGTTTTCACTTAAACATTTGATTTTTAAATCACCTTCCTTTATTCCAGCAATTTTAAGAACATCTTTTAACCCATTTATTTTTTTTGCAAAATAGCTTGAATATCTCTGATTTAACTCATCTTCTGTAAAATGTTTCATTTGAATTGGTAAAACTTTTAGTAACCTTTCTTTATTTAAAACATACTCCTTTAAGAACTTCATTTTATACTTTTCTGTAAACTCTTTTTTAAAGGGAAGTGTAGGAGTAACTTCGTGATAAGATTTATCTATTGACTCATTTATTACTTCTCTTGGCACACCGTGGTCTAAGGCAAATTGTTCAAGATCCGTCCCTGGAAATATTCTTACTATGTGAGTATAAGGAAAATGCACCCACTTCATTGAAAAAATAAAATTAAGTGTCATCATAGCTTCCTCTTCGGTTTCAGTTGGAAATCCATGCATTGTATTTAATGTCGTAACTGCCTCTGGATATTTAGAACACAGATACTCCAAACTTTCCCGAAATCTTTCTATGTTTAAATTTTTTCTCATTACTTTTTGCATTCGTGGGGAAGCAGACTCTAAAGAAACATTTACTCCTACCGCTCCACCCTCCATCATGGCATCAATAGTTTCTTTATCAAGCAAATCTCCTTTAAGAGCTGTTGGAAAGTAGAAGCTGACATTAAGTTTGTCTCTTGCTGATCTTCTAAAAAACTCTACGAAATCCTTTTTTTTGACATTGAATATGTCATCAATAAATTCTATTCTTTTAACTCCCATGTCAGCTAACATTTTCACTTCGTCGTAAATGTAATCAACTGATCTTCTAAAATGATGCAAAGTAGTTTTATAAACGTCACAATAAAAACATCTATAAGGACATCCTCTAGTAGCCTGGACTGCCATAGAATGTTTTACACCGGCGTGACCAATTTGATTATTGTACTTTTTGTAATCTACCAAGGACCTGTCGTAGACTGGTAAGGTATCCAAATTGTTAATTTGCTTCCTTGTTTTAGTTAAAATAATGTTATTTTTTTCTGTCATACTCCATTTTAAGATTTTTATTATTTAGATTATAATTTTCATTTAGTCAATTGACATATAAACTGCCCTATAATAGCATGTTTTTGCTGAATCATGGTGGGGAATAGATGTGTAATTCATCTGCTGTTCCTGCAACCGTTAAAGTCGGAGTGCCACCCAGTAAAGTCCGCTGTCGAATGAAGGCCAGGAAAAGTCTAGTTCTACGATTAGAGAATCAACAACGGCATAACTTATAACCAAAGTTTTATGTAACTTTGAAAAGAAAGGCTGTTGTGAAAAATTTTTTTATATTAATAATTTTAATTTTAAGTTTCTTTCCTGTTAAAAGTAAAGAATTAGAAAAGTGTGAATGGAAGAATAAATCTGGAACACCTTGCTTAACAATTTTTTCTGCGCCAAATACCTCAGAAATTACAGAACAAACCTTAGGCAAAACTGTCATAACAAAACAACAAATGATCGAGTCTGGATATGAT
>MDSW01153069.1_pt1 | contig 10190 bp, 11 predicted proteins | sample 811171 | NCBI WGS metagenome assembly MDSW01 (sample SAMN05326641, study PRJNA326480) | marine metagenome | isolation source: seawater | place: Atlantic Ocean: North West | collected 2012 | reverse complement strand
TGAAGAAAAACAAATTGATTGTGATTTTTTTGATTTAAATATGAAAACTAATTTTGCAACTGCATATGGAAATGTTATAGTTACAGACCCAACATCTATAATGAGAGCAGGAAAAATTAATTTAAATATTAAAACAAAGGATATAGAAATTACACCAGAGAAACAAAATAAAGTGAAAGTTCTAACAGATAAATAAAAGATGGGAATTATAAAAAGATTTAGAATCAAATCATTTAAGGAGCAAAACTCTATCGTTAAGTTAGAAAAAATTTCAATGGTCTATAATAAGAGAATGATATTAAATAATATATCTTTAGCAATAAATAGACGGGAAGTTCTTGGTCTTTTAGGGCCAAATGGTGTCGGCAAATCAACAATTTTTCACATAATTAATGGGCTTCAGGATCCAACTTTTGGCAAAGTCATTATAAACAATACTGATTGTACGAATTTACCTGTTTATGAAAGAGCAACAAAGTTTAAACTGTCTATGTGCCCACAGTATGGAGGTTTTTTTTATGAATTAAGTGTTATAGAAAACCTTAAAACAGTTGCGGAAATTCATATTAAAGACAAAAAAGATAGACAAAGAAAAATTGATAAAATCATTGCACAATTTTCTTTAGACTCAATCTTAAACGTTAAAGCAAAACATATTTCTGGAGGAGAAAGACGAAAATTAGTTATAGGAATGGCCCTAGTAAACAATCCTAGTATATTATTACTTGATGAGCCTATGGCTGCCTTAGATATACTTTCAATACAAATGATACAAGAAATAATAATCAACTTGCAGTCAATGGAAAAAATAACAATAGTAGTATGTGATCACAATGCAAAATCATTATTATCTTGTGTTGATAGAGCTATAGTTTTGTCTAATGGTAAAATTATAGCTTCGGGAACACCGAATGAAATAATTGAAGATAAGAATGCAAAAAATGCTTATTTTGGTGATGATTTTAGAATAAATTAAAATGCCAAATAACATTTTAATTAAAAAAAAATTAAAACCTTTTATTAAAAAAATCTTTGTAACTTCAGATAAAAGTTTATCAATTAGATGTGTGCTTTTAGCATCTGTTGCTATTGGGGTTTCTAAAATTGAAAATCTTTTAGAGTCAGAAGATGTTAAAGATGCGCTTAAAGCTATAAAAAAATTAGGTATTAAATATGAAAAAAAAAAAAAATATTATTTTATCTATGGATCTGGATTAAATGGACTTACAACAAATTCAAGTTTAATTTTAAATGCTGGAAATTCAGGTACTCTAGCGCGACTAATTTTAGGATTGCTAGCCAAAACTAAAAATGTAATTAAAATTATTGGAGACAAAAGTCTATCTAAAAGAGATTTTTCAAGAGTTGTTAATCCATTAAAAAACTTTGGAATAAATATCAGATCAAATAACGGTTTTTTGCCAGTAAAAATTTATGGTGGTGAATTTTTGCGACCTATTTATTACGAAGAAAATATTGGAAGCGCTCAGTGTAAAAGTGCTGTTTTACTTGCCGCATTAAATACACCAGGAATTACAAAAATCAAAGCAAAAAAATCTAGAAACCATACAGAATTATTAATGAAAAGTTTAAAAATCCCGATTCAAATTAAATCAAAAAAAAAATTTGATCTTATAGAATTGAAAGGATTAAATGAATTTAAAGGATTTAATTATAAAATTCCTGGAGATATAAGTTCAAGTGCTTTTTTCATTGTACTTACACTTATTACAAATAATTCTAGAATAACAATAAAAGATGTCAATATAAATGAAAGTAGAACCGGTATTATAAAAATTCTAAACATGATGAATGCTAAAATTTTATATTTAAATAAAAGAAATTATAAAGGGGAAAAAGTTGCAGATATTTTTGTTGAAAGCAATAATAAATTAAAATCAATTAATTGTCCTATCTCTTTAAATAGTTCTGCGATAGATGAGTTTTTAGTAATATTTTTAGCAGCCTCTAAAGCTCGAGGAATTTCACAATTTAGAAATTTAGGTGAATTAAATAAAAAAGAAAGTCCAAGACTTGATATAGCTGTTAAATTTCTAAGAATGATTGGAATTAAGGTTCAAAGAAAAAAAAATAATATAAAAATCCATGGTGACCCTAATTTAAACTTAAAAGGAAAATTTGTAATTAAAAATTTTTTTCAGGACCATAGAGTATTCATGATGAGTTGTATTGCTGCATTAGCATTCGGTGGAGAATGGAAAATATATGACAAAAAATCTATAAATACATCATTTCCAAATTTTATTGAAATTTTAAGAGAACTTGGGGCAAAAATAAATTGATTAAATTGAATAAAAAAATAAAATTTCATATAGCAGCTGATGGCACAAGTGCGTCTGGTAAAACTACAGGTGGAAAATATATTAGTAAATATTTTGGTTTAAAATTTTTATCTAGCGGAGCCTTATATCGTTATTGTGCTTTAAGAATTTTGAAAAATAATAAAAAATATAATGCTCAATTCATTAAAAAAATAGCAGATTCAATTACTGTTAATAAATTAAATCACAAAGAGCTTTATGATCCTAAAATAACTCAGTTATCTTCAATTATTGCAAAAAAATTATATGTAAGACAAGCTTTAAAAAAATTTCAAATTAATTTTATTAAAAATTCAAGATTAACAATAATTGAGGGTCGCGATATTGGAAGTAAAATTATGCCAAATGCAGACTTAAAACTTTATTTTAAATGTTCAATAAAAGAAAAAGCAAAAAGAAGATTTAAAGAATTTAAGAGATTAAATAAGAATATTTCCTTAAAACAAGTGGAAAAAGCCTTAATAAAGAGAGACGGAGATGACACAAGTAGAAAAATAAGTCCCTTGATAAAAGCAAAAAATGCTGTATTAGTCGACACCACAAAATTAACATTAAAAGAAATGGAGTTAAAGTTATTAAACATAGTTAAAAATTCTATTAAAAATAAATATGGAAATTTATAAAAAAATTAACTCACCTGCCTCAGAAAAATTCGAAAAACTACTTAAAAGTCAATTATCAAAAGAAAAAATTGAAGAAGGAAAAATAATTGATGGTAAAATTACAAAAATTACAGATAAATATATATTTCTATTTATACCAGGTCTTAAAAGTGAACCAGTTATAGATCTTAATGAAATGAAAACAATAGGAATGCAAGATAAAATTGCTGTAGGTCAGGCTGTATCTGTATTACTTGAAAAAATAGAAGATAAAAACGGAGATGTAATTGTATCTGCTCACAGAGCCCAAAAAATTAAAGGATGGTATGAGCTTGAAAAGGCTTATGAATCTAAAGAAGCAATTAATGGAAAAATTGTATCTAAATGTAAAGGTGGAGTAATAGTTGAACATTTAGAAACTGGATCTTTAATGTTTTGTCCAGGATCACAAATCTCTGATAAACCTCTTAAAAATATTGATCATCTGATTAATGTTGATCAGAAGTTTGCAATAATCAAATTAGACAAAGTCAGAGGAAATGCTTGTGTTTCAAGACGACAAATAGTTTCAACAAATAAAAAAGAAGATAAAGCAAAAATAATCGAAAAATTTAAAGTTGGAGATATTATTAAGGACGCTGTAGTAAAAGGTTATTCTTCATTTGGTTGTTTTTTTGAAGTAAATAATGAAATTGATGTTTTAGTTCATTTGCAAGAAATTTCTTACTCTAGAGTAAATCATCCTGATGAAGTATTTAATATTGGTGAAAAGCATGATCTTAAAGTTATTTCAATTGATACGGAAAAATTACAAATTGGATGTTCTATAAAACAATTATCTCCTGATCCATTTGAACATATTTCAAACTATGAAATAAATAAATCATATAAAGTTAAAATTGTTAAAATAACAGATTATGGATGTTTTTGTGAATTAGAACCTGGATTAAGTACTTTATTGCATAGTAGTGAAATTAGTTGGACAAAAAAAAATGTATCTCCAAAAAAGTTTTTCAAGGTTGGGGATAATATAGATTGTGTAATTACTGAAATAGATAAAGATAAAAGAAGAGTGGCTATATCTTATAGACTAAATTCAGAAAACCCTTATAGCAAATTGGAGCGAGAACATAATATAAATTCTGAGATAGAAGGAACAATTTCTAGTATTAATGATTATGCAATTTATGTCAAACTAGGTGATTTTGATATAGATGGTTTTTTACACTCGAATGACCTTTCATACAGTGGTAACTCAGAAGAGGAACTAAAAAAATATAAAAAAGGAGAAAAATTAAAAGTTAAAATTTTAGAAATTAAAAAGGAAGATCAAAAAGTTCGTGTTGGTCTTAAGCAGCTAGGAAATGATCCATTTAATTATTTTAAAGACAAAAAAATCAAAGATATAATTACAGTTCAAGTAATATCTTCTGACAACAAAGGACTAATGGTAAAACCTGAAGGATGCGAGTTAGAGTATCTTATAAAAAAGTCTCAAATTGCTGTTAGTGCTGCAGACGCAAGACCTTCGAGATTTGTTGGTGGAGAAAGAATTGATGCTGCAATAGCTGAAATAAATATAGAGAAGAGAAAAGTTAGTTTAAGTATTAAATTGCTTGAAGAAATTCAAAATAAAGAAGCTGTTTCTAAGTTTTCAAGTCCTCTTAGTGGAAAAAATTTACCTTTCTCGTCGCTATCAGACAAATTAGATGATAAAAAGAAAGATAAAGAAAATAAATAAAGTATAAATTGTCAGTAGTAAAGTCAGAATTAATAAAACAATTAGCAGATAATTATCCCAATTTTTTAAGAAAAGATTTAACTAAATTGATTGATATTATTTTATATGAAATGCAGAATGCTTTGAAACGTAAAGAAAGAGTTGAACTAAGAGATGTTTTTTCACTAGAACCAAGAATACAAAAAGCAAGAATTTCTAGAAATCCTAAAACAAATGAAAAAGTAAATACCCCACAAAAAAAAACAGTGATATTTAAAATGTCAAAAGAATGGTCAAAAAAAATAAATGAAAATTACTAAAATTTTTATTGCTTGTGACACTTCAAATATAAATTTTGTAAAAAAAATAATTCATCAGACAAAAACAACAAAATTAGAAATAATACCAAAATTTGGTTTACAATTTTTTTACAGCAAACAAGGTAGAAAGTTTTTAGAAAAATTTAATAGCGATTTTTTTTTGGATTTAAAAATTAATGATATTAAACAAACAGCATTATCAGCAATAGACTCTTTAAAAGATCTAAAAAAATGTAGATATATTACTGTTCATGCTAATGGTGGTTTAGAAATGTTAAAAGCAGTAAAAAAAAAGGCTACGAGAACTAATAAAAATTTAAAAGTTTTAGGTGTTACTGTATTAACAAGTTTAAATAATAAATCTATAAAAGAAATTGGTCATACAAAAAATGTAGATCAGTTAGTTTTAAAACAAGCAGGTTTAATTAAAAAAGCTGGTTTACATGGTGCGGTATTATCAGCAAAAGAAGCAAAATTTGTAAAAAAAAAATATAAAAATTTATTCATTGTAACGCCGGGCATAAGACTTCCTGGAGATAAGGCGGATGATCAAGCAAGAGTGGTTACCCCTTATGAGGCATTAAAGAAAAATAAAGTGAATGCTATTGTAATGGGGAGATCTTTAATCCAAGGAAATATCAAAAATAATATTAAAAAGTTAATTGATCATTTAAATCAATGATTAAAGGTTTGAAGATATGTGGGATCTCTGATCTCAAAACTTTAAAATATATTATTGAACATCCTAACCCACCTCAATTCATAGGATTTATCACAAATTATATAAAATCAAAAAGATATGTAGAATTCAAAAAACTAAAAGAACTTATTAATATTGATAAAAAAGAAATTAATTTTGTTTCAGTGCTTGTAAGTCCTGATGATAAAATATTAGAGATGATAAAAAATCTCAAGTTTGACTATTATCAACTCTATGATGTAAGCCCTCAAAAAACAAAATTAATAAAAAAAAAAATATAAAATTAAAATTATTTCAGCTCTTACTATAAATAATAAAAATGATGTAGATCAATACAAAAAATATGAATCTATATCAGACATTATATTATTTGATGGTAAAGGATATGAGAAGTCTGTTGGATTTAATCATGAACTTTTAAAAATTGTACCAAAAAAAATATCAAAAATGATTGCTGGAAATATAAAAATAGAAGATATTTCTAATTTTAAAAATTCAATGGACTATATATTGGATTTATCTGGTGCGCTTGAAAAAAAAGAGGGAGTAAAAGACATAAATAAAATTGATAAATTGTTAAAATCAGTACATAATAATTAACATATGTCTCAAAATTCATTAAAAAACTCTTTAAAAAATGGACCTAATGAGAAAGGTTATTATGGAGAATTTGGTGGAAGATATGCTCCAGAAATATTAATGCCCAACTTAATAGAGCTAGAAAAAGCATTTGAGCAAGCCACTAATGATAAAAACTTTATTGATGAATTTGAGTACTATTTAAAAGAATGGGTTGGTAGACCAAACCCTCTTTACTTTGCCGAAGAGTTAACGAATCAAGTTGGTGGAGCAAAAATATATTTAAAGTCTGATCATCTTAACCATTTAGGTGCACACAAAGTAAATAATGCTCTTTTTCAAATTTTGTTAGCAAAATATATGGGTAAAAAAAAAGTTTTATGTGAAACAGGAGCTGGAGCTCATTTAATAGCAACTGCTGCTTGTTGTGCTAAATTTAATCTACCATGCGTAGGTTATATGGGTAAAGACGATATATTAAAACAATCAACAAATGTTTTAAAAGCAAAATTATTTGGTTCAAAAGTTGTGGAATGTGTTGATGGAACAGGAAAAAAAGGTGTTTTAAAAGATGCATGTACAGCTGCATTAAAAGCATGGTCTAGTGACCCAGAAGCTTTTTATTGTTGTGGTTCAGCAATTGCCAGTCATCCATTTCCAAGAATTGTTCAATATGCTCAATCAATAATTGGAAGGGAAATTAAAAAACAAATTTTAGAAAAAGAAAAAAGATTACCAGATGCAATTATAGCATGCATAGGAGGAGGGAGCAATTTAATAGGTGCTATCCATGAATTTTTGGATGATAAAGAAGTGAAATTATATGGAGTTGAAGCAGAAAATAGTGCAGCACTAACTAATGGTTCAATTGGTATTATGCAAGGATTTAAAAGTTTTATGTTACAATCTGAAGATGGTTCTGAAACACTTCCAACAAGTTCTTTAGCAAGCGGAATTAATTTTTATTCAGCGGGTCCTGAACATGCATTTTTAAAAAGCATCGGAAGAGTAAATTATACATACGCAACAGATGAGCAAGCTTTTGATGCATTTAAGATTCTTTGTAAGACAGAAGGTATATTGCCTGCTTTTGAACCGTCTTTTGCTTTAGCTAAAACTATTGAGTTAGCAAAAAAAATGCCTGGAAAAATTCTAATTTGTAATATTTGCGGTAGAGGTGATAAAGATATAGATACTGCTGAAAAAATGTTAGGCGAAAAACTTGACAAATAGAATTCAAAAAATTTTTAACAAATTAAAAGCTGAAAATAAAAAAGCTTTTGTTAGTTTTTCTGTAGGAGGATATCCTGATGAAGAAAGTAGTTTAGAAATTGCTAAAGCTATTGCAAATTCGGGTTCTCATATTCATGAAATTTCATTTCCACATGCCGAAGCTCAGGCTGACGGACCTATAATTCAATTAGCTAATATAGAAAGTATTAAAAAAGGTATTAATTTAAAAAAAATAATCAACATTTCAAAAAAAGTTAGGAATCATAATTCTGAAATAGGCCTTTGTTTAATGGGATATCTAAATAATTTATTTATTTATGGAATTGAAAAATTTGCAAAAGATATTAGTGGTATCATTGATGCTGTAATCTGTGTAGATCTGCCATCAGATGTCGTTGAAGAAAAGAGATTAAGAGATTCTTTAAAAAATGAAAATATTGCATTAATCAAATTAATTACACCAACTACCTCGGAACAAAGAATAAAAGAAGTAGTTAAAGATGCAGAAGGATTTATTTATAGTGTAAATGTTGAGGGTCAAACAGGAGTTAAATCTGCTAATATAGATAAAGTAAATTTACAAATAGAAAAAATAAAAAAATATACAAATATTCCTGTGGTATCAGGTTTTGGTATAAAAAATGAAAATGATGTTAAAATATTTTCTAAATCAAAAGCTGATGGAATAGTAATAGGATCAGCTATAGTAAATGAAATTCAAAAAAAAAGTAGTAAAACTGAAGATAAACATATTATTGCCAAGATTATAAATGATTACTGTAAAACATTAATTAAAAAACTAAACTAATGAATTGGTTAACAAAAATTAAAAGTTTCGGAGATAAAATTAAAAAAAATTTACGAAAAAAATTTCCAACAAAAGAAGAAATTGCTAATTCAGATTGGACGAGTTGTTGTCAGGGACCAATACTAAAAAAAGACTTAGAAGAAAACCTTTGGGTTTGCCCTAACTGTGATAAACACCATAGAATTAATCCTATTAAAAGATTTGATTTTTTGTTCGGTAAAAATAATTATGAAATTTTGGATACACCCATTGTATCGGACGATCCTCTTGGCTGGATTGATACCAAACCATATACAACAAGACTCAAAGAGGCTAGAGATAAAACTAAACAAAATTGTGCTGTTATGGTAGCCAAAGGTTATATTAATGATATTCAAATTACAGCTGGAGCAGTAAACTTTAATTTTATTGGTGGCTCATTTGGTGCTAGTGAAGTTGAAGCTGTTGTATATGCAGTTCAACATGCTATAGACAATCAAAATCCTTTGGTTTTTTTTCCATGTGGTGGTGGAATGAGAATGTTTGAGTCAATGATTGCATTATCTGGAATGACTAAAACAACACTTGCTATTAATGAGCTGAAAAAAAATAATCTTCCATACATAGTTGTGTTTACCGATCCAACCGCTGGAGGTATAACGGCTTCATTTGCAATGTTAGGTGATATTCATTTCTCTGAAAAAGGAGCTCTCATAGCATTTGCGGGAAAACGTGTAGTTCAAGCAACTGTGAAAGAAGAATTGCCAAATGATTTTCAAACTGCAGAATTTTTAGAAAAACATGGTTTTATTGACAGAGTTATTCTTAGAAAAGACTTAAAAAAGGAAATTAGTACTATTTTATCAATATTGCTAAAGAGACAATCTGGGGTAAATTCAGAGAATTTAAATGAAACTTCAGAAAATATTGATCCGTTTACAAAAGCTGCATCCTAAAGAAATAGATTTAAGTCTAAATCGAGTTAAAAGACTTTGCAAAAAATTAGGCAATCCACAAGAAAAATTAAAATGTATTTCTATTGTGGGTACCAATGGAAAATATTCTACAATTCAAGCTATAAGAGCAATTCTTAAAGAAGCCAATATAAGTGTTAATATTTATTCAAGTCCTCATATCCAAAAAATTAATGAAAGATTTATTTTTAATGATGAAGAAATATCAGATGATAATCTTGCAAAGTTATTAACTGAAGTAGAGGAAATTAACGCAGGCGAACCTATTACATATTTTGAAATACTAACTGCTGCATATTTTTATTATGCAAAAAATTTTGAAAACATTAATCTTATCGAAAGTGGATTATTTCATCGTTTTGATGCAACCAATATTATTAAAGAAAATTTAATAAGCATTGTTACAGCCATAGGTTTGGACCATTTAGATTGGCTTCCTGAAAATGAACAAACAATAGAAAAAATAGTTTATGAAAAAACTTCATCTTTATTAAATTCAACAATAGTCATTGCCAAACAAGCTAACAAAGAAACACTGGATTCTATTAAAAAAAATATATTATCAAATAATTCAAAAAAAATTATATTTGATGAACAATTCAGTTTTGCTGAAAATGAGAATGGATTTATCTATTATGAAGATGAAGTTGGGGGATTAAAACTCCCCAAATCTAATCTTATTGGGGAATTTCAAATTCAAAATATTGCCACTGCAATAGCAGCAATTAGAAGTGTTAACTTACAGATAGAAGATAGACATATCAAAAATGGAATAACAAAAATTAAAAGTATTGCAAGATTACAAGAAATTAAAAATGGTAAAATAAAAGACTTATGCAAAAATAACAAAATTTTTCTTGATGGTTCACATAATCCCCTTGGAGCAAAAGTATTAAATGAATATTTAGAAAGTTTGAATTGTAAAAAACATAT
>MDSW01193316.1_pt1 | contig 10192 bp, 7 predicted proteins | sample 811171 | NCBI WGS metagenome assembly MDSW01 (sample SAMN05326641, study PRJNA326480) | marine metagenome | isolation source: seawater | place: Atlantic Ocean: North West | collected 2012 | reverse complement strand
TTGCATTTTGAGGTTTCAACAACAATATGTGCATGTTCATGTTCGTCTACATTATAGCCAATTAGACCAAGTCCATTTTTGACGTCGTATTCAAACAATCCTAGTTTTGTTTTTTCACTCATTTTTTCACCTCACAACTTCCTTCCCATCAATCCTAATCTTATGAGATTAAACAATCCCATACCTTTCTTTGTTTTTCGATCAGATCGTCTCATTTCCTTTCTCAGGCGTAATGCTTGCTTTTCCACAGAAATTTTTTCTTCGCCGATTTCTCTGATTACTCTGTTGAACATTGTGCCCATGAACTTGGGAACCCAAGTGTAATTCGCATCATCAGAGAGGAATTTAGCAGTAGTTTTGAATCGCTTCAAATCTCTCATTACATATGAGGCATCAAGGTCTTTCTTGTATTGGCCCAATGCTGATGCACTACAATTTCCATCCTTCAAACATTTTGCGATAACCTTTCCAGCTAACTTACCTGAATGAATTGAATAGTTCTGTCCTTGGATTACAGCTCCATTTGAGTAAACAAGTCCGGCTGCATCTCCTATGATTACGGCTCCATCTCTCACTAACTTGTTTGGCATTCGATCTAGACCATATTCTGGAACCAAATGCCCTCCATATTCTACTACCTCTCCTCCTTCAAGTAGAGGGGCAATTGCTGGATGTGCTTTGTAAGCAGCCAACATATCGTAAGTATGGATTCCTTGTGGGAGGCTATCAAGTTGAATCACTACGCCGATTGAAAGAGTATCTTTGTTTGTGTACAACCATCCTCCGGCTCTAGGAATCATTCCTGCTGAATCAGGATATTCTTCCCATGCCTTGTTGGCCATATCGTCGTAGATTGCTAATGCACCTTCCATAGCAAGTCCGCTTGGTGGTCTTTCTTCGTCTCCTGGAAAGCATCCGAATCGATTGTTGATTACTTCCTCGCCTAGATGTATGACTTCCTTTACTCCTAGAAGCATCCCATGTTTATCCTGAGAATTTATCATTGAGTCAAATGCATAAGCTCTAGTCAGTACCGAATTGCTTCCTTCTGCAATCACCACTACGTTACTAGTCATCACTTCTCCATCTTGTACTATGCCGCTAATCTTGCCCTTCCTAATCGCGTCTACGATTTTCGGATCTGCATTATCTATTTTCCATTTCTGCGCCTTACCTTTTCCACTGTCTTCGGACGGAGTAGTAAGGTCTCGAGGGTCATATGCGGTATGTTCTAGGCCCTCGATATGTAATTGGTCAATTTTTATTCCAGGCATTATGAAAACGCCTGCTTCTTCTAATTTTTCAGCGAACCATGCATCGGTTTTAGCACGAAGTACACTCCAACCGGTTCTCATGGAAGGTTCCTTTGTTCCTCCAATTCCATCCCATGATGCAAATTTACCTTCCATAATGAAGGCATCTTCGGATGAGAGGAATCCTATTTTTTTATGATTGATGTATCTCTCAATTCCTGGATTGTCCATTTCCCAATTTGGAAAAATATCTTCCAGTTCATCGAGTTCACGACCCCATAAAACTCCACCTGACATGTTCTTTGCCCCGACTGGCTCTCCTCGGTCAACAACTAGTATTCTATCTCCCTCAACACCTTCATTCAGCAGTTGAGCCGCGCATGCCATTCCAGCCATTCCACATCCAATGATGATGACGTCAAAGTCTACTTCGTCGCTCATTCCATCCTCACCTACTCCGTTCCACTAGTATATCGCCCTTGAATGTCACCATCTGAATATTCCTCATTTTACTAAGAAATCAGCAATGGATATGGGCGAAGTCTTCCAGCAGAGGATGATGAGGGTCGCAGATGCGCCAGGCAAGGCCATCCTATTTGGCGAACATGCTGTTCTTTATGGCGCTCCTGCAGTAGCAATAGCAATCGATCTTCGAGCATCTTTTACAGCGGTAAAATCAGAAACTTGGATTTTGAATGGAGACGAATTTAATCCATTAGAAAACCCCTATTTATCTTCGCTTATATCCGAATTTGGTGATGTTGAATCTCCTTTGTCCTTGAAAATTGAGAGCGAAATTCCAATCGCGGCAGGTCTTGGTTCATCTGCAGCATTATCTGTAGCCTCCTCTCTTGCGATTTCTTCGAATCCAGTATCAACAGAAAAAATTGCAAGAGCAGCTCATCATGCAGAAGCCTTGGCACAAGGAGGGCGAGCCAGCCCTACAGATACTAGCACTTCTGCATTAGGGGGGGTAGTCGTCGTCTCTCCATCAGTAATTGATTCTCTAGAACATCGGTGGGCCATTGATTTAGAAACTCCAGATGGGGTAAATCATTGGGATGTTCATTCATTACAGATTCCAGAAAATATTGCAGAAATCCCTCTTGTTATTGGATATACTGGAGTTCCATCATCGACTAAAGAGATGGTTGAGATTGTAGCTTCTCGAATGACTTCTGATTCATTTAGGTCTGCTATGGATGATGTCTCAAGTCTTGCTCGTTCATCGATCAATTTACTCAAAACCGGGACTGCATCAATGATTGGAGAGGCGATGAATCAGTGTCATTCTCTTCTGAGGGAAATTGGAGTTTCATCGTTGGAATTGGAGAGTTTGATTGATGCGGCTCTACCTTTTTCGTACGGAGCCAAATTGACAGGAGCTGGTGGTGGAGGGTGTATATTGGCATTAGCAAAGAACCCAAGTGCTTGTGCCAAGGCAATAGAAGAAGCAGGCGGGGTCGCATTTGTTACTTCGATTGCTCAACAGGGTGTTCAGTTGAAGACGAACTAATCCGTGAAAAAAATCCGTATGGTTCCGCGCACTTGTTTATATACTCTTGATAAATCGCCTATTATATGAGCGATGAAGATCGATTAGTAGTAGTGAATGTGGTTGCAAGTACTAGAGTGGCAGAAGAATTAGATCTGCCAGAAATTGCAATAGAACTGAATTGTGAATATGAGCCAGAACAGTTTCCTGGTGTCGTTTATCGAGTTGTAGACCCACGTCTAGCGATTCTGATGTTCCGTTCAGGCCGCGCTGTATGTACTGGTGGAAAAAATGAGGAAAATATTCACACTGGAATCGAGAGAATGATTGCTGATTTGAGGGCTGCAGATATCGAAACATGGGATCTATCCGATGTGAAAATTGAAGTCCAAAATATGGTGGCAACATATGCTTTGCATTACCCGGAAGATTATGATGGAATTTCCAAAGATGTTGACCAGAGAATGAAGATAGTAAAGGATCCTGGGCACAAGGACTCCAATAGTGGTGGATGGCGAGCTCCTACTCAAGAAGAAGTAGATATGCCAGAAGACGAAAGTCCTCTAACCACTCTTCCGGTCGGTGAACCTTTAGCAGGTCTACCTCGTCATTTGAATCTTAATCATTTGACTTTCCATCTTCCTTTCGATAAGGTGGAGTATGAGCCAGAACAATTCCCCGGCTTGATTTACCGAATTGACTATCCTAAGGTTGTCTGTTTGATTTTCGGCAGTGGTAAGATGGTAATTACTGGTGCTCGTCACAAGGATGAAATCTTAGAAGCAATTGAATTCATCAAGGATGAATTGGCTGATTTACTCTATGAATGATTTTGCAAATTAGAGCGATTGGTTGATACACAGCCGAATGGCTGTAGGTGCATGGTGGCTTCAACAGTAGCGCCCTCACGAAGGTCGGCGCTGTTCATTGTACTAATTTTCATTTTATCAACACAACTAGTGATGATGCAATCCCCCGAACCTCTTGATGAAGTCGAATCATCATTCAATGTCTTGGGAGTGAGGAATAGTCAAGGTTCTGTTGATGTACCTGAATGGGCAGTTGGCGATGTGTGGACATACGATGCATTTTTTGATGTACAGGAATTGATTGCATCGGGTGCTCCTGGGTCAAATGTGGGGACGTTGAGAGGCACTTTGACCAAAGAAGTAATTGATACAACAATAATGATGATCGAGAATCAATCAACAATTGTTTACGTAGTCGAATCATCAGGGACGTTCCAGAAAAATGGAATTTCATTGGTTACCGATGCAGCGACTGTTTCTGGTGATCTGAGAGTTGCATTTGAATCCGATGAACTCGTAAGAGCCTCAGACCTTGGTCAAATAACCTATAACATGGAACTCGACGTTGATTTGCGCAATATTCCCTTTCCCATTAGTCTTGTAACTGGTTCTAATCTAGATTTAGCTGATATTACTATTGGAACCCAATATTCTCCCCCCAAGGAACATTATGACTTTCCTATGTCTGTGGGAGAATATTGGAATACAACTCTGACGACTAGTACCACTTGGTCTGGTTCAGTATACCAAAATCTCTTCGAATTACCTGAAGATTCTGAAGATCAAAGCCAAGAATCACATGGAATAACTTCTGTAGGTAATCCAGGTGTAGGATATAGTGGATGCGCTACGTCGCTGAACGCAACATCATTCAATTCAACAGGTTCTGTAACTGGATACCGCTGGTATTGTCCTACTGCTAAGGGGGAAGCATGGTGGCATCAGGAATTAGACTTAGGTCTTCAAATTGATTTCAAACTTTTAACCTACACACCTGTAAATCGTGATCCAACTATTACTGTAGAGACCGTATTCCCTGCATGGCCTCTTAATTCTAATATGGGGGCATGGATTAATTTGACTGATCCAACAACAGGTTCCTCTCTTGGCAATCAAGCGGTTCAATTTAGATATGAATCAACTGGAGATTATCGTGCATTAACTACCGCTACGAATGGTAGTGCCTATGTCGAGTTTGATACTGGTTCTTGGCCCGATCCTTCTCCAACCACATATGATTATGCCAGTCATGGGGTAATCGGTTGGGATGCCTCAACGAAATCAGTGGGAGTCTCTACCATGGTATTGGATGAAAATTTGGTGGAAGTAGACTTGGTTGCACTTGCATCGGGTGTCTCTGTATCTCGTACTAGAGATGGTGTTACTGAACAATTGAATTCTCTTACTGGATTCAATTCTATACCTAACGATATTCTAGATTTCTCAATACCTGTTCGTAATCAGGGAATTTTATCTGCGCCTGCTACTGAAATAGAAATTACTTCTCCAGATGGTGTCAACACCAGAGTCAATATTCCTAGTTTACCTGCATTAAGTGAGATTCGTATTGACGTGCAATGGACTGTGCCTTCGGATCAAGCAATTGGAAACACTTTATTGCAATTCGAGGTTGATCCAGATTCATTGGTTACAGCAGATCTCAATCGAAGTAACAACGCTGATGTCTTCCAAATTTTCGTAGGACGTCTTCCAGTTGCAGATTTAGCTGAGATGAATAGTTTCTACACTCTTACTACCGTAGTTTTAGACGCATCAGCATCAAATGACCCCGATGGTGCATCAGAGATGTATTGTAGTTTCATGATTGAAGATCCTCTTGCAATAGATGATAATGATGGCGACCCTACTGATGGAATCATCGAGAAAGTAATTTTCACAGATTCATCTGATGATTGTGTAGTGGAATGGTCATGGGATGATGATGGAATGTACTTGATTTCTCTAACTATTGTTGATGATGAAGGCGATATGACGATGACCAATATGACTGTTGAAGTATTGAATCGAGCACCAGAAGTTGTTGTTGCTTCTGAACGATCTAGTGTTCCAGTAATGGATCCGATTACTTTCAACGCATTCCAACATAGTGATGCAGATACGATGACTCCAGAAGCACCCGTTGACTTTCTATGGGAAGCAGATTGTGAGCAAGGCAGAGTCACTCAACTTTGTACTGTTACTCCTATGGTCGAAGGTGAGTACACTATGAGAGCAACCGTAACTGATGATGATGGAGCAATTACATCGGGTAGTCATACCATCAATGTAACAAATATCGCTCCGTGGAATGCATCTGTAACTGCAGCTGATGAAAATGGTACACTAATTGAGATGGATTCACAAATGGTTTGGCACGTATTTGAAGACCAACCCATAGTGTTCACTGGTACTGCAGAAGATTCATCCAATGATATTCCGACTTTAAGCTATGAATGGTGGCCAGATGTTGATTTTGATACATCTAATTCTACAGTTGATAATGAAGCAGGAGCTAGTTCAACCATTACTCATTCATATGCCACTCATGGGATGCATGTAGTGCAAATGCAAGCTACAGATAATGATGGCCTTCGTACTAGTGTTGCCAATGGTTGGCTACAAGTGCAGAATGTTCCGCCAACCATTGATCCATTCCCGACTTTATTGCCTATAGCAGAGGATCAAGTTTTGTCCGTCACAGGCTCATTCCATGACACAGCATCTGATATCGAGACTCTTCATGCATGTTGGGATATTAATCCAGCATTCAACACAGATTCTCAAGGTTCCGCAGAAGATGATTGCGATGTTGAAGGTGCTGACTTAGCATATTCATGGCCGGATGCAGCGACAGCGCCCACTCAGATAGTATTCCATGTAACTGATGATGATGGAGAGAGGGCAGTTGAAATGTTGAATGTTACAATTAGAAATCTCCGTCCTAAAGGCGCAATAAACATGACTGAAGGGCCATTTGAAGTTGGTCAAGAGATTATGTTCTCTGCTGAAGGAACCACCGATTCCAGCCAAGATATGATGCGTCTAACATACCGTTGGGATTTCAATACTGCAGTAGATTGGGATGATGACGGATATACTGCTAATGATATTGAGGCTCAAGGATTTAGTGTATCTCATATTTTCACTGAACCAGGGACATACATCGTTCGATTAACTGTCGGGGATGAATCAGATGAAGATACCGTCGATGTACAAATTACAGTAGAGGACACGACTATTTTTGCTGGTTTACTGGATGTAGGCTTTGGTGGTGCTAGTGCTACAACAGCGATAATTTTGGTTCTAGTAGTGGTTTTCCTTTCACTACTTGTTGGAATTGGAATGGTGAGGAGAGGCAGAGGCGGCTCGGATTTTGATCCATATGGGGCGCAGACCGCGCTTAATATCGGGGCAACTCAGCCCGCAATGCCAAGTGCTCCTCCTCCAACTTACGCATTCGGGGAAGAGAATTCAGTTGGCGGCCCTCCAGTACCAGCAGAAGGCCTGCCTACGGGTTGGACGATGGAACAATGGAATCACTATGGGCAACAATGGTTGGATGGTCAACAGGCAGCTGCTGTAACAACCCCCGCTGAATCACCATATGCTGCTCCGGTTGAGCCTTCTTATTCTCCTCCGGTTGAGCCTTCTTATTCTCCTCCGGTTGAATCAATGGCTGCATCTAATTTGTTAGATTCAACCTCCTCTGTGTCGGGCAAGACTCGTGAACTTGATGAAATCCCTCGAACTGATATTTTAGATTTTGATTTGTGATAAAATGGTGGATATTTTCAGACTTCTAGGTCTTCCGTCACCTACTTCCAGTGGTTCAAAAAAAGACACTGAACGTTCAACTCATTCAACTTCAACTGGACCTAAAACTGTACCTTCTTCCGAATCCTCGGATTTTATGGATTTATCTTCAGTTCAATGGGCTAGAAAAGCTGGTCCAATTACACCGGATAGGCATTTGCGATACATTCAGCCAGATGATCGCCATACAATTCCACATTCTGAGATTTCTGAGCGACTAAAGGAAGGAGATGTAGTCATCGTTGATTTACGTAGGTTAGCACACATGGACGCTCAGAAAAGTGCATGCAGGCGAAGGATTCAGGAGATTGCCAATGATTTATCGATTCATGCATTTGTTCTTGATAGTTCTGAAGATTTGATACTTGTTCCAGGACTAGGGATTTCTGTAGATATAGATCGACATATTCTGGGAATTGAAACTGACTTAATTTGATTGATAGTCATTAATTTCTTGACTCCAACCATTTGATTGATGGCCCCCTAAGAGAAAATTTGCTATTTGGCCTATTTTGGAAACGCCTTCTATTTCTTCAAGACTAGTTGATGTGGGTGCAATAATTGAGTCAACTTTCAGAATAACCCACTCTGCAACAGAATCTAAGGGCAATTTATGGGATTCTACGAGTGTTGTTTCAATTGCTGCAATTGCTAAACCTGGAGCTTGGAGGCCATTTGGAATTGTTTTTGTATCCTCAATTCCACTCCATTCAGATTCATTTCTAGGGAGTGGCATCGCAGTTTTTTCGACCATGCTAGCGGATTCCGTATTCGCTGAGAGAATGGCTAATGTTGCCTTTTTTGTTTCTTTTAGATTTAGAAGTGTGTCTCGAGGTTTACCTTCTCGGTTACTAGACAGGCTCATGCCAATTAGTGGCGGACTATTGGATACAACTGAAACAGAACTCATTGGTGCTAAATTTCTATTTCCTTCATTAGAAACAGTCGAAACAAGTACCAATGGTCTAGGTGAGATGATTGCGGATAACCATCTAGACCGTTCACTATGGCTCATATCATCGATATTAATGACTTCAGGATGCGAATTTAGAGAAAAAATCTCTTCACTTTCTGAATTAAACCAGTCATCCAATTCCCCTCTTGAAACCTCTTCAGAGGCATATGCTGTAAAATCTCGATATGCTTCCCAACGAGATATTTCTTTCTCGTCTTCACCACGTTCTGTTTTCCTCTGAATAGATTCGTTTGCATAAACAACGCATCGTTCTAGAAATTCGATGACGTTTTGTTTAGGGTTGTTATTCATTCGATTGCCTCAATTATTCAATATCTAGTATTTTCAACACCCTTTCTACATGGCCGGTTGCTTTCACGCCCCTTCCAAGCCACTGGATTACTCCTTCTTGAGAGATTATGAATGTACTTCGAATAGTTCCCATGTATGTTCTACCATAGTTTTGCTTTTCTCCCCAAGCTCCGTATAGTTGGTGTATTTCAGTTTCGGGATCAACAATTAAATCAAAATTCAAACTCTGTGCTTCAATGAAACGAATATGGCTTGCTGCTGAATCCTTTGAAACTCCAATTACTTCCCAATTTTCATTATCTAATTTCTGCTTAGCATCTCGAAAATCACATGCTTGTTTGGTACATCCTGGAGTACTATCCTTTGGGTAGAAGTAGAGGATTACACCCTTTCTCTCTAAAGCATCTGAAAGAGTCCATTCTCTTCCATCTTGCAGGATTCCTGTAAAATTAGGGGCTTCATCTCCGATTTCTGGTCCGTTCATAGTGTGTGCACATCCTTCAACATAGTCAATCCTATGTTTCTATTCAGTTCCATTTTCGGTAAACTCTAGAATTTTTATTGCATCTTCAGCAAGTTCCGAAACGGTCCTCCTACCATCTCTTCTTCGTATGACTAATCCCAATTCACTCATCCGTGTTACTGCTGCAACTCGTCTAAGTTGTAAGATGGATTGTGTCCAGTTAAATACAGTACCTTCTCCAAATTTTCTACCCATTCTAGCATCCAATCGTTCATTTCCTACAGCTCCGCCTCTCATTCCATCGATTATCGTGCGCATTACTTTCCATTCTAATGGTAATCTATGGTGGATAGAGCCCAGAATTAGTGTTCTTTCTAGTGGGCTGAACGGCCCTTCGTTCCCCAAATCTCTATCGATAATTGGGTTCGGTAATCTTGCTAAATCTACTCCATGAGGAGTTAATCTATGCCCCTCTGAATCTTTACAAGACCAACCAATTATTTCCATTGCTGATAACTTTGTAGATCCTCCTGGGGAGCCAATCATCCAATTAACGGTCCTAATTCTTGCATCATCATCAAGGTGACTAAATCCGGCTGCAAGTCGTTCGCCCCTTCCTCGCCCATATTTTTCATCTTCTGAAGCCAATATTGTGCCATTTAGTTGCAACATTTGATTCAATGCATTACGGAATTCTCCGTCAGGCAATGATTTCTTTATTGTGCTAGACATTGACCATAGCAATCTAAGTGCATGTTTCATTGGAAGGAGTCTTAGCAACCCTGTTGGTAACATTTCATCTTCTAATTTCCCAATATTTGGTCCTGTTACAGGTTCACCTCTGATTGATTCAAGCCTTAGGTACTCTCTATCTCCCATATTTTGTTCAGCAAGAATTTCACCTATTTTTGAACGACGATCCCATGCTCTTTCTGCTAATCCAGAGATATTTCTATTTCCAATTTCTGTGGTTTCTATGTCTCTCATTCTTCCTTGTTTTGATATGTTCAAATCTGCATGTTTGATTAACCAATCTTCTACGTTCATTCCTTCGTATTGTGCTGCTTGAATCCATTGTATGAGTCTACTATC
>MDSW01118651.1_pt1 | contig 10192 bp, 10 predicted proteins | sample 811171 | NCBI WGS metagenome assembly MDSW01 (sample SAMN05326641, study PRJNA326480) | marine metagenome | isolation source: seawater | place: Atlantic Ocean: North West | collected 2012 | reverse complement strand
GGCCCGGGACCCGGGTCCCGGGACCGTTCGAGCGGGGGCGGGGGCGGGGGCGGGGGCGAGTCTGTCGAGCGCCCTCATGGGGAGGGAGTCGCGCGTGACGATGCCCCCGATGAGCCTGTCGAGCGCCCTCATGGGAAGGGAGTCGCGCGCGACGGTGGCGCCGGGCCGTCGCGACCGACGCGGCCGCTGCCGCCGCCCTCCCCGCCCATCCCCAACTCGGTGAGTCCCAAAATCCCCGCCTCCGCAGCACACGGCATCTGGAGCGCGAAATACAACCGTTTTTACACTCCCGGCATCGTGCGGGATCTCGGCTCCGTTGGTTTCGTTTTCGCGCCCCCGCCCCCGCCCCTCGAACCCCGCCCCCGGGCGACCCGCAGAGCTCCGGGCCCTCGGGTTTCCCGGGACTCAGTGACGTGTTGATATTGAGATCACCGATCTGACAACCTCGTCATCACCCACATCGTAGGGCGGAGGCGACCCGGAAGACGAGACCATGTTTATTCCGCCTAACCACAAGGTGTGGAAAGTAGGTCGCTTTCTGCAGGCGTTGATGGAGAACGCCCAGAAGGTGTGGAACCTCGGGGAGCAGGTGTTCATCGACGAACAGGTGGTGCTGTGCAAATCGCGGAATTGCTCGTACAAGCAAGTGCTGAAGCACAAGAAGTACAACGGCGTCCTGCTCTACTCCGTCAACGACCCTGCCACCGGGTAGACGGCCGTATTTAAAGTATACCGGAGGAACAACGAGGAGGGCGGCCGACCGGGATTCGCCGTGCGCCTGTGTGAGCCGATTTCCGGCGAATGGCGACGGGTGCGGGTGGACAGTGCGTTCCCGACCATTCGCAACCTCGAGTCTATGCATGGAAATCTACGGCGGAGGGACCATCAAACACATCACGGGTTTCCCCGGAGAGCTCGAAGAGTTCAAGCGGCCCATGGGTGACAAGAACCCCGTGTTGAAAAAGGTTGAACACAAAGCGGATGGCACCGATGAAAGCAAAGGACACTCAGACGACAGTTAACAGTAGGGCGGTGCTTTCTCACGCTGAGATTCTTTTTGGAAAAAATGCTCTGCAGACAATTACCTTAATTTTCCTTCTCCAGAAAACGAAAGCAGCCCCCTTCCACGCGGGAGACGATCGCTTTACCCGACGTTCCTCCTAGCGGAGACGGCGCGCCTCGCGCTCAGACTCCATCAAAGTAAGGATGTCACCTTCTCTCACCGGTCCCTTAACGTTGCGCATGATCTGACGGTTCTGATCGTCCAGGAATTTAACGCGTACCTGAGTCACCTGACCGCGAGAGCCCGTGCGGCCGATCACTTTCATAACAATTGCGCTGCGGGAGGGAGGTTGGTGGGATTTAGAAGAAAACCCTAGTCGCAAAAACACGGAGGAGGGACGGGATACTCGCTAGGGACAGGGATGCGAGCCATCATGCGGTGGAGAGCAGTCCGCGATACTCACAGTTTGATGGGATCCTAGGAGATTGAAGGGAGAGAATGCATGAGAAGAACGCGTAAGCGTCATTCGGCGACAAAACACGTTGAAGCGACGCGAACCGATGCAAACCCCTCGACCCATCGTGCGGCGACGCGGTTCTCGGCGCACGAAAACAACAGCGTTCTTTCAATAAACAGAGATGTGAGACGCACGCGACTTATGACGTACCATGTTCACAAATGCAGCTGGAAGATATACTTCGGCGACCTCGCGCGTGTTAGTGGGCGCCAGAGTGGAAGAGGTTGGGGAGTTGTTCTCGCGCGTGAAAGCAAGCAACAGCCGCCGTCGCGGTTGTCCGGTCTACCTCCGTCCGCGAACTTGTAAAAGAGCTATGTCTTATAGCTATTATGATAGCTGTAGAGCTAGCTAGCTACTAGCTAGCTAGCTAGCTACTTTCGAAAGTACTAGCTAGCTAGCTAGTAGAGCTAGCTAGCTAGCTAGCTAGCTATAGCCTCTAGAGCTAGCTACTAGCTCTAGCTAGAGCTAGCTCTAGCTAGCTAGCTTGCCTATATCATGCGAAGGATTGATCCTTCGAAAGTGTTTTGCGAAGGATATTTAGACTGATATTTAGATGGATATGCGGGTCTGATGCAGGATGTTAACTTCAGGAACAATTTTCTATCAGATCTATCATAGTAGTACTCTTCGAAAGTACTTTCGAAAGTATCAGATAGAATCAGACCGTTTGCAGAAGGCAAAAAAGCTGCGTGTCCGAACTGCCACGATCAGGAACAAACGCTCGCACCGTTCGAACGCGCGCCATGGAACCCCACGGCGTCCCCATCGCGCCCGAGGCTCCACGTGATGCCCCGGATTCGTCTTTATTTGGGATTCCTCCCATGCAACCGCTTCCAAAGGGCGGTCCACCCCCGGAGGTGCTCGTCTCCCCTGAGCACATGTGTGCCTACGCCGCGAATTGCAAGCGCACGCTGCACTACGCGGTGAATGGCATGCTGCTTGCGAAACGCGATCACATCCTCCATCATATTGGACGGCTGCGCGCAATGACTTTGGAGGTCGCACACACGAAAGGGGTGGTCGAGCGTGAGGTGAAGAGCGAGGCTGGCGAGCTTCTCGCAAGGTTGAACGCGAGCGAGAGCTTGAAGCAGATGCGCATCCAACGAGAAGTGGATGAGTTGGATCGTCACGCAGACGCCATCAATGTTCTCGTTGCGGAAGTTGATAAGGCGATGAGCGCGGAGGATGCGCTCACGGCGGAGTTTCTCGGACGATATAGGGTGCGCGCGACGCGGCTGCCCTTTTTTTTCTCCGTTGGCGTCCCCAAGCACTTCTATGTGCGCTAGCGTGCAACTCCCTGAGAGTCTATTCACCTCCCATGACTTCATCCGATGAATCCAGGCGATGTACGATGCTTGTGATAGATTGGCCCGTCGTCCCCTTCCCGATCGTTCCGACTTGAATTCGAGCGACTTCGAACGAGAGGCACGCATGTACACGGCGGCGAGCAAAGAGCGAGACGCTCTCTCTCGTCTGATTTCTGTCAAGGTATTGTGCCCTCCCCCGGGCCTACCCCCTTTCAGTCTTTTTGCTCGCCGTGATCCAACATCAGTCTGCGCATAAAGCTGTGCCTGCGCAGCGATGTGTGTAGTTCTAACCGTCTGGTGTCCACTTGGGAAACAGACTCGTTGGGCAAAACCCGACGTTCTTTTTACACCGAGTCTTTTGTGAAAAGAACAAAACTCGACTTCACTGACGTAACTTGACGATTGAACTTGCGTAGGACAACATGATCTGGACTTTGGTCGAAGAGAGACGATCATTGATGGAAGAAGTAGCAATGTTGAAAGCGCAGAAGCAGGAATTGATTGGGGTGGAGCGCGACGAAGGCGACGATCAGGTGGTGACAGTGAAGGAAACTGGTGAGGACAGGGATACAAATCCAGGGGACGATGATGGATTGTCGGCAGACGAAAGTGGACTCATCAGTGAGACTTCTGGGTCTGACGATCGGATCAAATCGCAACGTATTCGTCGTAATGATGCTCACGCCGACAACAATAGGAAAACTAGCGTCGCTGTATAATATATCGGTCATATCGTGGGACGGCAACAAGTCTTCCTCGCTCTGGCATCTCCTGCACGTCAGGTCGACGTTTCTTTAGCCCGGCGACTATTCTGGAACCATGTTTTCGCTTTGGTATCCTTCAACATAACGTCATCGGCCAATTCATTCGTCTTTTCTTTCGAAGGATGAGTCGATATCTTTATCACACCTTCGAGTCGAGCCTCGGTCTCATTGGGAAAGCGTCTCTTAGAAGTTCTCGAAGCGTCCAAAGATCCAGCGCTCAGCGTGGTTCCCACACGTTTGCGCTTTTGCCAGACGGCTTTGAGGCTCGTAAGATTTCTGTTATCGCTTGGGCTAGGAGGTCCCCAGTCACCAGTCATTTCATCTTCATATTCGCCCTCGAATGCCTCACCTTCTCCAAACAACTCAGCATTAAGCTTGCAGTAGTCAATCTGAGCACGTTTTCGTTTGCCTGAAATCAACTCGGGTTCCGGCATTACTGCTTCGCGAATACTCTCTGCTCCTGGATTTATGTCGGAGTCTGTTGTGTTGAAGTCGCTGGAATGGCGCCCTGAGCCAGAAAGAGGCTCATCCTCGTCATCGACCCCATCATCAGACACCGCATCAGAGTGAAAATCCTCGTCATTCGAATCATCATCTGTCCACTCTCGATCCATTTCGCTCTGTCCAGCCCTGCCTGCTCCTTTCGAAGCATTCATTTGTCCGGGTCCGGTTTGTGTGGCATTCATGGTTGCCTCTTCAAAAAATACATCTTGCCACGTCGCAGATGCCATGTCGAGCTCGAGGTCGAAATCAGCGTTGATGGCATAGAAACAGTCCACCCTCGCGTCGCATAGCGGGCACAACCAGCCCTCATCATCCGGGGGCATTTCCTCGGCCGTGACAGGAGGGACAACGCAGAGCTGATGGAATGCTCGGTCGCAGAAACCATCACACAGCAAAATATCGTCTTCATCAGTGGCATCGCCACCACCACACGCCGCACAGAAGACGTCCTCAGCGTCCACCTCACCGGCATCGTCCATCGCGAAAGTGAGGGAGTGGTGGTTATCCATCTCTATTGCTTCAAAGAGCTCACGGACCTTCAGCTTCATTTGAAATATCTTCACGTGGGCCTTAGCGATTTCGTCGCTTGGACGAAGCTTTTCACGGCTGCGTGGGACAGCAGCCGTAGTAGGCGAAGCGCAGGGTTAGAACAACTGACTCACAATGGCTCATGGTACGAATGAAGGTTGCTCCACCAATCAAACAAGAGAGCGGAAGTAGAAGCAACGCACCTCGCCCCTTTCCAACCGTCCATATCATACGCTTCTATCATCGAGCTGAGCTGGCGGATCGCACTCAGACGACTCATGATCCGATTTTTGGCCTGAGCGAACTGCAAGAAAGAGAGGAAGGAAGAGAAGAGATCGTGGGAGCGGTGTGTAAGGCTGTAAAAGAGCGGACTTTTACTCGGGGCAGAAAACGTCAAGGTCATCCGCGTCGCAAGTTAGAGCGTCGGAGACTGTCAAGCTCGTGCCTTTGTTCATACACGAAGGTATAAACCTCACACGAGTGATCGTACCGGATTGGTTTCCCGCTCCTGCACTCGTCGAGGCCCGCTCTTTCGCTTGTGCTGTCCCTTCGGGCGACCGTTGCTAGACGATCTTCGAGAGACAGAAACTGACGCGAGCTCGGGGCTGAAGGGGACGATCGCGCGCTTCTTGCGCTTACTGAATCCCATTCCGATGTGCCTTGATGCTCTGCGAGCATGTTCCACGGATTTGCGTATACTCGTAGGATCCTAATTTAATGTCGAAGCCAACGCAAAATAAGTCAATTTATCCAGCGCAACATGGGATATTACCTGTACAATAAATAATGCTTTCGTACCTTCGAAGGTACTTTCGTAGTCTACTTTCTTTTTTTTTAGAGAATTCCTGAGATCATCATGATTACAAGTTTTAAAGCACACCAACTTTTTATGATACGAAAGTATGTCATATCCTGTACTTTCGAAAGTAAATATAGGATCCTATACATTGCTTCGGGAAGGTATCTGCGTACATAGCGATATACTTTAGCGATATACGAAAGTACTTTCGTAGGATAGATACTTGTACAATTAAAGGGGAGCAACAAAGAACTAACGCCTTCAATCAGAAAACCGGGTCTAATATCTTCGAAGGTGTGTTCTTGTCCTTGTAAAACTCAGCCAGAATATAGACAATACGCTGCTCCGCAAAGTGGTCCTCTGCCGCCACTGCAAACCATTGCCCAGCCTTCTCCGAAGCCGCCTATGCTTCCCTTCGAATCACCTGCTGTTGGGCCGACAACCAATGAGCACCGGGAGCGTGTCGCCGGTGACCCGCTTCGTGAAGTGCGCTCCGACGCAAAACCTTTCGTTCCAGCTCTCTCCGCCAGCCGTTATATTCAGACTGCTCTAACGTCGGCGCCGTCGACATACATTGATTCCCAAGGGCTCTCGAGGTGCGTCACCCCTTGCCGTTCCACTGGCGAAAATTCTCACCGTCGAGCATCTCGTTACGGCTCAAAACAGTCTCCATGTAAGCGCTCCCATTTACTATTACTTTTTTAACATAGAGTTTCACGACTCCCCTCTCATTTTTTTCACAGCTTGATATCAGCCCCGTTGGATTCACAGGCTTTGCGACAGCCAAGCGTCTCGGCGGCACCGTTTGTACCAGGTGGAACTGTCAAGGCGAGCGCTATTCCTTTCGTTCCTGGGGCGACTTCTCCATTTGAAACTCAGGCAGTTGGACAGGAAGTTTCCCTTCCAAGCGATGATGACTTCAGACAAGGGCTCACCGACCTCTCTATCACCCCACACGATTCGGGTGCGCAACTCTCGCCTGAACTGTCATCACAGCATGGCAACAGCGCTGGTAATACCGGAGGTGTCGGATCATCCCCTTCACCGCTAAAGCCACATAAATGCTTTTTGGGTGCCGCATCATGCACGACCTTGCGCACCAAGTTTGCCATACATCCTGGTTATTCTTCTACCTTTGAAGGTATACAGCAAGGGGAGGTGCCGCTAGCATCACACTTTATATCTGATCAGCTGCACACTGAACTCAAACACCGGGCCTTGCTTGAGAGATCTCAGCTTAACCCGGCACATGAAATCATGATGAACCTTCCTCAAGTAAGGGCGTTGGCACCTGCTGCGAGTGCTTTCCTAATTTTCCTCTACACGTCTGTGCCTCACAACTAAACCTGTTCTCACAAACTCACCACCTTTTCTAGGTTCTTAACCAATATCACTCGCTTGTGCCGATGGAAGAAATTTCGCTTGACAAACCTTCATGTGCACTTGGTGTGCGCACCACAATGCTGAAAGGTGTGAGCGCAGTCAATGGTATGGCACACGCCCTTCGACGTGTCGACAATCGGCAGTTTATTCCTAGTGCTGAGTTGACTGCAGCCGCGCGCCTAGCGGTAGACAGATGGTCATCATTGAGCGGACATCCTCACATTGCCGCTTTGCACGGTACGTTTGTCAGCGCGGATATGTGGGAAACGCCAGCGCTATATTTTTCACACCATTACCATGCTGGTGCATCTACACTCCAATCTATTCACTGTGAGATGGGACAGGAGACCAGTGCGGCGACGGAAACAGAGCTCTGGTCCTATGCTTCCCAGCTTTGTTGTATTTTGAAAGCAGTTCATCATGCAGGACTCGCTGCTGGTGGCACTGCCACACTTGCGCCGAGCAAAGTCATCGCATGTGTCTCAGGGTTAAACCCAAGTGAACGACGAATCAGATTGACGGCTGTTGGAGTTGTAGATGTTCTTCGACCAGAGGCTGTTGGGATTGCCGGGAAAAACGGAATCGTCTTCGCTCAGCGAGAGGATTTTCGCGCCGTTGGAAGGTTGCTCGCTTCACTTGCATGTGGACCTTTAGAAACTGAACTGGGCGATCCAATAAATGCAGCGTGTAAGCTGTGCTCCCCACCAATGGCACGACTTATTTCAGGTCTCGCGTCTGACTCTGTTGCCAACTGCGGCGTTTTCGTCCAGCTACTTGCCCCAAGCTTACTTGACTCTCTTGAGGCAGAACGGGCAGCGAATGATCTTTTGAAGCTTGAAATTTCCAGAGAGCTTGAGAATGGTCGTCTTCTCCGCCTCTTGATTAAGCTTGCATTCGTGAATGAGCGCCCGAATGGCGATATGGATACTGACTGGGCTGAAACGGGTGACCGTTATGTGTTGAAGCTGTTCCGTGATTTTGTATTCCATCAACACAATAACGAGGGTGCTCCAGTGATAGATTGGGGACATGTGTTCGAGAGTCTAAATAAATTAGATGTCGGGGTGCCTGAAAAGCTACTGCTTCTTTCGAGGGACGAGATGTCAATACTTGTTGCCAGCTATGCTGATGTTAAGAGATGTATCAACAGATCTTATGCCGATCTGGTTCAGTCATCGAAGTCAGCTTTTGCAAATTCGAGAGAAAGGCGACAAGTGGAGACAGTTTACGACCGCTTCTACACCTCGTGACACACATTTCGCTACTACTTGTAGACTATGATAGAATACACTGTAGAAAGTATTACGAAATTACTTGTGAAGCTTGCTGTTGTACCTTTGCATTCACAGAAACAGTGACTGACGAGCTTTTATGACAAATCCACTAGTCTATTTTGTTCCCAACCTCTAGCTCTACTAGCTACTAGAGCACACACCTACTAGCTGGTAGCTACTATCCTATAGCTAGCGAGGAGCTATCCTATAGCTAGCTAGCTATCCTATAGCTCCAGAGCTAGCTCCAGAGCTAGAGCTAGCTACCTACCTACTACTTTCGTAGTCTACTTTCGTAGTACGAAAGTAGCTATTAGGCATAGCTTAAAGAACTGCTGTCATCATTTACTTCATTTATTTTGTCATATCATATCTTAGTCTACTGTCTTCGTTCACGGGACGGAGCCATGTGACGTGCTTTCTCTCGGTCACCTCCAGGGATGACAGTGAAAAACGCCCACCGGGGCACGTACCCGCGCATTGCCGCTGCCGCATCCAACACTCGTCGATTACCGGCTTGTTGTCACTCGGCTTGTGTCACTCCTGGATTGGGTTCCCGTGCTCCGAACCCGCGAAAACGCACCGGTCAAGGCGCTCTGTGGTCTCTCGACGCAACCTTAAGACAGACTTCGAGAAAGCAACTCATCATGTACCGAGGCTCGCTGTCGTGCGAAGTTTCGTTCCGAGTATTATCATGGCGAACTCTCGCTTCGAAAACCATTGAGAGGTATAACTGGAATTTTAAAATTTCAGGCTACCGCTTGCGTCAAGTGCGACGCGCTCGGGCCCGTGAGGAGGGTTCGTCTATAGACCCTCAGGAGGGCCCGAAAGGTGACTTCGCGACGACCGGGATATGCAAGGAAACACTGAATTTCGCCGCTAGGCGTCGTCAAGTTTTTTTTCAGTACGTTAGCGAGGTGCAACCTGAACACTCTGACCAATTTTCGAAGTATGCGCCGCCCGCAGTCGAGGGGGCCATGCGCGAAACGATCAACAACTTGCTGGGATCCCTTCCTCCAACGTACTTTAGTGTGTCTGTCTCAAGTGTCACGGAGAATCTCGCTCAGCTCATGTATAGCATGATGATGACCGGGTATATGTTTCGAAATGCACAATATTGCATGGAACTTCGGAAAAGTGTAGTGCCCGTCGAAGTCCCCCCTTCACTAGCTAGTTCAGAAACTCCCGTGGAAATAAGTGACGATTTGGAAGTACAGGGAATCTCGATGGTGCGACCTCGTCCGTCTCACAATCGCCAAGACACACGCAAACGTATTGAAAATGCTGTTACGAATTCACACGTGAATGTGCATCCCGTCCTTTCCTTTGTTTTCGACCGTTCTGCTTGCTTAGTCACCCTTTCTGGTTCCATTGAACGCAGGATGAGCTTAAAAATGAGATCTGCGCCCTTCGCGCCGAGATCAAGCGGCTAAAACTGATGGCGAAGAGTTCTGACAAATCTGATAGGGGCGAGCTGTTAAGTCACATAAATGATATGGAACCCAAAAATCTTAGAGATTTGACGAATACTGCGGGACCAGACGTGTTGGATGCGATGAACGTCTTCATAAAAAGACTGCTAGGGACAGACGACACCTCTGAGCTTTCTTCGACGATAGCAGAAGTGAGCAATGTAGAGCTCTCACGCATGGTATATTGGCTTCTGGTTGTGGGATACAGCCTAAGAACGATGGAAGTCCAGTTCGAGATCGAAAGATCGCTGACTACACAAATTTCTAGCACCGTGCACCCAGGTTTACATCCATCCAAAGAGGACTCCTGCGAATGAATTTGCAAGTATGAGATCCTATTCTATCTATTTAGCTAGCTAGCTGGCAAGCTAGAGGACTGAGGGTGAAAGGGGAAGATAGACTCAGCCACACTCTAGAAACACTTGGGCGAAAGGACGCGGTCACATTGACGCTCGTTTCTGTGATGTTGGTGACGTCACACGTTGGGTTTTGTGACGGTATTATGAAGAGGGGTGGACGTCCGTGGTGGGGCGTGCAATGCCACGGCCATCCGAGCTTCCCACTGTGCAAGCACAGCTGTTGGGTCGCTCCCCTGAAAAATACAGTTGATCATGATTACTGGAAATTCCAGAACATAAGTGATC
>MDSW01089475.1_pt1 | contig 10192 bp, 8 predicted proteins | sample 811171 | NCBI WGS metagenome assembly MDSW01 (sample SAMN05326641, study PRJNA326480) | marine metagenome | isolation source: seawater | place: Atlantic Ocean: North West | collected 2012 | reverse complement strand
GACTTGATAACCAACGAAACATGATAAAATAAAAACAATGAAATGTTGCATAAACTCTGATGGTGCATAAAAACCTATAAGCCAAGTTAGAAGGGCACCAATTGTCAAAAGTAAGAGTTGTAATTTTCCTGCTTTTTTTTCAGCATTTATTTCATCCTGAGCTATTTCTTCTGCCGTCTTTTCTTTGATTTTTTTAGTATCGTGTTTTGCAATAGCAACAATTTTTGGTTTTGGTGGAGGATATGTAATTTTGCCATCATGAAGAACAGTAGCTCCTCTTATTACGTCATCTTCCATATTTGTGAATGGTATTCCATCTTTTTTTGGAGTTAAATCATCAATCATATGACGTATATTTGTAGAATATAAACTAGAAGATTGTGTTGCCATTCTACTTGGTAGATCTGTAAATCCAATAATCTTAACTTTATTTTTTGTTTCAATAATTTTATTTGGAACTGTAACTTCGCAATTCCCTCCTTGTTCAGCAGCTAAATCTACTACAACAGAACCAGGTTTCATTAATCCAACCATTTCCTTTGGCCATAATTTAGGTGCAGGCATTCCAGGAATAAGAGCGGTAGTAATTACAATATCTATATCTGGTGCTTGTTTTCTAAATAATTCCATTTCTTTTTTTATAAATTCTTTTGAAGCAGGTTTCGCATAGCCTCCTTCACCGGTGCCGTTTGTTTCAAAATCAAGCATTAAAAATTCTGCTCCCATTGATTCAATTTGTTCAGCAACTTCTGGCCTGACATCAAAGGCTCTAACAATTGCTCCCATAGATTGAGCCGTTCCAATAGCAGCAAGCCCCGCAACTCCTGCACCTATAATAAGAATTTTAGCAGGAGGAACCTTTCCAGCAGCTGTTATTTGACCAGTAAAAAATCTACCAAATTGATTACCAGCTTCAATTATTGCTCTATATCCAGCAATGTTAGCCATAGAAGATAAGGCATCCATTTTTTGAGCTCTACTTATTCTTGGTATCATGTCCATGGCTTGAACTGTGACTTTTTTCTTTTTTAGAGTTTCAAGTAGTTGTTTGTTTTGATTAGGCCATATAAAACTTATAATATGTTGTTTAGACTTTATTTTTGATAATTCAGATTTTTCTGGACCTCTGACTTTCAAAATTATGTCTGATTGTTTCCATAGCTCACTTGCACTTTTAACAATAAAAACGCCAACACTTCTATAATCTTTGTCAGAAAAATTTGCATTAACACCAGCACCTGTTTCCAAAATACATCGATAGCCTAATTTTTGAAGTTGTTTAGCACTTTCAGGTGTCATAGCAACTCGGTTTTCACCTTTAAAAATTTCTTTTGGGGTTCCAATAATCATATAATTTACTCCAACAGATACTTATAAATTTGATATTATTTAATTCAAATTTTCATACTATGTTCAAAAAAAAACCGCAATTATATAAATGCGGTTTGTAAAATTATTTAAAAAGTTATGTCTAATAACCTTCTCTTTCTAATCTTTTCCTCATGAGTTTTCTTACTCTTCTAGTACTTTCAGCCATTTCTCTGGCTCTTCTTTCTGAGGGTTTTTCATAAGCTCGTCTGTTTTTCATTTCTCTAAACATACCCTCTCTCTGCATCTTCTTTTTTAATACTCTAAGAGCTTGATCGACATTATTGTCACGAACGGACACATACATATTTTTGTACCTACATCAGTTAAATTATAAGGAATGTCAGATAACACGATACATAAGGTAAATGCAAGTTATTTAATGTTTTTTATTTATATTATGTTGAATTTTCACATATAATAAATTAGTTATAAACCAAACATATATACTGGCAACAATAATGAAAACTAAAACACCAGACAAAAACAAGGTTAGATTTGATTTAATCAAGGCTATGTTACCACATGTACCTTTTGATGGTTGGAGTTGGGAGGCAATGGAACAAGGTGCCATTGATATAGGTTTTGAAAACAAAAAAAAACCTACTTTACGAATGGATATCTACAAAGATACATTTAAGAATGGCTCGATTGAATTTATTGATGTTTTTTCGGAAATGATCGACTTAGAAGTAAAAGAAAATTATGATTTAATTGGTTCTAAACCCGAAAGAGTACCAGAAAAAATAAAAAAAATAATAATTATTAGATTAAATTTATGCCAAAAATATAAAGAAGCAATCCGAAAGTCTATTTCTATAACAGCTATACCTTCTAATGCAAAAATATCTTTGAACATACTTTATAGAACTTGCAACAGTATTTGGAGAATGGCAGGTGACAAGTCTACAGATTTTTCTTTTTATACAAGAAGAATGTCCTTAGCCGCAGTATATACTTCGACTTTATTATTTTGGTTGAATGATTCATCTCACAATCATATTGAGACTGAGTCTTTTCTAGATAGAAGACTTAACGATATAAGTAAAATATCTACTTTTAAAAAGCCATTTTATACTTTGAAAAATATTTCAAATAATTTTGATGTTGTAAAGAATGCTTCTAAAGTTAAATCTGCTTTTAGTTATCTAATAAAAATAAACAACAATAAGAATTCAAGTTTTAGTTAAATTTAAATTATAAGTTCTGATATCATGCCTATTAAAATACATGATAATTTACCAGCTAGAAAACTTCTTCAAAATGAAATTGTTGACGTTATTGATAGCAGTGCTGCTGAAAAGCAAGACATTAGACCTTTGAAATTTTTATTATTAAATTTGATGCCAAAAAAACTTGAAACCGAGGTTCAATTTGCAAGGCTACTAGGTGCCTCTCCTTTACAAATAGAGCTTACATTAATGACTACAGAAACATATTCCCCCAAAAATACAAAAAAAGAACACTTAATTGAATTTTATAAAACATTAGATGACATTAAGAATGATTATTATGATGTCCTTATAATTACTGGGGCACCAGTCGAAACTGTACCATTCCAAGAAGTTAAATACTGGAATGAATTAAAAGATATCATTTTATGGTCTTCAAAAAACGTTTTTAGAAGAATAGGTATTTGTTGGGGAGCCCAAGCTCTTTTAAAGGTTCTTCATAATATTGAAAAACATTCGATGAAAAAGAAGTTGTTTGGTGTTTATGATCATAACTTGAATCAAGAAAAACGATATAGGTTAATGCAAGGCTTTATTGATAGATTTCCAATGCCGGTTTCTCGTTATACCCAAAATAAGAAAAAAGAAATCACAAAGGCTAATCTTGAAATTCTTGCCATTTCAACAGACTCGGGAGTAGGAATGGTCAGATGCCCTAAAACAAAAGATTTATTTATTTTAAACCATTTAGAATATGATGCAATAACTCTTAGAGATGAATTTTTGAGAGATAAGTCACAAAACACTAAAATAGACATTCCAGCTAATTATTTTCCTAATAACGATATTGATCTTGAACCAATCAATAGATGGCGGCCTTATGCATTTCTATTATTTACTAATTTTATAAATGAGGTTTATCAAGACGTACCATTTAATTTTACAAATCAAAGAAATTAGGTGATATTTTTATTATAATGCCCCATCTTTCTACCAGTTTTAACGTATTTTTTTCCATAAATATGTAAAATATAATTTTGGTCTTTATATAGATGAATATTATTTACATCTTGACCAATTAAATTTGTCATTTCCCATTTCCCATTACATTTAACGTCCTTAACGGGTAATCCACAAATTGTTCTAATCAAAATGTCAAATTGACTACTATTACAACCATTTAATGTCCAATGAAATGAATTATGTGGTCTTGGCGCTATTTCATTAAATACAATACTGCCATCTAATAATTCAAACAATTCAAGAGCTAAAACACCATAAAAGTTTAAATTTTCTGCTAATGTTTTCGTTTTTGTTTTTAAGTCAATTTTAATCTTTTCATCTATCTCAGCTGGTGCAATTGTTTTTTTTAATATCCCTTTTTCATGATAATTTTCAGATATAGGAAAAAATCCTTCAGAACTATCGAGACTTTTGAAATACATGATAGATATTTCTCTTCTAAACTCTAATTTTTCTTCCAAAACACATTCTACAAAACCTAAATTCTCCCATGCTTTAAAAAAATTTGATGATTTATTAATTTTTATTTGCCCTTTCCCATCATACCCTAAAGAATTAGTCTTTAGTATTCCTTCATTACTAATATTTTTCATCGATGATATTAAATCATCGATATTTTTTATTAAAAACCATTTAGGAGTTTTAAAACCAGACTTAATTGCCATTTCTTTTTCTTTAGAACGTATTTGAGCACACCTAAATACCGAGCTGCTTGGTACTATTTTTGTCTTTTTAGCTAATAATTCCAGTGACTTATAAGGAATATTTTCGAATTCAGATGTAGCGCAACTGACCTTCTTTGAGAATTCAATTAATTTATCGTTATCATTCCATTGTCCGTAAGTAACTTCATCAACTACCGTCTCAGCTGGATTGTCACCTTCAGGACAGTATAGATGTGTTTTATAGCCTGATCTAGATGCTGATAAAGCTATCATTTTACCAAGCTGTCCTCCTCCAATAATACCTATTGTGTTTTCGTTATAAGGTAAAAAAGGAATATTACTTTTTTTTGTCATTTTTCATATTTGGTGTTAGAGGAACTTCATTTGTTTGAGAAGAAAGCCAATTAATTAATTTTTTATTTATTTCATTGTTAGACAAACTTAATATTTTTGCGGCATAAATGGCTGCATTAATAGCACCAGCTTTCCCAATTGCCATGGTGGCAACTGGAACTCCACCTGGCATTTGAACTATTGAAAGAAGACTGTCTAGTCCATTTAAGGCGGAACTCTTAATCGGAACACCAATTACTGGTATATTAGTGTGTGAAGCAACCATACCAGGTAAATGTGCTGCACCTCCTGCACCTGCAATGATAACTTGTATTAAGTTTTGTTGTGCTTGCTTTGCAAAATCATACATTCTGTCAGGAGTTCTGTGTGCAGAGATAATTTTGGTAATGAAAGGAATATTTAATTTAATTAAAACTTCTTTTGAAAATTTCATAGTTTCCCAGTCACTTTGACTTCCCATTATAAGGGCTACTGACGGTTTTATTTTCGCACTATCCATTCTATTTCTCTGAAAATGATGTAAAATTTTATTTTTTTCTTTTATATTTTTTACATACAAATCTAATTATTAGTAGATGAGCTTTCATCACTTTGAACATCTATCGAGCCTCCAGACTTAATTATAGCTTCGTCTAAATCCTCTTGAGAACATAAACTTAATAAAACAGGGTGTTTGGCAGTGATGTTTGAAATGTTCCAATGACTTCTTGTTCTAATTTTTTCTATGGTATCTTTTGTAGTTCCAATTAATTTTGAAATTTGGTTATTTTTTACCTCGGGATGGTTTTTAACAATCCAAGCAATCGCATCCGGTTTGTCACCCCTTCTTGCTAATGGTATGTATTTAGGGCCTTTATTTTTATTTTTAGCTTCAGGTAATGAAGAACTAGATTTTGTAAGAAATAAAGAAGGATCTTCGCAACATTTGTTTATTTCTTCCTGAGTAAGCTGTCCATTAAGTATTGGATCAAATCCTAAAATGCCATGGCCAACATCTCCATCAGCAATTGCTTGAACTTCCAAAACGTGAAGACTGCAAAACTCAGCAATTTGTTCGAACGTCAATGTTGTATTATCTATCAACCAAACAGCAGTTGCTTTTGGCATAAGTAGTGATGTCATTTTCTTAACTCCAATTAAACTTATATGAATTAAAGATTCATATAAGAATGTAACTTTAATTAATACAAATTAAAATTTGTAAAAGTAAATTTATACCATTCCTGAATAAAATTTATAGTTAAGTTGAAACAAAACATTTGTCAATCTAAGAAGTTCGGTTTCTTTTTGGAAGGGGAAGCATAAATTTTGGAAAATTAATTTTTGTTCTAGACCCATAAAAATCACACTCTAATTTATTATTTTTTTCAAATAAATATAATTCAGATAATTTAATTTTAGCAATTCCATACCAAAACCCATCATCTTCGTTAAATGATAGCGCAACAACTTCACCAATCTTGTTATTTTTTAGAAAAATATTTTTATTGTCAATCTCATTGAATTTTAAATATCGTAACTTTTCATTTTTAAAATAAATAGGTACATATTTTCTCTTTACCAAACCTTTATATTTAATTCTCGCATTTACTTCTTGGCCAATAAAACATCCTTTTTCAAAACTTAACCCATCTAGCAAATCAAGGTTAATTTCTAAAGGAAGAGCAACATTTGCTTCAATCTCATTTGGACCCTCAGGAATGCAGAGCTTATATCTTATTAGGTCATACCAATTTTTAGAGGTAACTATTCTTTTGTTATTAAGAGATTTCTTATAGTTTTCTTCATAAATTCTTCCAACATTTACACCTGATTTAGCAAATCGTTTGTCCAGTAATAAATTATTTGAATTTGCTTTATCAAGGGTTACTAAGACATTATACTTGGTTTTTTCAATATTCACTTCTTTTCTTAAGTTATACATATTAAGCTTCTTCATAAGCTCATCTTTACAAAACAAATCGTATTCAATAAGGATTGATTTTTCTTTTGAATAGTTTTGAAAATCTAGACTTACTAGTAAGTCAAACAACACTCTTCCTTGCGGAGAGAGCAATGCTGAAGGTATTGTCTCTAGGGGTGTAAGTTTAGATATGTCAGATGTTAAAATATTATTTAAAAAATCTACACAATTTAGTCCTGAAATTTTAAGAATTTTTCTATTTTCAAGATAAAGAATTTCTTGAGACATCATTTTTTAAAGTTTAATTTTGTTAATAGCGCTTATAACTGCAAGTATAGGCGCTATAGTTATACTAGTGTTAATTCCACATCCAAAAATTGAATCTTTCCCATTATTAATTTTCAGTTCAACGTAAGCTGCAGCTTCAGCTTTCGAGGTTGCGCTTCTAGTATTTTGACCAAAGTCCTCTAATGTAAAATGTAAATCAAAATTTTCTCTCATTCCATTTACAAAAGCTGAAATTGGCCCATTACCTTGAGAGGAAAATTGATACGTTTTATTTTTGAAGTTAACTTTGGCATTGATTATTTCTAAATTAGTTTCTCTATTAGCCCCTTCGACTCTGAAATCAATTAATTCAAACGGCTTGGTTGATATAAAGCTATCACAAAAAGTTTTCCAAATAATATCACTTGTAATTTCATTACCTGTTGTATCTGCTATTTTTTGGACTTTTGAAGACAATTCAATTTCTGCTCCTTTTGGTAATCGAATTTGGTAATCTGTTTCTAATAACCAAGCTGTCCCACCCTTGCCAGACTGGCTGTTGACACGTATTATAGCTTCATAAGTTCTTCCAATATCAGCTGGGTCAATTGGTAAATAAGGAACTTCCCATTTTTTTGTAAGAGAATTTTCCATGTTCTCCATTCCTTTTCTTATTGCGTCTTGATGACTGCCTGAAAAAGCTGTGTGGACAAGGGATCCTGCATATGGATGTCTTTGATGGACAGGTAGTCTGTTACAAAACTCAGCAGTATCAATTAAATCATTAATTTTGCTAAAATCCAAATTAGGATTAATACCTTGAGTAAATAAATTAAGCCCAAGTGTAACTAGGTCTACATTACCAGTTCGTTCTCCGTTTCCAAACAAAGTTCCTTCAACTCTATCTGCACCTGCCATTAATGCTAATTCAGTTGCAGCTATTGCAGTACCACGATCATTATGCGGATGAAGGGATAAGATTACTCTTTTTCTGTTACTAAAATTATCTCCCATCCATTCAATTTGATCAGCATGAATATTTGGAGTTGACATTTCAACAGTTGCAGGAAGATTTATTATAACTGGAGTTTTCTCACTTGCCTCCCAAACATCTAAAACAGCCTCGCAAACTTCTAATGCATACGGCAATTCAGTTCCAGTAAAGCTTTCAGGTGAATATTGCAATCGAATATTAGATTTTTCTAATTTATATAATTGATCTGAAATTATTTTAGCCCCATCAGTTGCTATTTTTTTTACACCTTCCATAGTTTCCTTGAAAACAACTTTCCTTTGTAATGTGCTAGTTGAGTTGTAAAGGTGAATTATTGCATTTTTGCAATCTTTCAAACTTTCAACGGTTTTTTCAATTAAGGGTTTTCTGGATTGAGTTAAAACTTGAACGGTAACGTCATCTGGAATGTGATCATCAGTAATTAATTCTCTTACAAAATTAAAATCTGTCTCTGAGGCAGAGGGAAATCCAATCTCTATTTCTTTAAATCCTATTTTAACTAGATGTTTAAACATACGCATTTTTCTGACAGAATCCATTGGTTCAATCAGAGCTTGATTACCATCTCTTAAATCCACTGAACACCAAATTGGTGCATTGGTTAGAGTTTCATTTGGCCATTTTCTATTTAAAATTTTTACAGGTGGAAAAGCGTTGTATTTCTCATATTTATTTTTCATAATTCTTTACCTTATATTTTAAGTTCAAAATTTAATTAGTTTATTTACTGATAATAATCCCGGACTCCTCAGAGCACGGGTTTCTTAATAAATTTAGAACCTGAATAGGAATTGAATTATAATTCTTATACATAATTATTTTACATTATCAATTGTATGATTGTTTAGTCAAGTTATTAGAATTTTCTAGAAATTTTTAATATTGCAAAATAGGTTTTTTAAAACTAGTTTGCAGTATATACTCAAAAATTTTTTTTGTGAGCACTTAATGAAAGACATTAATCTAATACGGAATTTTTCTATTATAGCCCATATTGATCACGGCAAATCAACTCTTGCGGATAGATTAATACAAGAATGCAAAGGTTTAACTGAAAGAGAGATGAAAGAACAAGTTCTTGACAATATGGAAATTGAAAGAGAAAGAGGCATAACAATTAAAGCCCAGACTGTCAGATTACACTACAAGCATATTGATAATAAAACATACATCCTAAACTTAATGGATACTCCTGGTCATGTAGACTTTGCATATGAAGTGTCTAGATCGCTTTCAGCATGTGAAGGTTCACTTCTTGTAGTAGATTCTTCACAGGGGGTAGAGGCACAAACTTTAGCAAATGTATATCAAGCAATAGATGTAAATCACGAAATTGTCACAGTTCTTAATAAAATAGACTTGCCTGCTTCTGAGCCAGATAGAATTAGAAAACAGATTGAAGATGTAATTGGCTTACCAGGAGAGGAGGGAATTGAAGTTTCTGCTAAAACAGGACAGGGCATAAAAGACGTTTTATCTTATTTAGTTGAAAAGTTAGACCCACCAAAGGGTAATCCTAACGCCCCTTTACAGGCTCTTTTAATAGATAGTTGGTATGATCCTTACTTAGGTGTGTTAACGTTAGTAAGGGTAGTAAATGGGAGCTTAAAAAAAGGTCAAAAAATTCGATTTATGTCAACTAATGTTGCTCATACAATTGAAAAACTTGGCATATTCACTCCAAAAATTATAAATGTTGATGAGCTAGGGCCTGGAGAAATAGGTTTTATTACAGCTTCTGTTAAAACAGTGGCAGATTGTAAAGTTGGAGATACAATAACTGACGAACGAAATCCGGTTCAAACTATGTTACCTGGTTTTAAACCTTCTGTACCGGTCGTTTTTTGTGGTTTGTTTCCAATGGACAATGCTCAATTTTCTGATCTGAGAGAAGCATTAAGTAAGTTATCTCTTAATGATGCCTCATTTAGTTTTGAAGCTGAAACCTCAGCAGCACTAGGTTTTGGGTTTAGATGTGGATTTTTAGGGTTATTACACATGGAAATTATTAGAGAGAGGTTATCTAGGGAGTTTAATTTAGAATTAATATCAACTGCGCCATCTGTCGTTTACAAAGTTCACAAAAATGACAACACAAGCGAACTACTCCATAATCCAGCAGATTTACCAGACATAAATCATATTAACTTTATTGAAGAGCCTTGGATCAAAGCAACTATTTTGGTACCAGACGAATTTGTTGGATCAGTTCTAACTTTATGTATTGAAAGAAGAGGGGAGCAGATTGATCTTACCTATGCTGGTAACAGAGCAATGGTAGTTTATAAATTACCATTAAACGAAGTTGTTTTTGATTTTTATGACAAGTTAAAAAGCATGACTTCAGGTTATGCTAGCTTTGACTATCAAATTGATAATTATAAAAAAGGTGATCTTGTTCGCGTATCAATTTTAGTTAATGGAG
>MDSW01180989.1_pt1 | contig 10193 bp, 8 predicted proteins | sample 811171 | NCBI WGS metagenome assembly MDSW01 (sample SAMN05326641, study PRJNA326480) | marine metagenome | isolation source: seawater | place: Atlantic Ocean: North West | collected 2012 | reverse complement strand
TCCACATTCATCACATTTTACGGTGTCTTCTACAAGATAATCTGCCATCCCATCACGTCCTCTTTCCTAGGAAAGGTAAAATAACCCGAATGACGATGTTATTTAAGGTTAACATATAATTGAAATAATAAAAATAAAAATAAAAATTATTAAACGCAGTGAAAAATTGAGAATGGTGATATATTACTGGACCATGGCAAGGCATAGAAGAGGTCGAGTGGATGAGTGATAAATTATGGCCACCTTCAAAAATTTCTCTAAATCGAAATAAAAGAGTTTTATTCTTAACAAAAGATTTAGATTTAATTAGAAAACAATTGTATGAGGGATTAAATCTTAATATGAAAGATTTAACTATTGATGATTTATTGGATGACATAAATACAGATGTGATGACTCCTGCGTGGGTTTGCTTTGATTATGATCCTTCAAAAATTGCTGAAAATGCATACGCAGGGCTTCTGCATGATGGGCGGCGCGTCTTTGATTCCCATGCTCTGAAAAATGGTAATTTTGAAGTCATTGTTTCTGGCCACAGAAAGGGAACTGGTTCAAGCAGAGAAACTGCACCACAATGTGAAAAATGGTCAGGTATCAGGATTGTTGTTGCCGCATCTTTCGCACCAATACATGAGAGAAATAATATAAATTTGGGACAACTGATGGGGGATCATTCTATGCTTGAAAGACTGCAAAGCGGCGAAAGTATTGATTTAGACGAATTTACAAATAAATATGACCCTGTCACTCAACTAATATTAGAAAATGGAGGAATATTTCCCTTTGCAAAGAAACTTGCCGCAGGAAATATCCAACTTCCAGAAATTAATAAAAATCCTCATCCAATGACTATGGTGGAGAAAATTATTTCTAAAAAATTGATATCAAAGGATTCTTCTCGAGGTTTTGTCAAACCCGGAGATGCCGTATTAGCATCTGTCGATGGAGGTTACTCGCATGAATTCACTACTGCTCAAGTTCATGAATTTTTAAAATCTGAATATGGAGACGAATATATAATTCCTAATCCTCCAAAATTTGCTGTCTTTGAAGACCATTTATTATATGCAACAGGGGTACCGAGATTTGGTAAATTCAAAGAGAAGATTCAGACTTTAAGAGATATGCAAAATGATTTTCAAAAACACACCGGTGTTCGAGATTATTCGGCTGTCAACGGAGTTTCTCCAGGTATATGCCATCAAGTTGCAAGAGAAGAATTTATCGATGTTGGTGATTTTATTCAGGCGACTGATAGCCATACATGTATGGGAGGCGCGAGTAATGCATTGACTTATGGCGTGGGGTCTACGGAATATGCAAATTTAATCCATAATCAATTTGCATTCGTAAAAGTACCGGAAAGTATCAGATTTAATCTAATAGGTAATCTTCATCCTGGATGTACTGCTAAGGACGTTATATTACATATCTTATGGAAGTATGCCGCAAAGTCTGAGACTCTAGATAGGAGTATGGAATTTGGTGGTCCTGGACTCTCAAGTTTATCGATGGATGAAAGAGCTACCCTTTGTAATATGGCGACTGAATGCAGTGCAAAAACTGGGATATGCGACCCCGATGAGTTGACTATTGAATGGTTAATGAATAGGAGGGACGGATTGAAGAGAGAGGATATCATCGATGCTTTTGTTGTGGCTGATAAAGGGGCAGTTTACCATGGAGGAGTTCATACAATCGATCTAGATGTTATTAGACCGATGGTAGCACATCCGGGGGACCCGGATAAAGGAATTCCATCTGACCCAACAAATGGTGCCTATATCGATGAATTAGGTGTCGTGAATATCGACATAGCATATGCAGGTTCGTGTACAGCAGGAAAAGATGATGATTTCGCATATTATGCAGAAGTAACGAAAGCGGCTTTAGATGCTGGTTTAAAAATATCAGATGATGTTGATTGTTATATTCAATTTGGGTCTAAAACGGTTAAAGAATTATCAGAAAGAAATGGTTGGACTAAGATGTTTGAAGAAGCGGGTGTAAAATTAATTGATCCAGGTTGTGGCGCGTGTATAGGAGCAGGCCCCGGAGTAAGCGATAATGATGAGCAGGTTTCAATTTCAGCAATAAATCGTAATTTTCAAGGAAGGTCAGGGCCAGGGAAACTCTACTTGGCAAGCCCTCTAACCGTCATGGCTAGTGCCTTCACAGGACATATTACTGCGTGGAATCCGGATCTTTTCTCCTAGAAATGCTCCAAACACCCCAAATTGCAGCTATAAACCATGCTATTTCTAAAATTAAAAATGCCCATTCATCAATGAAATAAGCACGAATAGCTAGCAATCCCGAGCCTGATGCCATCAATCCTAGGTAAGGCACTGCTTTACTGTGGAGAACATCTCTCGTCTCTAGAAAAAACGCAGTTAAAATTAATATCATCCCTAAATAAGCAATTAATTCACTTTGAGCAAAACCGACAATGTCGTCAATCATGCCCATTCTAAAATCATTGGAAATATAGTCTTTCTTCATTTTATCAGGCGCATGTTTCAATAGCCTATCGAGTTCCCATGCATTCATCACAAGTTGGCCCCAGGTCATTAGGACATGGGAGGACCAAGTGGAGGGAAAGATAATGGTGGATGCAAGAGATATATCCGGAAAACAAAAACAGATAGCAGTTAGTGAGTTCTTTGAGAAAAATAAACACTTTCTAGGATTTGATTCTCTTCAAAGATCTTTGATCACGGCTGTTAAAGAGGCTGTTGACAATTCCTTAGATGCTTGTGAAGAAGCGCGAATTTTACCAAACATTGTGGTCGAAATTAATAGACTGAAGGGCGAAGATATAGAATTGATTTCTCAGGACAATGGTCCCGGAATTCCTAGAGATGCCATTGAAAATGTATTTGGAAAATTCCTTTTAGGTTCGAGATTTCATGCAATTCGTCAAACTAGAGGCCAGCAGGGTATCGGAATAACCGGCGTTGTAATGTATGCTCAACTAACTACGGGCGCTAAAACTCGTGTGATTTCAAAAATTGCCAATGATTCTTCGGCTGTATTTGTAGAGTTGGGGCTAGATACTAGAAAGAATAGAGCAATTAAATCAAAAGAGAGAAGAGAGGTGTGGATTGATGAAAATACCGGGGAAGAAATTCGGCATGGATTAAAAATATCAACAATAATGAAGGCTAAGTATCAACGCGGTAAGCAATCTGTATATCAATATCTCAGAATGACATCGATAGTAAATCCACATGCGACGATTAGTCTAATCGTTAGAGGAAGAGAGGGAGAGATTATTGAAGAAGGGAAATGGATTAGAACTAGTGAAAGATTACCGAGAGTGGTCGAAGAAATTAAACCTCATCCACATGGAATTCAATTGGGTACACTACAAAGAATGTTGAGAGAATCTGAACAGAGAAAAATGACCTCTTTTCTTAGACATAATTTCTCAGGAGTTAGTGTAAGAGCGGCAAAAGAAGTTCTGTCTACTTCTGAGATAGAAGATGATAGGGTGCCGAAAAGAATTAATTCCGAAGACGCGAAAAAATTAATTGTATCTTTTCAGAAAGTTAAGTTACTTCCTCCACCTACAGATTGCCTGTCGCCAATTGATGATTTATTAATAAAAAAAGGGCTTTCAAAAGCCATTGATTCAAGATTTGCATCAACAGTAACAAGACTTCCTACTGTTAGTCAGGGAAATCCATTTCAAATTGAAGTTGGGCTTGTTTTCGGAGGAGATATTTCTGCTGATGGCCCCATAGAAGTATTACGATTTGCGAATAGAGTTCCCTTAATGTATCAACAAGGAGGATGCGCACTAACTAAGGCGATTGAGTCTATTGATTGGAAAAGATATGGTTTGGATCATCCGGGAGGAAAGGGCTTGCCTAAGGGGGCTGCTGCAGTACTGATTCATCTCGCCTCCACCAATGTTCAATTCACTAGTGAAGCGAAAGAAGCAGTAGCCGACAATGAAGAGGTTTTTGATGAAATTAGAAAAGGGCTTTTAGAAGTTGGGAGAGGGTTAAAGAATCATCTTAAAAAGAAAGATCAACGCAAAAAGGCGAGAGAAAAATTCGAATTAGTTAATGTGATTCTCCCTGAGATTGCTAAGAAAACCTCAAAAATATTAGGTAGACAAGAACCTGATTTAGCACCAGTAATAACTCAAATAATGAATGCAGTATTTTGTGAAGAAGAGTTGGGGTGGGATAAAGAAAGAAAACTCGCAACGTGCTCAATTAAAATTTTCAATTATACTGCGAGAGCTCGTGCCTACACAATCCTACTAAAATGGCCTGAAAATGAAAATATATCTATGGTTGAAAACTCGAATGGAGGAAGAAAGGAAGCTAGGGGAATATGGGCTTGGCGTCTTGATACTCTGAACCCAGGTACTTCAACAACAATTAGTGTATCACTTTCTGGGTTGAGTAAAGGAGATTGGACAGATACAGATGTTTTCTTCAGAGGAAATGGAGATATCATTGGTGCAACTAAGATTGACGAGAAAATACTGGAAGAAATACGAAAAAGCGAAGCTTTAACCGCTATCAGGAATGAAATTTCCGAATCTGAATCTCAAGAAGTCAATGAGATTGTACCCGATAGAGATTGGATAGAAAGTAAAGAAACAAATAATTCAGATGGGATAAATATTTTCGCTGATTTCGAGGAGGGATCTGAATGAGTATCGTTGGACAAAGAAAAACAAAAGAAGAGGTAAAAGAAGCACTGAAAGACATTGCTTCAGAAATGCATAACAAAATGGAAAAAGGTGTTCCTCCATCAATGACTCTACCTGTTAGGTCTAAAACTAATATCGGATTTGATAACAAATTAGGAGTTTACAAATATGGGAAAAAGAAGAGTACTAGAGACGCAACAAGTCTTGGCTCGGCGAGACAACTTCTGCGTTCTTTACATGTAACTGAATTTATCGAGCAAATGATAGACTCAGGGAAATCCTCCACCTTGAGAGAAATGTATTACATTAGTGAAGCGTGGGGACATGGTAAATTCGGTTCACAAAATGAAAGTAATAATTTGGCTGAAGATTTAGAAATTGTAACCAAATGTCTTCGAGAGGATTTTAAGCTGCGTCCAGAAGAAGATGGAGCAAGAATAATCGGTAATGTCACCTTCGAGGAAAGGAATCGTAAAGGAGATTGGATGAGGATAAATTGTAGAGATGATGTTGGAGATTCAGGATATGGGGTACCGTATAATGTAGAAGCAGAGAAATTAACTCTAGTTGAAGAAGACGTTGATTTCATTATGGCAATAGAAACAGGAGGTATGTTTGATAGGTTGGTAGAAAATGGTTTTGATGAAGAAGCAAGATGTGCATTAATACATCTTAAAGGGCAACCTGCTAGATCAACAAGAAGAATAATGAAAAGGATGAGTCAAGAATGGAATAAACCAATTATTGTTTTCGCTGACTGTGACCCTTGGTCTTTCAGGATATATGCAAGCATAGCTTATGGGGCGATTAAGACCGCTCATATCTCTGAGTATTTAGCGACTAAGGGCGCTCAGTATTTAGGAATTACAGCAGATGATATTCTAGCCTATGACCTACCAAGTGACGAGCTTACAAAGCAAGATCTTGGCGCATTAGACTCGGAGTTAACAGACCCTCGATTCAATACAGGATACTGGAAAGATCAAATAAATCTGATGAAAGAAATTGGGAAGAAGGCAGAACAACAGTCTCTAGCCAAATATGGACTTGATTTCGTTACTGACACGTATCTGCCTGAAAAACTAGCAAATATCGGTTTAGGTTATTGATTGCCAAATCTGAAATGTAAGCCCTACTGTCTACGGCCATGAAGGGGAGAGCCAATGTGTGGGTTAAGCGCCTTAGTGGACTTTCAATAATATTGATTTTAGTTTTTGTTGGAACTTATGGAGATTCTACAGATAAAATTATTGAAATAATGGATGCGGAAGAAAACAACTTACTAGAATTAGAAAGTGGACAGGAGGGGGCGGTGCAATTAGAAAAAATTCGTTTCTACACTATTGTCTCATTAGAAGGAAATGAGATAAAAGAAAACGAAGTTAAATTGTTTAATCAAGAGGGAGAAGAAATTATTGGAAAATCGCTCAGTTCAATAGAGAAAATGAATAAAAGGCCAGATGGTAATGGAAAATTAGTTTTTATTCCTGTGATTATTTTTGAAGTATCTGAAAATACAGAATATATCTTTCAAAACCAAGGAAATAATACATTATGGGTCTTGGATGATTTAGAAATACAGTCTAGTTTAATTTCCGATGAAATAATACTGATATCAATGATTAGTTGTTGTTTCGGATTCCCATTAGGCATTATTTCATTAATTGGTTGGTTAGTGATTTGGCGAAGAAAGGCCAAACCCTCAGAAAAATTAATATTGAAACAAGAGGTAATAACTACTGATCAATTGTTTAAACAATACAATTCTACTGATAAAAACTCTAGTGTTGAGAACGAGAAGATTCCCGCTCCTTTTTTAGATATAGAGAAAGTTGAGGAATCTATTGATGAATTATCACTAGGTGATTCCGATGCCAATAGGGAGCAGGAAAGAGATTTTACTGAAGAACTCTTAGCTTCAGGAAAAAATGATACTGTCGAAGAAAGTGATGGTAATTGGAAAAATTGGGATGATGGCGAGTAAGGTGAGTGCCTCAACCTGTCATAAAATCGCTAAATGGGTTTTTAGATAACCCCCCACTACCCAACTTCAGGTTGGTAAGTGATATGGACTTTGACGAGGCTATTACTATACTAGAAAATCAAGCTAGAAGAAGTATCTTACAACACCTAGTTAAGGAGCCACATTATCCTTTACAACTTTCTGAACTACTAGATATTAGTCAGCAAGCAGTGATGAAGCATATCAAAGTCTTAGAAAAGGCGGGTTTTATTGAGGCGGAGATTGTTCCTTCGGAGAAAGGAGGCCCGCCGAAGAAAATGTACAAAGTAAATCGATCGTTTTCTTTAAGACTTGATTTAGGTCCAGAACTGTTCAAAGCAGAACATAGAACTATTCCTGCTGGCGGGCCTATGAGGCTCTCAAATAAATTACCAACAGAGTTAGATTCAGTAATTGATCGTTTGGGTACTAGAAGAGATTTGTCAATGTCAGAAGCAATGAATATATTGTCTGACCTAGATTCATCACTTGAGAAAATTGATAGACAGAGAGATGCTATTATCGCTTTACATCAACAAATAATGATAAAAACCTCGAAAGAAGTTACAGAAAACGCTGAGTCATATGAAGAGAGAATAATGGCTAGAGAAATGATGACACAACCAAGAAGGCCATTAGACTTGGATATATTCTCACAGAATCTAAGAATTCAAGAATCTCATGCCGAGGATATCATGGAAAACATTCGAAATAGGTTGATGAGAGATTTTGTAATCAACAATGATAACTTTGTTTCTGCAGATAAGGATACTCCTCTTCCTTGGTGGCTAGTCCGTTAAGGAGACTTCTTTCATCAATTGTTTCGCTTTTTCAGTATCGTCTTCAATGTTAGATTCTTCTTCAGAAGGCTTCTCTTTATCTGAAATTTCACTCTTTTCGGTTTTAGTAGTTTTGGATTTTGATATCCTTTTTGAAGATGGATTATTAGGAACATCTGTGTTTCTTTTCATCATCATGATTTCAACAAAAAAACGCTGCAATAAATAATCCCATAAATGCTGTTGAGACGATTTGCCCATTTTGAAAAATTAGTTCATTATTAGTTCCAGATTCATATCTTACTTCTAATTGAGTACTATTGAATAGTCCTAACCCTGATATAAAAATGCAAATCATATAATTGAATAACTGTTTAAAACCCATTTCTCTTCCTCCTTACTAAAATTGAGTATCTGAATCATCATCAAGGTTTGACATCATACTACTTTTCTCTGCAAAGCGGTCTAATGCCTCTATTCTTCTACCATACATAACAACACCAGCGACCGCAATTAATGCAAATGTCGCTCCGAGAATAATAGCAGGGACAGAATATCTTGCAACAATTTCAATTCCAACATCTAAAACTCCGTTGTTTGAACCCATCTCTCCTGCCGATTTAAAGTTGTTTTTCTCATCCGTTTCGACTATGATATTGTCAGGATCTACTACTACTACTACCTCATGAGTACCTGCTTCAACTAAGTATAGTAGGGTGATTAGTGGTGGTTCATCGTCTGAAGTAGTTGGCATAATCGCCTCAATTAATTGACGATAAGCTACATTTTCTTCAGCACAACCGTTTTTCTTGATTGAGTTAACTGATTGCCCTACACATAAAATTACATTCACGTCAGTTGCATGAGAATTACCGTCATTCAAAATTGAAACTGTTACTGAAAGCATATCTCCTATCTCGCCTTTCGTCTTCCCAACATCAACACTTAAGATCTGTAAATCCGGTGCTCTGAGTCTTAATTCTAAGACCTGTTCGTTAGTATCGCAATTAGGGCGATAGTTATCAGGGAAACCGTCGCCATTCATATCAATAGTACAGGAATCTTCCCAAATTGCTGTTTCATCAAAGTCGCCACCAGATAATGAGTCGCCAAAGCTTGACTTTAATTTGATTCCAATTTCCCTATCTGCTAAAGCAGCGGTGGGGTCTATTGTAACTATTGCAACTAACTGTAATGTAGTATATGAAGGCATGAGAGGGAGTGTAATCCGTCCTTTGGAATCCTTGAAACAAACATTGCTCGGGAGCGGGTCGCCTTGCATCAATATTACACACGGTCGTTCTATCGGATATTCGGTGCCAAATCCTTCTAACAAAGCATAATCAATTCTCCACGAGCTCAGCGCGTTCAATCCAGGGGCAGAATCCCAGCCTGCACCATCCACAGTATGGTTATGTACAGTAGGTTGATCTGCTACATTACCAAAGTTTGTTACATTCATTGTAAATCTAACAACTCTGCCAGGTGCAGTTGTTTTAATTCTACTTTCAACTGTTGGATCAACTGTTATTCTCATATCGTGGAACTCTACCACTTCAACCTGCAATGTAACTAAATCTCTGAGTTTGGTTCCTTCGAATGATTCTTCACTGAAGATTTCGATTACTATAGTATACTGTCCCGCCAATGTCTCTTCAGGAACGTTGATCATAATTGGAATCTGTTGAGATTCATCTCTATCTAGTTCTTGGAAAAGAATCCTAGGTATTACTACATCCCAAACGTCAGAGTTCCCATCCTGATCTGTGATAGAACCTACAGCCATATCATATCGATCGGCCCCGTTCCCTGTATTTTCTATCACTGTATCAAGTTGATACTCTTGTCCAGGATATAACGAGAGTATTGTCTCTGTATTGGCTTCTAAATCATATCTTTGTATCACATTAGTTACTAGAACTACTGAGTCTCTAACTTTAGGTGCGCCATCTAATGATGCTTTTACAGTTACAGAATCGCCAATTCCTGCTGTTGCGTTATACGGTGCACACATCTCTGCTGTAACCGTTCTAGGAGCATCTACTGTCCAATAACGTGGGGTTTCTTGGGGTATGCTATTGCCGCCTGGGGCTTCCGAAAAGTCAAGATTAACCGTCCAATGATCAAATCTCCAAGTTTGTTCGGAAACGCCTTCAGGCTTTTCTTCAGGACCTCCTGGTGTTGTAAAAACTAGATGACCAGGGGTGAAATTCTTTGTAACTTCGATATCAAACTCTGAACATTCTCCGGGCAAAACATGCATTGTAGTTTCGCCTAATTGGAATACAATATTTCCAGTGCTCTTGATAGATACGTTGACCCATAATTCAAGAATGTCAAAAGTTCCTTTATCGACTGATAATACTGGTTCACCTGTTGACCACCCTTTCAGATAAACCACGAATGTTCCGGGTTCCTGAGAAGTAGGAACATCAATTTGTAAATTCCTAGTCATCGATTGACCCGGGTCTAGCGATAGGGAAGTTGGGAATGTTACTCCCCAACCGAAAGGTAAAGCCCATTCTGTTTGGCCTTCAAGAGTTGTTGGGTCATAGAAAGCAAATGTATCATACACATTTCCAGTATTTGTTATCGATATTGAGAAGGTGGCCTGTTGGCCTTGTTCAACGTCGGCTTGATAATGGCTGGTATCTAACTCAATTCCATGAACTACATCCATTAACGTTAGAGTAATTGCTTCGTCTCTAATTGCTGGATCTTTGTAAGATAGTGCTGTGAC
>MDSW01177472.1_pt1 | contig 10195 bp, 6 predicted proteins | sample 811171 | NCBI WGS metagenome assembly MDSW01 (sample SAMN05326641, study PRJNA326480) | marine metagenome | isolation source: seawater | place: Atlantic Ocean: North West | collected 2012 | reverse complement strand
TCTAATCCTGAGATAAATAAAAAGTCAGGTGATATAATATATCTTGATAATCGTCCTCTGATTACAAGAAATGCTAGACAAAAAGAAGATGTTAAAATTATTCTAGAATTCTAAAAAATGCCTCAGAAAACGAATTTAAATATTAATCCATTTTACGACGATTTCGATAAGAATGAAAATTTTTATCGTGTGTTATTTAAACCTGGTTTTCCAATACAGGCAAGAGAATTAACGCAGTTACAATCAATATTACAAAATCAAGTAGAATCTTTTGGTAGTCATATGTTCAAAGAGGGATCAATGGTGATTCCTGGTAACATTAACTATAATGATGCCTACAGTGCTGTAAAAATAAATCCTGAACATTTAGGCATTGATGTAACAGTCTATACAAAGCAATTGCATGGTAAAAAACTAAGAGGTCAATCATCTGGAGTTGAGGCTATTGTTGATGACTGTTTCTTCCCAACTGACGGTCCTGAGTATACTGATGTTACACTATATGTAAATTACATAACATCTGGAGAAAATGAAGAAGTATCTAGTTTTGAAGATGGTGAAATACTTATATTAGAAGATACGATTACTTATGGAAATACAACAATCTCATCAGGTGAAACTGTAGCGACTTTAATTAGTGATGATGCTACAGCGACTTCATCAATAGTATCCATAAGTGAGGGAGTTTATTTTATAAGAGGTACGTTTGTACAAGTAAGTGATAGTGGTATAGTTTTAGATCCATATACAAATAATTCTTCATACAGAGTTGGACTTACAATACTAGAGGAAATAATATCTGCTAAAGATGACAAATCTCTGTATGATAATGCTAAAGGTTTTTCAAACTTTGCAGCACCAGGTGCTGATAGATTAAAAATTTCTGCAATATTATCTAAAAAGTCACTTAATGACTATGATGATAAAACTTTTGTTGAACTTATAAGAATTGATAATGGAGAGATTAAAAAATTACAAAATAAATCTGAGTACAATTTAATTAGAGATTATTTTGCGAAGAGAACGTTTGATGAGTCAGGAAATTATGCTTTAGAAAATTTTGAGGTAGAGATAAATGAATCATTAAACGACAGACAATCGAATGAGGGTGTTTATTTTGAGGGACAGCAAACTGAACAGGGAAATACACCATCAGAAGACTTAATGGCTGTTAAAGTATCCGCAGGAACTGCATACGTAAAAGGATATGATATTGATAAGGTAGGAACAACAATCATAGATGTTGAAAAACCAAGAGATATTTTAAAAATTGATAATTCACAAATTCCCTTTGAGTTTGGAACTAAGATTAAATTAAATAATGTTCATGGAACACCACAAATATTACTGTCAACCACAAATACAATTCAGTTGTATGATAAGAGAAGAGGATCGTCTGTAACAGCTGCTAATGGTAATAGAATTGGTGAAGCAAGAGTATACATGCATAATTTATCTAACGCTTCCTATTCAAATGCAGCAACCGAACACGATTTATATGTATTTGATGTGCAAACATTTGTAGATCTTGATGTTAATACTGCGTTAAGTCCACTCCAATGTCCAGCAGCATCCTTTGTAAAAGGTAAAAGTAGTGGAGCAACAGGTTTTGTTGAAACTAACGTAAATAATACCACTGCAGTTAAACTAACACAAACATCAGGAACATTTGTAAGCGGAGAGCAAATAATAATAAATGGTGATGAGTCAATCGTAAGATCAATAAGGACATTAAAAATAAACAGTATTAGAGATGTGAAGTCTGTATATCAAGACACCAGTTCTGTAACTGGATATGCAGCAGATTTTGGTGGGGATGTTGTTTTACAAAAAACAGCGTTAACAGGTTTAGGTGTAGCAGATCAAATTCAAATCGCCACTAACGGAGTCATAACTGGTAAATCAACGGTTATTTCTGGTTTAAGAGTTGGTGATATTATTAAATACCCAGTCGCTGGTCAAGCAGTAGATAGTTTTAATCGTATTGAAAGTGTTGGTGTGACCACTGCAAAGGTTGAAGCTGTTGAGCCTGTAAGTGGCGTATGTGTAGGAGCACTACCCTCAGCAGCAGTTCAAACTAATGTAGTTGTAGGATCACCTATTGTATCAGATAAAGGTGGTTTATTTGCACCTGTGGGCAGTGATAATGTATCTACAGTCAACCTTGCATCTTCAAATTTAATAGTATCAAAACAAGTAACTGGACAAACAGTAAATTCAGTCACAGGTGCTTTGAGCATACCTATCAGTAATGCAAGCATAGGATTATCTAGTGCTTTGTTTGAAACATTTGATGCTGAGAGATATTATGTCGCCTACAGTGATGGATCAATTGAAGATCTTACATCAGATCAAGTTTCTCTTGGTTCTGGTGGTGAAATAGTAAACTTTACTGGATTAACAGCAGGTGCATCAAATGTTGTTGTAAATGTCACTACTAAAAAAATAGGTATTGAAAGTAAGAAAAAAGAATTAATTAGAAGTGAAAAAATAACAATTAGTGGAACGGTATCTGCTGCATCAACTGCATCAAGTGGACTTACAACAAGCACATATCTAGGTTTAAGAGTTCAAGACGATGTAATATCATTAAATTTACCAGATGTCGTTGAGGTCATTGCTGTGTACGAGTCTTTAGATTCATCAGCACCAACTCTAGATTCTCTTACATTTCCATCAGGTTTAAATCTAGATACATCCTCTATCTTGGGTGAAAAAATTGTGGGATCTACTAGTGGTGCTCTAGCACAGATAGTAACCAGATCATCAGCAACAAATGTTGAAATAGTTTATCTTAATTCATCAAAATTTGTAGTTGGTGAAATATGCACGTTTGAAGAGTCTAGCATAACCTCTGTGGTTCAAGTGGTAGGTAAAGGCAATTTCCAAGATGTAACATCTAATTATGATCTAGATAAAGGTCAGAGAGATCAGTTTTATGATTATTCTCGTTTAAAAAGAAGTAGTGATTATATACCCTCAAGACAACTGCTTGCAATATTTAACTACTTTGAAATTCCAAGTAGCGATACTGGTGACGTATTCACTGTAAATTCATATCCTTCTGAAGCATTTAAGAGTGATATACCTAATACCGATTCTGGCGTGAGAATATCCGACACATTAGATTTTAGACCAAGAGTTAACAGATTTAACGCAACAAACACTTCACCATTTGCATTTTCAAGTAGAGATTTTTCAGCATCAACTAACCCCCCTCTTACAGTTACACCACAGGAGAGTTCATTAATTGGTTATGAGCATTATCTACCAAGAATAGACAGGGTAATTTTAGATAAAAATGGTCTAATGAGCGTGGTAAAAGGTGTATCATCAGTAGATCCCAAAGAACCAGGTGGCGTAGATGAATCTATGCATTTAGCAACAATTAGTCTCCCCGCTTATCTTTATGATGTAAACGATGCTGCTATAACAGCAGTAGATAATAAGCGATATACTATGAGAGATATTGGTGATCTTGAGGATAGAATAGAAACACTTGAAGAAATCACATCACTTTCTTTATTAGAGCTTGATACAAAAACTTTCCAAGTTAGAGACGTAGATAATTTAGATAGATTCAAATCTGGATTTTTTGTGGATGATTTTAGAGATGTTGAACGTCAGGATGTCTCATCAAAAGGTGCTACAATTACAGGTCGTGGTGAATTTACAACTGCGGTTGATTTTTATACAGTTGCACCCGAACCTGCTCTAGAACCATCTATTAATGTAGATACAGCAGATTTTAATGCTAATCTAGAATTATTAGATTCAAATGTTCAAAAAACAGGTAATCATGTTACTTTAAAATATACCGAAAAAGATTGGATTACTCAACCTTTAGCATCAAGAGTTGAGAATGTAAACCCATTTAATATGATTGAGTTTGTTGGAAATATAGTTTTGACTCCAGCATCAGATTCTTGGACAAGAACCATAGTAACAGAAGGTAGTGGTGTAAGAAATGTTATAGGTAGACCAATAGTTAGTAGGAATCCACCATCAGCTCCTATTGGACTACTACCAGGTCAAAGACCACCAGTATTGGGTGGAAGAACAAGATTTATTGGTAATCGTTTAGAGAGTTCATTTGTTGAAACTATTCGAGGTCCAGTTGTCCCTGATACTCATATAAGATCAAGAAACGTAGCTTTCAGTGCGAGTAATTTGAGACCACTACAGAGACATTATGCATTCTTTGAAAATACTAGTGGAATTGATATTATTCCTAAATTAACTGAAATAAGCATGACCTCTGGAACATTTGTCATAGGCGAAACAATTAAAGGTTTTGTTGGAGGGTCGCATTTATTCAGTGCAAGAGCATATGCACCTAATCATAAAACTGGTCCTGGTGGATCTCCAACAACAACATATAGTTTGAACCCATATGATAGAAGTGTAGAGTTGCCATCGGTTTACTCATCATCATCGACAATCTTAAATGTAGATATAAATTCTTTAGTTGATGAGGTATTAGGTAGATATTTTGGATTTGTAACCGAAGGTATGACTTTACTTGGTGAGACAAGTGGAGCACAAGCGACTGTTACTAGTATAAAATTAATACCAGATACTTTTGGAGATATTAATGGAGCGTTATTCTTTAGAGATCCATATACCACTCCATTACCACCATTGAGATTTACTGTTGGTACAAAAACATTTAAACTAACATCAAGCAGCACAAATGCAACACCATTAAAAGGAAGTTTGTTAATTAGTAGTGGTGAAACAACATATGAGGCAAGTGGTTTAATAGAAACATTGCAGAGACAGAGAGTAAACGTTTTTAGACCTGTATTCAGAAGAAGGAATAGAGGAAGGAGAGATCCTCTTGCACAATCATTTACTGTTGATGAAACAGGAGCATTCCTCACTGCGGTTGATTTATTCTTTGCAAATGTTGATCCAGCCGAAAAAGTCACTGTTGAATTAAGAACAGTTGAATTGGGAACTCCTACAGATATGTTAGCAGCAGCCCATGCTGAGGTTGTGTTAGAACCATCTCAAATTGCAACATCCACAGATGCCACAGTTGCAACTAAAGTGACATTCCCATCACCAGTATATCTTGAAACTGATAGGGAGTATGCTGTTGTTGTTTTAGCACCCACATCAAATCTATACGAACTTTGGGTTGCTCGTATGGGTGAAAGAACTGTGAACACAACTACATTACCTGATGCTGAAAGTGTTCTTGTAACTAAACAGTATGTTGGTGGTAGTTTATTTAAATCACAGAACGGAACTATTTGGACTGCGAGTCAGTTTGAAGATATGAAGTTTAAACTTTACAAATGTAACTTTAGTACAGAATCAGGAACTGCATTCTTCTATAATCCTAAACAAGATCTTGATAGTACTTCATCTGAATTACGTACAGACCCAATCAAGACTTTACCACGCAAATTAAAGGTAGTAATATCCAACACCACTGTGATGAACAGTATTTTGATACCTGGTGCTAAAGTTAGTGATGAGACTGCATCAACTGCTATTTCTGGTATCATTGAAAAAGCAGGTGGAACTGCCAGTGCGATGACTAAAACTAATGTTGGTGTTGGTTATTCTCAGGGAACTTACGCTACTGTTCCTTTGTATAATATCACTGGATCTGGATCAGGTGCTACTGCAACTATTGTGATCAACGCTCAAGGCACAATTAATTCTGATCCATCAGGCATTAGTGGTGGATCTGGTTATGTAATTGGTGATGTATTAGGTCTAACAACCAGCACAATGGTTAAAGGATCTGGTGCACAAATAACTGTTACAGGTCTGTCGAATAGAAACACACTCTATCTAACAAATGTACAAGGCACGGAGTTTACTGCGGGTCGCCCTTTGGTCGTATATAATGGAAGTAGTGCTGTGTCTATGGCTGGTACTACCATTTCAAGTTCAAATGTAATTAATGATTTATATGGTGGTGATGTAATTGAGGTATCACAACAAAGTCATGGTATGCATGCAGACACTAATCTTGTTAAATTATCTGGTATTAAACCAAATACAGTTCCAACCACCATTTCATCCGCACTTGGTATTAATGATGTAAGTGTATCTGTTGCTGATACAACAATTTTTGGAACACAGGAGGGTATCTCAACAGGTGCTGGATATGCACAAATAAATGGTGAAATACTTTACTATTCATCAATAACAGCTGGAGTTTCACCTGCAGGAACATTAGGAATTGGATCAAGGGGTGTTGACTCTATTCAACAAGCACATTTAATTAATACTCAAATATTCCCATATGAACTAAATGGTGTCGGTTTACATAGAATCAATCATCAAACACATACACTTCCAAACAGCACTTTACTAAAATCGGAGCGAGATATTGATAAGTATCACATTCAGGTGCTTAGAGGTGATATTACAAATCCAGATGAAATTCCAAGTTTTACTGACGAAAATCAAATAGGTGGTTCTGATGTGAGAGGATCACGAAATATACAATTTAACAGAGTCACTCCTGTATTTGATATAATTACACCTGGTGAGGGTTCAGATGTTTCTGCATCTTTAAGAACTATTTCGGGGACAAGTGCAGGTGGATCTGAAATTCCATTCATAGACCAAGGATTTGAAAGTGTAGCAATAAATAATGATACTCAACTATCAACTCCTAGAATTATCGCTTCAGATATAAATGAATCTACTAGATTAACAGCATTACCAAAAAATAAATCACTTACACTTGGTTTAACTTTATCTACTTCAGATAGTAACCTATCACCCATGGTTGACATCGTAGATAATGCTGCTTTAGTTTTGGGTAGAAATGTTTTAAATAATCCGATTAAAAATTATGCATTTGATGGTAGAGTTAATCTTTCAGTGGACGATCCTCATGCTTCAAATTATGTTAGTCAATTAATTACTTTAGATCAACCAGCAACATCATTAAAAGTATTGATTGGTGCATATAGGGATTCTTCAGCAGACTTTAGAGTTCTTTATAAATTATCTCGCACCGATTCAAGTAATGTGGAACAATCATTTGAACTTTTTCCAGGATTTGACAATATGACTGATACTGATGGTGATGGATTTGGTGATAAAATAATTAACACAAATAATAATTCTGGAAGACCTGATTCTAATGTTCCTGCAAGTGCTGACGATGTATTCTTTGATTATCAATTTAGTGTTGATGAACTTGAGCAGTTTAATGGATTTCAGATTAAGATTGTTATGAGTGGAGCAAATGAAGCAAAAGCACCAAGATTTAGAGATCTAAGAGTAATAGCATTAGCATAATGAAAACATTCAAACAATTTAACGAGGATCTTTCAAAACCAGTAACTCCAAAACAACTTGATGTTTTTAAATCTGACTTGAGATTTATTAGAACTCCTGATATAAGAAAAAAGGAAAATCAAAAATTTAGAAGTTTGTACCCTTTTCCAAGATCTATGTTAGACTTGGTAAAGAAAAAAATTGATAATAAAATAGCATGATTTTCTTTTCGTTAATTCTTTCATTCTTTGCAAATCACCTTCCTGTAATGTATGTGCAGGTTCCTCAGTGGGCAGATGATTGGGCGGTATGTGCGGTAGATATACCAGATGCAAAATGTCATTGGTATGTGATGTCTCCTGATAATACTTTTGGAGAGGGATTTAGTTGGGAAGATGCACCTTGGTTTGATGCTAATGGTTTGAATGATGTTGCACCTATGCAAGCAAAGACAGTTGTAGAGAGGTTGCAAGATAAATAATGAAGCATCCAGTTCCTTTAAGTATTGTTCCTAAAATATTTTGGATTGCAGTTGGAGCAGCAGTTTCTATGAGTATACTATTATGATACCAGTAGAAGGACATAAACATCTATATCGTGAAAAATCAGGAGCAATCATAAACACTGATGCAAATGGTTATGCTAATTACATGAGAGCAAAAAATAAAAAGTTAAGTGAAAGGAGAGAAATAGATGATTTGAGAAATGAAATTGATGAGTTAAAAAACCAACTAAGACAACTTTTAGATAGATAAATAACTAAGATCGGTGATAATACATGGCTGTATACTCCAGTAATTTAGTAATAAAGACAGGTACTACATTTGAACAAGTGTTTACCTTAGAAGATGGTGTAAGTAATTCACCAGTAAATTTGACTAATTTTGGAGTCTCTGCCCAAATGCGTAAGCATCGTGGTGCTCAAGGTCCAACTGGAATCACCACATTTACATGTTCAATATATGATGCAACAGGTGGAAAAATACAAATCGGTCTATCAACGACACAAACTGCTGCCCTTAAACCAGGCAGACACGTATATGATGTTATAACTACTAATACAAGTGGAGTTATGGAATGCGTTGTTGAGGGAATGGTACTCGTATCACAAGCAGTTACACGAACCTAATGGCTAGCATAAGAGTTGTAAAAAATGTTAATCCCATAACTGTGAGGATTGGACAACGCACAGTAAAAAAAGTTGTTGCCTCTGAAAAAGCAGCGACTACAACTCTAGCATCACTTCAAGAACTTGAACAAGTTCAAGATATTGATATAACCCAGAGGGCAGATAATACATTTTTAATGTATGATGCTAACTCTGATAAGTACCTACACGTAGATGCAGCACAAATTGTTGACCTAGCAGATTCAGTTGATGATGATGCTTTTGACGCTGGAACGTTTTAATCAAACATAAATTATCAATAAATAATAACTAAAAGGTAGATTTTAAACAATGGCTGCTCCTGTAATAAAGTTTAAAAGAGGTGCCAACAGCAGTTTACCCGCCCTAGCAGCAGGTGAACCAGCGTTTGTAACTGATGAATTTGATTTTTATGTGGGTCTGGATGGGACTTCAGGCAATAATAAATTTTTCGGATCACATAGGTACTGGACAAGAGAAACTAACACTGCTGGTTCTGCGGTAAGAGTCGTAGAAGGTGCAAGTAATGGCGACAATTATATAGAACTTAAAGCACCTGCAACATTAGGTGGTAATTTAACATACACACTTCCTGCTACTAACGTTACTAACGGTATTCTTCAGAATGACGGAAGTGGTGGTTTAAGTTGGATGACAAGTGGAACACTTGTAGGTCCTATTACAATATCAGACACAACAGATTCAACTAGCAAAGATACAGGAGCTTTAATAGTTGAAGGTGGTGTTGGTATTGAAAAGAGCGTACATGTTGGAGCAGCACTTTCAGTAACAGATAGATTATTTGTTGGTGGTGAGTCAGAATTTATAGGTATCGTAACATTCCGTGGTGGAACAGTTAGACTTGGTGACTCAGTTACTGATGACATTGTGGTTGGTGGTGAATTTGCTTCTAGTCTTGTTCCAGATGACGATGATACCTTTGATTTAGGTTCAGCAACACAGCAATGGAGACATTTATACTTAGATGGTACTTTAGAGGCAGATGCAATTAATAACTCTGGTGTAACAACTACAACAGCGTTAAAAGGATTTTCATATCTACAAGCACCACATTCTGCTACCACACAGAACTTTACTGTATCAGTTGCAGCAAAATCTGCAGCACACAGATATAATGGTTCAGGTAGTAGTAATGGATATAAGATTGATGGTGTAGAAGCACCGATACTACACTTGACTCCAGGTAAAACTTACAGATTTACGAACGACAATACAGGAAGTCATCCATTAAAGTTTTACCTTGATGTTGATAAGGTATATAATTATACAACAGGTGTAAGTTTTCAGAATACTTATACTGAGATTACAATCTCAGACTCTACACCTGCTGTTTTACATTATCAGTGCACTGCTCATGCTAAGATGGGTAATGCTATTATCACTCATTCAAATGCAGTCAATACACCTCATGATGCGACATTTGAAGGTTTATTAAATGCTAAAGGTAATGTTGATCTAGGTAACGCTACAACAGACACTATTACTGCAACTGGTAGATTTGATAGCGACTTACTTCCATCTACAGATGGTGCAAGAGACCTCGGATCATCTACAAATGAGTGGCAGGATCTCTTTATAGATGGAACTGCACAGATCGACTCATTAGTAGCAGATACTGCTGATATTAATGGTGGTACTGTTGATGGTGTAACTATTGGTGGTGCATCTGCTGGTGCTGGTACATTTACAGATTTAACTGGTGGTAATATAAGAATTGGTGTTACTGGTGATAATGAGATTGATACTTCAAGTGGTGCTCTTACATTAGACTCT
>MDSW01122251.1_pt1 | contig 10195 bp, 12 predicted proteins | sample 811171 | NCBI WGS metagenome assembly MDSW01 (sample SAMN05326641, study PRJNA326480) | marine metagenome | isolation source: seawater | place: Atlantic Ocean: North West | collected 2012 | reverse complement strand
TGGTGGGCGAAGAGAGAATCGAACTCTCACTTCTTGCGAAACACGATTTTGAGTCGTGCGCGTCTACCAGTTCCGCCATTCGCCCTGAATTTGCATAAATTATTATTATAAATTTAAATAGTATAAGAACTCAATTTGTATTAAAACCAAAAAATGTTTAAAGAATTATACCATAAATCTTTAAAATTAGCAGGACACAAAAGTTCTAAGTTTTTTTTAGGTCTAATTTCTTTTATAGAGAGTTTTATTTTTCCAATACCACCAGATGTCTTAATCATTCCTATGACTATTGCAAAACGTGACCAATGGTTTAAAATTGCTTTGATTGCAACTATATGTTCTGTGTTGGGTGCATGCCTAGGTTATTTTATAGGATATGTTTTTTTTAATGAGATAGGAATTAAAATATTTGAACTTTACAATGTGGATGATACATCTTTTTTAAAAGACAAAGTATCATCTGAGGGTGGAGTTGTTGCATGGATGACATTGTTGGCAATAGCTGGTTTTACACCTGTACCTTTTAAATTGTTAACAATCACTAGTGGATTTGTTCATTTTAATTTTTTATATTTTGTTATTGTCTCTTTTATGACTAGAGGTTTAAGATTCTTTATTATTGCTTTTTTGATTGGAAACTTTGGACCAACAATGAAAAAAATTATAGAAAAAAAATTGCTTTTAGTTTCAGTTTTTATATCTATTATTTTAATAATATTTGCGTTTTTTGTTTATAATTTTCTAATAAAATTTTCTAGCTAATCATGAATAAAAGTTCAAGTTTGAAAAAATATTTTTTATTAATATTTTGTATAAGTGTATTTTCATTGTTAAGTGCCATATATATTGAATTTGTTTTAAATCAAAAACCCTGCAAACTTTGTATATATCAAAGAGTTCCTTATATTATTTCTATTTTTATTTGTTTTTTAGGATTTGCTTCGGAAAGTAAAACTAAATGGCTGTATTTTTTAACTTTAATTTTTATTTTTAGTTCATTTATATCAGGATATCATGTGGGTATTGAAAATAATGTCTTTAGTGAGTTTTCTGGGTGCTCTAATACAAATATAAACCTAATTGATAAAACAGAAATCTTAAAAGCATTAAATAATGAAATACCTGGCTGTAAAGAGATAAATTTTAGAATTTTTGGCTTTTCACTTGCGACTATAAATTTATTTATATCGATATTTATCAGTCTATATAATATTAAATTAATATTAAATGAAAAAAACAGATCCAATTAAAGTTAAGGAATTTATAAGAGTGGATCACGCAGGAGAACGTGGTGCAATTAAAATATATGAAGGTCAATTGCTAGCTTTAAACACTTTTATTAAAGATGAAAATTTAAAAAAAACTATCGAAGAAATGAAAGTTCATGAAAAAGAGCATTGTGATTATTTTGAAAATGAAATTAAAAAAAGAAATATTAAACCTACAAAAATGTTGCCATTATGGGATCTATTAGGGGTTGGGCTAGGTTTTGGATCTACAATACTTGGAAAAAAAGCAGCCATGTTATGTACTGCTTCAGTTGAAGAAGTTATTGATAATCACTATTTAAATCAATTAAATCAATTAGAAAGAGATGAAAAAGAATTAAAAGAAAAAATTAAAAAATTCAGAGAAGATGAAATACATCATAAAAATATAGCTTATGAAAAGGGTGCAACAAAAAAAGGTATTTATTTTCTTTTAGATAAAGTAATTAAAACTGGTTCAAAGATAGCAATTAGTATTTCAGAAAAAATATAGCTAAGGTTCTAGCTCAACATCCCAATATAAATAGTCCATCCAACTTTCGTGTAAAAAATTTGGTGGAAAATTTTTTCCATTTTTATGTAAATCTTCAGTAGTAGGTTGAAATGGTTTATTGCTAAGCTTCATTCCTGAATGAGTCAACAATCGTCCACCTTTTTTTACATTACAATCTGAGCAAGCAGTAACAACATTATCCCAATCGGTTTTTCCTCCTTTTGATCTTGGCAACAAATGGTCAAATGTTAATTCACTTTTACTACCACAATACTGGCACGAAAATTTATCTCTTAAAAAAACATTAAATCTTGTAAAATTTGGATTTGATTGTGGATTTACATAATTTTTTAATGCAATTACGCTGGGCAATTTCATATACAAAGAAGGACTTCTTATTATACGATCATAATTGCTTACGATAGTAACTCTATCTAAAAAAACTGATTTTATTGAATCTTGCCAGCTCCACAAAGATAAAGGATAATAACTTAATGGCCTATAATCTGCATTTAAAACTAATGCAGGGCATTTTTCTAATGAAGCGTCTTGGTCAATAAAAGTCATTTTGTCGAAAGAGTAACTTAATTTATTTTATTTTTCAATAGGACTAAATACTTATTAACTTTTTATTACTTTGTTATATTTTCCCTAATGAACTTTAATGCTAAACTAGAAGCTTCAACTGGAATATTATGACCACATCCTTTGATCATGCTTGTTTGTACTTCTATACTGTGGCGCATTAAAAAATCTTTTGCTTCCAATAAGCTTGTTGGAGAAACCACCTCATCGAGATCCCCATGAATTAGAAGAAATTTTGTAGTTGATTTTTTTCTTTTTTCTAAATCCTCTTTATTTATTATTTTTCCTGAAAATCCTACAACACAGGCATAATTTTCGTCACCTATCAAACCTAAATTAATACATAACATGCAACCTTGACTAAATCCCGTTAGACAAATTTTTGATGAGTCTAAATTAAAATTTTTTTTAATTTCATCTATAAAATCTAGTAATTTTTTTTCTGCTTTAGCAGATTCTTTTAATATGTATTTTGGATCATCTTTTGTTAAATCAAACCACTGAAATCCGGAAGGGTTTATAGAACATATTTCATGAGCATCTGGACACAAAAAAACTGTATTTGGTAAAAATCTTTTCCAATTTAAAGTTAGCATGCTAATATCTTTTCCGTCACCTCCATATCCATGAAGTAAGACTATTGCATTGTTTATAGGTAGGTTTTTTTCAGGTTTTATTACTGTGGTATTAAGAGAAAACTGCATAAATATATTTATATATTTTAAAAAAATATTAATACTAAAAATTTCATACTAAATGAGTATAGTTAAATACCATGGTAAAAAATAAAAACAACCAAACAATATGGAAAACTAGAATTCAAAATAAAGGATCAATTTTATTTCAAAAAGTTGGTAGCTCAATAGAAATAGATAAAAATCTTTATAAACAAGATATTGAAGGATCAATAGTACATGTTGAAATGCTTTTTAGGCAGAAAATAATATCCTTTAAAATCAAAAATAAAATAATTTATGGCTTAAATAAAATTAAAAACGAAATTAAAAAAAGAAAATTTTTTTATAATTATAAATATGAGGATATTCATATGAACATTGAAAAAAGATTATTTGAAATTATTGGTGAAGATGCTGGGTATGTTCATACGGCTAGGTCAAGAAATGATCAAGTGATAACTGATTTTAAAATTTGGATGCGTCTTGCAACTAATGATATTAATAAAAAATTAGATAACCTTATTAAAACAATACTAAAAATAGCACAAAAAAATGTTCAAACAATTATGCCTGGTTTTACTCATTTAAAAAATGCTCAACCAGTTTCTTTTGCGCATTATATGATGGCTTACATTGAAATGTTTAAAAGAGATAAATATAGATTCAATAATAATCTAGGAAATTTATACGAAAATCCTTTGGGTGTTGCTGCACTAACAGGTACTTCGTTCAATATAGATAGAAATTTTACAACAAAAAAATTAGGTTTTAAAAAACCTACAAATAACTCAATAGATACTGTAGCTGACAGAGATTTTGTTTTAGATTTTTTATACGCGACTTCAGTTTGTTCTTTACATATTTCAAGAATAGCAGAGGAACTTATTATATGGAGTTCAGATGGTTTTGGTTTGATTAAACTTTCTGATAAAGTTGTCACTGGATCATCCATAATGCCACAAAAAAAAAATCCTGATTTACTAGAATATTTAAGAGGTAAATCTGGAAATTCTTTTGGAAATTTATTTTCAATGCTCACAATTCTAAAAGGAATACCAATATCTTATTTTAAAGATATGCAAGATGATAAAGAATTAGTTTTTAAAACCAATGAGATAATACAAAATAGTATTTCTATTCTAAATGAAGTTTTGAATAACTTCAGTCCAAATAAAAAAAAAATGCTGGAACTTGCAGAGACAGGTTATATAACCGCAACAGACTTGGCTGACTATCTTGTTAAAAACCATAACATGTCTTTTAGAAAAGCATATCAGATAACAGCTGCAATAGTTAATTTCGCTGAAAAAAAGAAAAAAAAATTACATCAGTTAGATATAAATGAGTTAAAAAAAATAGAACCAAAGCTTACTTCAGACGTATTAAAAATTTTTGACCTTAAATACTCAGTAAACTCAAAAAAATCTTTTGGTGGAACTTCTTTTGCTAATATTAAAAAAATGATAACTAAATATAAAAAAAACTAAAATGAAAAAAAAATTATTATTAACTTTGTTATGTTTGTTTTTTTTATTTTCTTGTGGAAAAAAAGGTGATCCTGAATATAAATCAGAAATAATTAATTCTACTATAATTATATAATGAAATATATTGGTAAAAATTTTTTCATCGAAGGTGTTAGTGTTAGTAATTTAGCAAGAAAATTTAAAACACCTATCTATTGTTATTCATACAAAAGGTTAAAAGAAAATATAAATAATTTTAAAAAAAACTTCAAAGGTTTAAAACCTGTTATATGTTTTGCGGTAAAGGCAAATACTAATTTAAAAATATTACGAGAAATAAGAAAATTTGGTTTAGGTGCAGATGTAGTATCAATGGGAGAATTAATAAAAGCGTTGAAAGCAGGCATTCAATCAAAAAAAATTGTTTTTTCTGGAGTCGGCAAAACCTCGGAAGAACTTAGTTTTGCAATAAATAAAAAAATATTACTAATAAACGCCGAGTCAAAAAGTGAAATTTTAGAGATTGAAAAAATTGCAAAAATCAAAAAAAAAATTGTTAATATTGGAATTAGATTAAATCCAAATACTAACGCAAGAACGCTGAGTCAAATATCTACAGGGAAAAAAGAGAATAAATTTGGTGTAACTGAAAAATATTTTTTAGAATTGGTAAAATATGTAAAAAATTCTCGATTTATAAAACTTAAATGTTTGAGTGTTCATATTGGAAGTCAAATTTTAAATCATCAACCATATGAAAAAATGTTGAAAGTTATTGATAGAGTTATAAGGAAAGCAAATTATAAATTTGAATATATTGATTTAGGAGGTGGCATGGGCATTCCTTACAACCAAAAAGTAAAAAATTTAAATTATAAAAAGTACTCAGTCGCTATTAAGAAAATTTTAAAAAAACATAAGATAAAAATTATTTTTGAGCCAGGTAGATCGATAATCGGTAATACAGGAATACTTGTTTCAAAAATAATTTATATAAAAAAAGGATCAAGTAAAAATTTTGTAATTTTAGATGCTGCAATGAACGATTTAATGAGACCAGCTTTGTATGGAGCAGAACATCAAATTATTCCTGAGAAAAGAAACAATCAGTTTACAAACAAAGCATATGAATTTGTTGGTCCAATTTGTGAAAGCACAGACAAATTTTTAACTACTAAAAAATTTCAAAAATTATTTGAAAAAGATTTGATAATAATTGCAGATGTAGGAGCTTACGGAATGTCTTTAAGCTCAAATTATAATGTAAGATCGAAACCAGCAGAGGTACTTATTAAAGGACGCACAGTTAAGATAATTAAGAGAAGACAAAAGCTAAAAGATTTAATTTAGCTTTTGAGCAAAATGATAAGAAATTTTTTATTTTCAATTTTTTTTTACTTGGGTATCATATTAATTTCTATAATATTTTTACCATCTTTTTTACTACCTAAAAAAATTGTTTTGTTTGGTGGTAAGTTAATGGGTTTTTGGACAGGTATATGTTTAAAAGTTTTTTTATCAACTAAAATAATAATTAAAGGAAAAGAAAATTTAGTTATTAACGAAAAATTTTTCATAGCTTCTTCACATCAGTCAATGTTTGAAACTTTTTTTTTACAAACAATTTTTAATTCTCCTGTTTTTATTTTAAAAAAAGAATTACTAAAAATTCCTATATTTGGATGGTATTTGGCAAAAATTGGTTCGATTGCAATTGATCGTGGAAAAACAACAAAAGAAAATCTCAATTTTTTTAAAGAAATTACTAGTTCAGTTGAAAAATCAAATAGACCTTTGATAATTTTCCCTCAAGGTACGAGACTACCTCCTGATGATAGATCACAATTTAAAAAGGGAGCCGGTAGAATATATGATAAACTTCAAATAAAGTGCCAGCCAATCGCAATTAATTCCGGTTATACTTGGCCAAAAAAAGAAAATTTAAAACCAAATTTAATCTTAACTATTTCAATTCTAAAACCCATAGATGCAGGAATGAACAAAGAAAAATTTTTGCAAATATTACAAAAAGAAATTTACACAGAATTAGACAATTTAAATTAGCCTTTCATAGGCATAACTACATATATGCTATCAAAGTCAGATGGGTCTTTAATAAGTGCAGGCGAACCGCTATCATTAAAAAAAATTTCTAATTTTTCTCCATCTAATTGGGAGGCAATATCAATTAAATATCTTGAATTAAAACTTATATCTAAATCATGATCAAATTTAACGCTTAGACTCTCTTTACCATCGCCACTGTTAGTATTATTAACAGATAAATTTAGCATATCTTTAGATAAATTAAACTTTACACCATCTTTTTTATCTAATGAGACAGATGCAACTCTATCAACCGAGTCTAAAAATAATTTAAGATCTACCTCTAATTTTTTTTGATTATTTTTTGGTATGACTTGGACGTAATTTGGAAATTTTCCATCTATTAATTTAGAAATTAAAATGCTGTTATTTATTTCAAATTTAATTTTAGATTTAACATTAGAAATTTTAACCTCACCATCATATTCCTCTAGTAAAGAACATAATTGAAAAATTGTTTTTTTTGGTAAAATAACCGGATCAAAATTTACCTTATTAGAAAGTCTAAATTTTGATATTGACATTCTATGGCTATCGGTAGCTGCTGCTGTTAAAAAAGTCTTCTCTTCTAACTCAGTTTGATGTAAAAAAATCCCGCTCAAATAATGTCTTGTTTCATCATTTGAAACAGAAAATTTACATTTATTTAATAATTTTAAAAGTTGTTTAGATTTTATATTAAATTCATTCTGATTAAAATTTTCTTCAGTAACTGGAAATTCTGAAGGGCTTAGACAATTTAGATTAAAAACTGATTTCTCAGACTCAAGATGTAGTCTATTATCTTCACTTAACGATAAATTAATCTTTTTACCTGAAGAAAACTTTCTAACTATATCATACATTGTAGAAGCCATAGTTGTGGTTTTTCCTTCCTCAAGAATTTCAACATTATCGATTTGATGTATAAAAATTAAATCTAAATCAGTTGCTGTAATTATAAGTTTTGAATTTCCTGTTTCTAATAGGATATTTGATAAAATTGGTAAAGTACTTCTTTTTTCTATTACGCCTTGACAATAATTTAAAGATTTTTGTAAGTCCTGTTGGTTAACATTAAATTTCATTATTTTTATTATATAAAATTTTATTTTTTAAAGTGTCAATATTTGCATTAAGTTCTAAGTCACTTTTTTTTAGTTTTTCAATAGTTTTAACTGAATGTATAATCGTTGTATGGTCTCTGTTTGAAAATTCCCTACCTATCTCGGGTAAGGATTTCGAAGTAAGGATTTTAGTTAGATAAATAGCTGTTTGCCTTGGTCTTACTAAATATCTAGATCGCCTTGCAGACAGCATTTCGTTTTTACTTATTTTAAAAAATTTACATACAAGTGACTGTATTTGATCAATTGTAATATTATTTTCTGATAAATTTAACAAATCTTTTAATATGATTTTTACCTCTGATAAGTTTGGTTCTTTATTATAAATTCTTGAAAATGATACAACTCTATTAATTGCGCCTACAATTTCTCTTATACTTGTTTTAATTTCAGTACTTATAAATTTTTTAACTTCTTCTGATAGTTTAATTTGGTTTGAATTTAAAATATTTAATTCTTCTATCTTTGTTTGCACAATTTTATATCTTAAATCAAAATCAGGTTTCTGAATATCTATTACTAGTCCTCCAGAAAATCTTGATTTGATTCTCTCTTGAATTCTAGATAGTTTATTAGGAGCTCTATCAGCAGAAACTATTACTTGTGATCCTTTTTCTATCAATGCATTAAATGTGTGAAAAAACTCTTCCTGCATGGATTCTTTGCCATTCATAAATTGAATATCATCCACAATTAATACATCGGTGTTTCTAAAATAATCTTTGAATTTAACCATCTCATTAGATTTTATTGACTTTACAAATTGATACATAAATCTTTCGGCAGAAATAAATAATATCTTATTATTACTTTTAAGAATAAGACCTATTGCATTTAGTAAATGAGTTTTTCCCATTCCAACACCGCCATAAATATATAGAGGATTATAATGTGCTAAATTCTCTGTTACTTTTTTTGATGCTTCAAACGCTAATTTATTGCTTTGGCCAATTATGAAATTATCAAAATTTTTATTATGATCTATTCTATTGTATTGTAAAAAACTATCTTTAATAAATGATATGTTTTCTTTTTTATTTACAAAATTTTTATTATTTTCATCAGTTTCAACATGCATTTCCTTAATTTTAAGCTCAATTCTATTAATGTTTTTATTGAATTCTTTAATAATTTTTAAAATCTCATCCAAATATCTTGAGGTAATCCAGTCTCTAATAAATCTCGTAGAAACTGATAATAAAATATAGTTTTTAAATTCTTCAACAAAATTTATTTTCTTTAACCAGCTTTCAAATATATCATTGCCAAAATTCTTTTTCATACGGATCTGTACTTCGCTCCAGTTAATTTTTTCTTGTGAAATTTTTGCTGTATTTTTAGATAAATTATTGTTCATTAATATTATTTTTAAGACCAAGTTCAGATAAGGGTAAAAATAAAATTATGCAATAAAATACTTTTAATTTTAAAAATAAAATAAAATCTATAAGTGAAAAAATTTTTCTCAACCTATTGATGTAAAAAATTTTATAAAAAAAAAATAAACTCTAGAGTGAAAAATAAAAAATTCTTAATGAAATAATTTGAAAAAACTTGACATCAACATATAGTGATATTTTTACAAAAAAAATTATATTTAGTATTAATATTTTTAGTTGTGTAGTTAAATTTTATTTATCAACTAAGAGTAGTTAGATTTATAAAGCGGATATCTTTTTTGTAATTCTTGAGACATTTCTTGAGGCATTTTGTTTTTTAATAATTCCTGATTTAGCAATCTTCATTAGCTCGGAATTCAACTTGGGTAAGAATTTAAGTGCTTCTTGTTTTTTTTTAGACTCAATTAAAAAGTTCATTTTCTTTATTGCGTTTCTAAATTTGCTCTTTCGCGCTTTATTTACAATTGTTTGTCGAGCAATTCTTCTTATTCTTTTAATAGCTGATTTTGTATTTGCCATGCGCGCTGTGGTATATCGTGAGATTTAAACGTGGTCAATAAAATAATACCTCATTTTTGACATAAATCGCAAAAAAAAGTTGATCTATTAGAAATTACAATTTTTTTAATTATTCCTTTACAGTTTTTTTTTAAACATTTTTCATTTTCTCTGTCATAAACTTTAAATTCCTTTTGAAAATTTCCTGAATAACCTTTTGCATTTTTAAAATTTTGAATTGTAGACCCCCCTTTTTTAATAGAATTATTTAATACTTTTTTAGAATAAAAAATTATATTTTTATAGTCTTCCTGGCTTAAATGTCCTGAACTTCGTTGTGGATTAATTTTAGAATTAAATAAAATTTCACTGGCATAAATATTGCCTATTCCTGATACAAATTTTTGATCTAAAAGGTAATTTTTAATATTTTTTGATTTATTATTAAGTTTTGATTTTAGATAGGAAATATTGAAAGCTTCATCAAAAGGCTCGGGTCCATAGTTTGAAAAAAAATCTCTTAATTTAATCGAATTTTCTACTAATTTAAAAAAACCAAATCTTCTAGGATCGTTATAAATTATTTTAAATTTATC
>MDSW01035750.1_pt1 | contig 10195 bp, 9 predicted proteins | sample 811171 | NCBI WGS metagenome assembly MDSW01 (sample SAMN05326641, study PRJNA326480) | marine metagenome | isolation source: seawater | place: Atlantic Ocean: North West | collected 2012 | reverse complement strand
GTCTTCCTCGAGATCTCGTCGATCTCGACCTATGTGCTCGTCGCCCTTGGCGCGCAGCGTGACCGCCGGGCGCTTCCCGCTGCGTTCAACTATCTGATCATGGGCACAATCGGCGCGAGCTTCTATGTCATCGGCATCGGTTTCCTCTATGCCGCGACGGGCACGCTGAACATTGCCGACATCGCCTCGCAGCTGCCGGAGCTGGCGGGCAATCGCAGTGTTGAGGCGGGCTTTGCCTTCATCCTCGTCGGCCTTGGCCTGAAGGCGGCGATGTGGCCGCTGCATCAGTGGCTGCCGAATGCCTATGCCTATTCGCCATCCTTCGTGACGATGTTCCTGTCGGCCACGGCGACCAAGGTCGCGCTGTATGCGCTGATCCGGTTCCTGTTCACCGTGTTCCAGCCGGACTTCGCCTTCGAGGCGGCAAGCTTCACCTGGATACTGATGCCGCTGGGCCTTGCCGCGATGATCGCCTGCAGCTTCCAGGCGGTGTTCCAGACGGATGTCCGCCGGACACTGGCCTACTCGTCCGTGGCACAGGTCGGTTACATGATCCTCGGCGTCTCGGTTGGCACGATTGCGGGCCTCAGCGCCGGTCTTTTCCACCTGCTGAACCACGCCATGATCAAGGGTGCGCTGTTCATGGCGGTAGCGGGTGTGGTGTTGACCTATCAGGGCACGACCATCCGCGACTTTGCTGGCCTCGGCCGCTCCGCGCCGTGGACAATGACGGGCTTTGCCATCGCCGCACTGTCACTGATCGGTGTGCCGCTGACGGCAGGCTTCCAGTCGAAACTGCAGCTGGGCTACGCCCTGTTCGAGCAGGGCTGGTGGTGGGCCGTGGTGCTGGTCGTCTTCTCCAGCTTCCTTGCGGTGATCTATATGGGCCGCATCCTCGAAGCGATCTTCTTCCAGCCGCCGCTCAATCCGCGAAAGACGCGTAAGGAAGCGCCCGTCCTGCTGCTCGTCCCGCTCTGGGTGCTGGCGCTGGCAAATATCTATTTCGGTATCACGACCGAGTTCCCGCTTGGCCTTGCGCGTGACGCCGCCGCCGCGGCCTTCGGCATGGAGGCGTTCCGATGAGCCCTGAAATGCTGATCTGGGCGGCGCTTTGCCTACCACTCATCATCGCGGCGGGCATTGCCGTGATGGGGCCGATCTCGTCGAATTTGCGTGAGGCGGTGACGATCATCGGCGCGACCATCCTGTTCGGCGTGGTGATTGCGATTGCCTCCCTCGTCGCGGGCGGGACACAGCCTGTGCTCGATGTGGGCCAGGCGGCGCCGGGCCTGTCCTTTGCCTTCAAGGTCGAGCCGCTGGGCGCGCTGTTCGCACTGGTGGCGAGCGGCCTGTGGATCGTGAACTCGTTCTATTCCATCGGTTACATGCGCGGGAACAGGGAGCGGAACCAGACGCGCTTCTATATCTGTTTCGCCATCGCGATTTTCGGTGCGCTGGGCGTCGCCATGGCGGCAAACCTGTTCACCCTGTTCGTCTTCTATGAAGTGCTGACGCTCTCGACCTATCCGCTGGTTGCCCACAAGGGCGATGCGGCGGCAGAGCGGGGCGGACGGATCTATCTTCTGACCCTGCTCGGCACATCCATCGGCCTGTTCCTGATGGCGATCATGGCGACATGGGTGCTGGCCGGGCAGAACCTCGATTTCGTGCCGGGTGGCCTGCTGGCGGACAAGGGCATCAGCCCGACCGTCGCGACCGTGCTTTTGATCCTGTTCGCTTTCGGCATTGGCAAGGCGGCGCTGATGCCGTTCCATTTCTGGCTGCCTAACGCGATGGTCGCGCCGACGCCTGTTTCGGCCCTGCTGCACGCCGTGGCCGTCGTGAAGGCAGGCGTGTTCACCGTGATGAAGGTCTCGGTGTACATCTTCGGCGAAGACCTGCTGAACGCCACGCCAGGGCGCGAATTCGTCATGTGGGTCGCCTGTTTTACAATTGTCGTGGCTTCGCTGATCGCGATCACCAAGGATAATCTGAAAGCCCGGCTCGCCTATTCGACGATTGCGCAGCTCGCCTATGTGACGCTGGGCGCGATGCTGGCAGACTCAGCCGGCTGGCTCGGCGGCTCCTTGCAGATCGCAGCGCATGCGGTCGGCAAGATCACGCTGTTCATGTGCGCGGGCGCGATCTATGTCGCGACTGGCCTGACAAACATATCCGACATGAAAGGCCTTGGCCGCAAGATGCCGCTGGTCTTCATCGCCTTCTTTATCGCTTCGCTGTCGATCATCGGCATTCCCCCGCTGGCTGGCGACTGGCCGAAATACGAGCTGATGCAGGGGGCGATCGACCGCGGCGCAGATATTGTGCCCTGGATTCTGATTGTCTCGTCGCTGCTGAACATTGCCTACCTGCTGCCGATCCCGATCCTGGCGCTGATGCCGCCGCCCGGAACACCGGAGCCGAAACCCTTCAAGCGGCCTGGCGGGGCTCCGATGCCGACGGTCGTCGCACCGCTGATCACCGCAGGTCTGTGCCTGCTTCTATTCTTCCTTGTGGGCCCGCTGGCGGAGTTCCTGGCGCCGGCCTTCGAAGCACCTGCATCAACCCTTGTCACGGGAGGCCAGCCATGAGCGACGACACGCCGAATGACACCCGTGACGCAAATGGCCGCTTCGTGAAACGCGCGGCAGAGAAAGCGCATCGCCTGCACACACCCTCCGAGGATGGCGTGCACCCGATGGCGAAAATCCTGTTCGGCTGGACCGAGGCGAAACATGCCGGAACGATCATCTTCTGGGGTCTTGCCCTGTTGTGCATTGTCTTGATCCTGGCGGATCTCGGCGTTCACCGGCACGAATATATCGGCCTTGCGAAGGCGACGGGTTTCTACGGTCTCTGGGGCTTTGCCTCCTTTGCCTTCGTCGTGCTGATGGGTTGGCCGCTCGGCCGCCTGCTGCGCCGGAAGGAAGACTATTATGGCGACCCGGGCGGCGCGCCGGCAGATGTCGACCCCGACATGCCCCCGCCACCGGATACGGGCCCGACCTATCCTTATGAAGGAGACCAGGACTGATGCCGGCGCTGCTCTCCATGCTCAATCCGGGCTGGCTGCTGATCGCGGTCGGTATCGTGGCCCTGTTCCTGCCCATCCGCCGCGTGCGGCAGGGCCTGACCATCGCTGCGCCGATCATCGGCATCCTGCTGATTTCGCTGGCCGACCGGAACCTGACGCTGTCCTCGGCGCAGGCGTTGGGCCTCGACCTTATCTTCTACCGGGTCGACAATCTCAGTTACATCTTCGGGCTTGCCTTCCTGCTGGCAGCGTTGCTGAACGCCATCTATGCGTGGCACACGGATGACCGCGTCCAGGACGGCATGGCGCTGGCCTATGCTGGTGCTGCGGTCGCGGCGACCTTCTCCGGCGACATGATGACCCTGTTCATCTTCTGGGAAATAACAGCCGTCACCTCCGTGTTCCTGATCCTCAAGGCCGGAACACGCGCGGCCTATTTCGCCTCGATGCGCTATCTGGCTATCCAGGTCCTGTCGGGCGTGCTGCTGCTCGACGGGATTGCCTATGTCTACAAGGCGCGGGGCGATCTCTCGATCGAGGCCTTTACCAGCCTCAACGAGCCGGGAGCACTGCTTGTGTTTATCGCGCTCGGGATCAAGGCGGCCTTCCCCTTCCTGCACAACTGGCTGCAGGATTCCTATCCCAAGGCCACGGTTGTCGGCGCCGTGGTGCTCTCGGCCTTCACCACCAAGCTGGCCGTCTACGCCTTTGCGCGCATGTTCCCCGGCCATGAGCCGCTGATCTGGATCGGCGCGATCATGACCGTCTTCCCGGTCTTCTTCGCCGTGATCGAGAACGATCTCCGCAAGGTGCTCGCCTATTCGCTGAACAACCAGGTCGGTTTCATGATCTGCGCCATCGGCCTCGGCGCGACGGGCGTCGGCAATGCGCTGGCTCTCAACGGCGCCAGCGCCCACGCCTTTGCCCATATCATATACAAGGCGCTGCTGTTCATGAGCATGGGCGCCGTCCTCTACCGCACCGGCACGACCAAGGCGTCGGAGCTGGGCGGGCTGTACAAGTCCATGCCGTGGACGACGTTGTTCTGCATCATCGGCGCGATGTCGATCTCGGCCTTCCCGCTGTTCTCCGGCTTTGTCGCGAAGTCCCTGACCATGAGCGCGGTGGCGCATGAGGGCTATGTCATCATCTGGTTGATGCTGCTCTTCGCCTCGGCCGGCGTGCTGGAGCATTCGGGCATCAAGATCCCGTACTTCGCCTTCTTTGGCCATGACAGCGGCAAGCGCGTGAAGGAAGCGCCCTTCAACATGCTGCTGGCCATGGGGCTTGCCTCCTTCATCTGTATCGCCATTGCGCTGCCGGCCATCGTTCCGGCGCTTGGCTATGACTGGCTCTACAATCTGCTGCCCTACCGGGAAGAGGCGATGGCTTACCAGCCCTATACGCTGGACCATGTGCTGACGCAGATGCAGCTGCTGGTGCTGGCCATCTTTGCCTTCGTGATGCTGAAGCGCCTCGGCTGGTATCCGCCCGAAAAGCCCGGCACCATCCTCGATACGGACTGGCTGTACCGCAAGGCCGGCTTCGGCCTGTTCAGCTGGGCTGGCACGATCTGGGGCAAGGCCGGCCCGGCCATGACGGCGGCCTTCTTCCGGCTGACCACCCGCGCCTATGAGCGGATCGAGGACACGTTCAGCCCGCGCGGCGAACTGGCTCGCGGCGGCCTGGCCAGCGTCATGGCCATATGGACGGCCATCCTGCTGGGGCTTGTCCTGCTGCTGGGGTTCATCACGGTCCGCTGAACCCTGTCCGGGTGAAGGCCTGAAGGCGGGCCGGGGACGCCGCCACCGCCAGAATTGTGCAGCTGATGCTGCCATTTCGGCGTGTCCCGCAGCGGCTGTTGGAGTACCCGTCTCAGGCGAATAAGCCTGAGGGGGCCTCACCATGTCAGAACAGAACGGCGCATGTGCGAACGGTCTTCTGATCGAGCTCGCGAGTGACATTGTTGCCGCTTATGTCGGCAACAATTCCGTATCATCGGATGACCTGCCGCAGCTGATCCGGACCGTTCACGCTTCACTTCTTTCCCTCGCAGAAGGTGAGGATGAAAAGGCAGTGCAGAAGCCTGCCGTGCCGGTGCGCAAGTCGATCGGGGAAGACTTTCTGGTCTGCCTTGAGGACGGGAAAAAGTTCAAATCCCTCAAGCGCCATTTGCGCACGAAGTACGACATGACGCCTGAGGAATACCGCGACAAATGGGGACTTCCGGCTGATTACCCCATGGTGGCGCCCGGTTATTCCAGGCAGCGGTCGAAACTGGCAAAGCAGATGGGCCTTGGCCGCTCGTAACAGTTGAAGTATTCGCCAGACTATACTTTCATTTCGAGGTCGAAATGAAAGTATTTGGTAAAAAGTGTTAAGAAAAACACACCGGGACTCTTGATCCGCGAGTCTACTCGCGCGATAGGTGATTCTGTCGAATCACCTGGGGGTGGCCGAAATGAACAACAGAACAGTGTTTAGTGGCGTCACGGATTCGCAGCGGCAGCTGATCGAATACTGGTGCAGCCTGAGAGAATCATCAGGACTGGTCCGCCGCGACTCGATGGATCCCGGCAAGTTCCGCGCAATGCTTTCGAGCATTTCCATCGTCGAATTCGATCGATTCGGGACCGGAAGGTTCCGAATCGCCGGTTCCCGCCTGCGGGAGATCTTCGGCATGGAGCCGCGTGGCCGCCAATTGGAAGACGTGATCGGCGCGCATGGCGAAACCTACAGCCTCGGCCTTTCCGCTGCACTGGAGCGCGGCGCGCCCGTCGGCGGCGTGATCGAACAGGATGGCCGGGCACATGCCTGGCTGCGTTTGCCGCTCGCCGGGCCGGACGGCCAGCTGACCCAGGTGCTCTGCCATGACGAGCTGGTGCCGTTGCGAAGAAAAAAGGGCGGGCCGGATGCGGATAAGGCGGCTATCCCCACAAATCCGGGCCGCGCGGCCGCCTGAACCTTGCAGATTACCGGCAATCAACTTGCCGGAATAGGAAAGTTATCCTACACCTCCTGAAATCGGGTAGTCTTCTGCCTGTCAGATGAACAGGAGGACTATGTGTCAGATTTCGATCCACAGAAGGATGAGGACAGGGCTTATCTCGCCGCCGCCTTGACGGCGTACGCGTTGGGCCTGCGCACTGAGGCGATCCTCAGCCGCCAGCGGCGCTCTACGGCGGAGGCCCGTGCCCGCCAGATCGCCATGTATCTCTTGCGCACTGCGCTGGGGATGAGCCTCAGCCGCGTGGCGCGTGCCTTCGACCGGGACCGGTCGACGGTCGCCTATGCCTGCCACCAGATTGAAGACCAGCGCGACGATTCCGATTTCGATCTCTGGATCGAACAGCTTTCGGTCGGCCTGTCGTCGGTGGTCGTTCTGGACGGGGCGGATGTCGAGGCCATCGCATCATGAGCCGCGCATCCCGTCTTCTCTCCGGGCACCAGCTGAGGCGGCTGCTGGCCTATGGCGGCCTGCTCGTGCCGCGGCAGGGCATCTGGCATGCCTATCGCGGGGCCGATACGCGCACGCAGTCTGCCGGTCTTGCCTCCCGCCATGTCGTGGCGCGGCTGGAGGCGGCGGGATACCTGCAGCCCGTTACCGACTTCCCGGACCGCCGCACGGCGTCGGACAGTCTGCCTCGCCAGAGAACCGCCAGAGCAGTCCGTCGGCCTGCGGACATTTCTGTGCCCTGCAGCAGGAAGGTCGGTGCAGCGCTGGACCATCTGCTGGAAGCCATGCCGGACCGCGGCACGCGTATCCGCCTCAAGGCTGCGGCAGGGCGTTTCCGGGATGATTCCGGACAGGCCGTCCGGCCGTTGCGCCTGTATCAGCCCGCGCGGACCGCGAAGGATGCGGCCATGCGCATGCAGGGATTTGAGTGCACGCTTGGCACCGATGTGATGGAGAGTCTCGAAGACCTGATCATCGACCGCTGCGGTTTCGCCGCGCTGTGTGTGCGCTGGAGGTGCGGTGAAGCGGAAGCAGGCAGGCTGGCCCGGGCGGCCCTGCTAAGGCTTGCGGCGGCCTATGATCTTTCGCCGGCGGCGGAAAGCCCGGTGCGGGCATCCGAGCGGATACGCTCCAGCATCGCGGCGAGCCCGTTCGATCGCTGAGCGGTCAGCGCACCGCTCACCCCGATCTCGTCCAGCAGGGCCTTCGCGTCGAAACTGATGATCTCGTCCAGCGTCGCGCCGGAATAGAGCCGGGTCAGCAGCGCAATCAGGCCGGAAACGATCATGGCATCCGATTCCGCGCGCAGGATCATGCGTCCGCCGGCAATATCGCTCACCATCCACACCTGTGAGGCACAGCCGCGCACGCGGGACTCCTCGGTGCGCTCGCTGGCGTCCAGCGGCGGGTTGGCTTTTCCGAGGTCGATGATGTGCGCATAGCGCGCTTCCCAGTCATCCAGCCAGGAAAACTCGTCACGGATTTCGGCGGCGGTATCAGCAATACTCATGACCGCCAGATGGGGTATTCCGCGGCAAAAAGAAACCCCCGGGGCCAGTTGGCGCCGGGGGCAAGAGAGAGACTGGTGATGGGGAGCGGGTCCTACTGGTAGACCCCGCCAATGCACTGCCCCACATCCGCGAGCGCATGCTCGCCGATGCAGAACGGAACTTCGTATTGCTGGTTCGCCGCAGCAACGCACTGCTGCAGGTTCAGGTTCGCCATGTTGAGGCAGCCGCGGGTGCTGCGCTCGGCCATGGCGGAATGGACCTGGCTGGAGGAGTCGGCCGTCGTACCGAGGACGCGGTAGGCGGCCAGCGTGGCGATCTGGTCAGCCACCGGCTCCTTGCCGTATTTCACGCGCTTCTTGTTCGCGAGGTTCAGACCGCTCTGGACAGCTGCCGGGAAGCGGATGGCGTCTGCTGCGCCGGAGACATTGTCCCACAGCGACGGCGCGCCGGTGCGGCCGGCCTGGGCCAGCACGGAGTCGATGTCAGCTCCGCCGAACGCGCTGACCAGCTGGATGTTGGCCGGCAGGCCGATGGACTGCTGGCTGTTCAGCTTGGAAGCCTTTGCGCCGGAATTGCCGATCTTGGCTTTCGCCCAGCCGGAGGCCTGCAGGCTGTAGGCCTGTTCCTTCACATAGTCGGCGACCGTGGCGAGACGGACGCTGTCAGCTTCGGTCGCGACCAGGGCGGAGTTGACCGCATTGTCGCCGCCACTCAGCTGGCGTGCATAGCGCACATCCATCTTCAGGCCGTTGAGCAGGGCATCACGCCCGTAGAAACTTTCGATGTCGCGGACAGCGGCGCGGTATTCCGGATCCTGGGATGCGATCAATGCGGAATAGGCGATCCAGCCTTTCGACAGCTGGTCCGGATTGTGACCGCCGAGGGAAAGCAGCGCCTCGTCGATGTCCTTGGCGGACGCGAACGGCTTCTCTTTCACATCGGTGACTTCTGACTGATATGTGCCGTAAACCGCAGCGGTATCCGAGATCGGATCACCTGACTGCGCGAATGCCCCCGCCGCCAGACCCAAGGCGACCATGGCAGAACCGATCATTCTGATGGATTTCATGTCTGTTACACTCCCTCACGCGACACACGATACTCTTGCATGAACTTCCCCCCCGGGGGAACCTCGTCTTGCCTGCAGTGCACATTACAAATACAGCAAAGTATGCATGACACAGGCAGAATGCCTAATGAATCTCACCGAGGTGTTAATGGGTTATCCCAAATGACACGAAAGAGATTACAGTTTGTCCATCTGGTATGGCTCGTCCTGACGGGGATATTGGGCCTGACAGGGTTATTGGGGGCGGCTCCGAAGGGCTCGCTTTTAGCGGGAATTCTGCTGTCTGCCGCACCCGGAATCGTCGGCTGGGCATTTCTGCGTCCCGGCAATGATGCCAGCCACCTCACCGGACCCCTGCTTGTGATCAGCTGGAGCCTGCTGGCCGTGATGGGTGTTGCCGCCACAGGTGCGGCACTTTCCCCCCTGACTATCCTGTTTGCGATTGCGCCGCTCATTGCCCTCAATCTGGGCGAAGCGCGCATGGCGGCAGAGGCGGCGGTGTTCGGAACGCTCGCCTATCTGGCGGCGATCATCATGGTGCGTGTCGGCTGGCTGCCGCCGGTCGACCCCGAAGGCAGCTGGCAGCTGCTGGCCATTCTGATGGCCTTTGCGGGCCTCGTCGTGACGGGCCTCCTGGCCTGGACATGGTTCAAGAATACAGAAGCCGTGGCCGCGGGCAGCACGTCCGGTGAAACGGCGCCGCCTGTGCGGTCCCAGATGCCGTCCGTGCGGATGCCGGACGAGTCCGGATTGCTGTTGCTCGACATCTCCGTGCAGGGGCGCGTGCGCACCCTCAGCGGCGATACGCTCGGCCTCGGCGATGCCCGCGCCGGATGCCCGCTGGCGGACCTTCTCTCCGATGAAGGCGAGCGGTCTGTCCTGCAGCCTGCCAATGGCCGGACGCATGGGGAAATCCTGCTACGGAACGGCCGGATGGCGGCCTTCGTGGCCGAAGCGCACGAGGACGGCACCTTCCTTGTCCTGCGCGACCTGACCGAGACCCGCGCCAAGGCTATGGAAACCCGCTCCGCGCTCGAAGCCGCCGAAGCGCGCCTCAAGGGGCGGACGGCCTTCTTCGCCTCGCTCGGCCACGATCTGAAGACACCGCTGAATGCCATTCTTGGCTATGCCGACATGATGCGCGCCGGCATTCGCGGACCAATGCCGGAACCCTATGCCGACTATCCGGAGATCATCCATGAAAGCGGGCAGGATCTGCTGCTGCTGGTCGAGGACATCATGGACCTCGCCAAGGCGGATGCCGACCGCCAGCGGCTGGAGCCGGAACCGGTCGACCTGACGGCCTCCGCACAGTCGGTCCTCCGCCAGCTGGAGAACCAGGCGGAACGGTCCGGCGTCAAGCTGAAGCTGAAACCCACGGAAGAAGTCTGGGCCGAAGCCGATGCGCGCGCCGTGCGCCAGATCTGGCAGAACCTCGTCTCCAATGCGATCAAGTATTCGGAACGCGGCGGCACGGTCACCCTGGACGCCCGCGAGGAAGGCAATGCCATTGTGCTGAGTGTGGCAGACAAGGGAGCCGGCATGTCGGCCGAAGATGTCCGCCGTGTGCTGGAGCCATTTGCGCAGGGCTCGAACGCAAGGGGACGGCAGGGCACGGGGCTCGG